>Ga0209194_1001481_pt1 | contig 14432 bp, 8 predicted proteins | sample COGITO_mtgs_1004_FD_184787 | JGI IMG/M metagenome (GOLD analysis project Ga0209194, IMG submission 184787) | Pelagic marine microbial communities from North Sea - COGITO_mtgs_100413 (SPAdes) (version 2) | ecosystem: Environmental > Aquatic > Marine > Epipelagic ...
CTCAAGAAGAGCCTCAGGTAGAGGCTGTAGAAGGACAAGCCCCAGAGCTTGATCTACAGAAATTTGAAAGCAAAGATGACCCAGATGTCATTAAAGTAGATTTAAGTAAACCGCAAGAACCAGTAGATGAAGTTGAAACCAATGTCGAAGAGACAAATAACGAAGTTGCACAAGAAGAGGACGTCGATAACGAAACGCCCGCACTTGAGGAAGTAACAGACGAAGAGGTAGTAACAGAAGAAGAGGTGATAGAAGCGCTTGACGCCAATGAGGAGTCAGGTAAAGCTATACCTGAGAACGTTCAAAAGCTACTAGACTTTATGGACGAAACCGGTGGAGATCTTGAGGATTATGTTAATCTTAATAGGGATATTAAAGATTTAGATGATCAGGATGCTATGCTTGAATACTACAAGAGAACTAAACCTCATCTAACTTCAGAGGAGATTAACTTCATGATGGAAGATAACTTCTCATTCGACGAAGACGTAGATGATGAAAGAGATATTAAACGTAAAAAATTGGCCCTCAAAGAGCAAGTTGCCGAGGCCAAGACCTACTTAGACGGGCAAAAGTCTAAATACTACGAAGAGATTAAAGCTGGAAGCAAGCTCACAGGTGAGCAGCAGAAAGCAATTGATTTCTTCAACCGATACAATAAAGAGTCAGAGCAGACGCAAAAAGTAGCTCAACAACAGAAGTCTAGATTTAACAAGAAGACCGAGCAGGTTTTCAATGACAGGTTCAAAGGTTTTGAATACAATGTCGGAGATAAAAAATTTAGGTATAATGTTAAGGACGCAAGCCAAGTAAAGGAAACACAAAGCGACATAAATAACTTTGTCAAAAAGTTTTTGAATGAAGATAACACTATGTCAGATGCTAAAGGTTACCATAAGAGCTTGTACACGGCTATGAATGCAGATGCAGTTGCTAATCACTTTTACGAACAAGGCCGAGCAGACGCACTGAAAGACAGTGTTGCAAAAGCCAAAAACATAAACACTACAGCTAGATCCACTCAAGGTGAAATGCAAGGTGGTATGAAAGTAAGGGCGCTAGGTGATGATTCTGCTTCTTTTAAGTTCAAAATTAAAAATAAAAACAAAAATTAAAATTAAGAAAAAATGGCAATTTCAAATCCAGGTCCCGGACACTCCGGGGTCGCAGGTAGTTTAAACAGTGTAGCCGCTCCTCAAAAAGCAACGCTATCTTCAAACTACATCGATTTTACACATGCTGACACCGCAGGGTGGGCACAGCAATATTTACCAGACCTTATGGAAAAAGAGGCTGAGGTGTTCGGAAACAGAACTATCTCAGGATTTTTATCTCAAGTAGGCGCTGAAGAAGCGATGTCTTCTGACCAAGTTATTTGGTCTGAGCAGGGACGCTTACACCTGGCTTACACAGGTACTTACGACGAGAACGCAAACACGTTTGCTATCACTCACGACATCGACGGCGAATCAGTAAGTACTGACAAGCACGGTGTTAGAATCAACGATATGGTTATCTGCGCTACTGCGCAAGGATCAATCAAGTGTTTTGTATCTGCTGTAAGTAATAACACTGTAACATGTCTACCATACGAAGTGGCAACAGCTGACGCTGCATCTGCTTTCACTGATGGTACTGGATCTACAGTGGGTACTCTATTGGTTATTGGTTCTGAGTTTGGTAAAGGTAAGAATGGTCAAGGCGGCACTGCATCATCTACTGATGGTTTCGGTAACGTTGAGCCAGTTCACAAGTCTTTCTCAAATAAGCCTGTTATCATGAAGGATTACTTTGAAGTATCAGGATCTGACGCGTCAGCAATTGGCTGGGTGGAGATTTCAGGTGAAGAAGGTCAGAACGGTTACTTATGGTACTTAAAAGCTGAAGGAGACACTCGCGCTCGTTTTGGTGACTACCTAGAGATGACAATGCTTGAGGCTGTTAAAGGTATAGCAAGCGCTTCTACTGCTGACGGCTCAATTAACGGTGCTACTAATGGCTTTGGTACTGAAGGTTTATTCGCGGCTATTGAAACTCGTGGTAATATTACTACTGGTGTAACTGGTGTTAACGCCGCTACTGATCTAGCTGAGTTCGATGCTATTCTAGCTGAGTTTGATTCTCAGGGTGCTATTGAGGAGAACATGATGTTTGTTAATCGTGCGACTAGCTTAGCTATCGACGACATGCTTGCGTCTATGAATTCTTACGGTGCTGGTGGTACTTCTTATGGAGTGTTTGAGAACGACGAAGATATGGCGCTTAACTTAGGATTCTCTGGATTCCGTCGTGGATCTTATGACTTCTATAAGTCTGACTTCCGTTACTTGAACGACAAAGGTACTCGTGGGTCTATTAACTCACGTGATGCGGTGGCACCAATCAGAGGTGTTATTATTCCAGCTGGTACTTCTACTGTATACGATCAGTCGTTAGGCAAGAACCTCAAGCGTCCTTTCCTACATGTTCGTTACAGAGCTTCTAACACTGAGTCTCGCAAAATGAAGACATGGGTTACTGGTTCAGTTGGAGCTGTTACATCTGATCTTGATGCAATGCAAGTTCACTACCTATCTGAGCGCTGCTTAGTGGTACAAGGTGCAAACAACTTCATGTTGATGAAGTAAGATTATATTTGGTGAAACTACCCTGCCTTCGGGTGGGGTAGTTTTATATTAATTTTTTATTATATTATATTATGGCTAAAAAGCAAACAAAAAAAGTAGAGGTCGAAGAGCCCTACGTAGAAGAAACTATTGTTGTTGAAGAACAACCTATAGTTGACAATAAACCAAAAAGAGTAGAACCTACTAATACAAAGTCGGGAGACGGTTGGGAATTAAAAACAAGGCAATACTTCTTAAAAGGGAGAAAAAAACCCTTGTCTTACACTGTTAAGTCCGCTGGTATATACTGGTTTGATGAAGAAAAAGGTTTTGAAAGAGAATTAAAATACTGTTCAAACCAACGAACTTGTTTTGTTGATGAAATGAAAGGTGATCAAAGACTAGAGCACATCACTTTTAGAGCTGGTATTTTAACAGTACCAAAAGAAAAAGTGGTACTACAAAAGTTATTGTCTCTGTATCATCCTCATAAAAATAAACTGTTTTTTGAGTGGCAGCCAGAAGTCAACGCTGTAAGCCAAGTCGATACAATAGAAATGGAAATAGAGGCGTTAAATGCCGCCATGAACATGGATGTTGATATGGCTGAAGCTATTATGAGAGTAGAGATTGGCTCTAACGTGTCTAAGATGAGTTCTAAGGAGCTTAAGCGAGACGTGTTATTGTATGCTAAGAAAAACCCAGCTTTGTTCCTAGAACTTGTTAATGACGACAATGTGGTACTTAGAAACTTTGGTATCAAAGCTACAGAGATGGGGGTTATAAAACTATCCTCCGATCAAAGAACGTTTTCATGGGGGACTAACGACAGGAAGCTAATGACAGTTCCTTTTGATGAACATCCATATTCAGCCTTAGCCTCTTGGTTTAAGACTGATGAAGGAATGGAAATATACTCCAATATAGAAAAACGATTAAATTAATAATCAATGGTGATGCAACTGCCCTTCGGGGTGGTTGCAAAACTACAAAAAAAGAATTATGGCAATAAGTGTAGACACAGTATATCAAAGAGTATTAGCCCTTGCGAATAAAGAGCAGCGAGGATATATTACTCCGCAAGAGTTTAACTTATTGGCAAACCAAGCTCAGATGAGCATATTTGAATCTTACTTCTACGCTAAGAATCAAAGAGATCGAGCTGAGCCAGCTAGAACGAATGAGGTTGATGAGTCAGACATAGGAGAGCTATTAGACAGAAAGCTTGGTCCGTTTCAGTCTTTTGAGACTGTAACAAGCGGTACAACTTTCCCGTCAGTTACAGCAAGTGGTTCTCACGTTATATATCAAACTGGAATGGTTTTATCTGGCAATGAGCCTTGTCAAAAAGTTAGCGTTTTTGAAGCGCAGCGCTTTAAATCTTCAGCTAGACACATGGCTACGATAGCGGGGGTAGGTCCAATATACTGTGATAGCCGAGAGACCAATAAAGACATACAAGTATACGCTGGTAGTACAACGCCAGCTAGCTCAGATGTAAAAGTGGAATGCTTTAGAGTTCCAGTAACAGTTGAATGGACATACGTGGTTGTTAATAGCAAAGCTTTGTACAATGCCTCTATAGCAACCAATTTTGAGTTGCATAGATCTGAGGAAGACACTTTAGTATATGACATACTAGCTTTAGCTGGTATAGTTATGAATAAAACAGGACTAGCTCAAACAGCTTCTCAAATAGGTATTGGTGAGCAACAAATTCAAAACACGTAATTAGATGGGAATATTAGTATCACCGGAACAAGCATACTACGCACATGGGGGAACTCATGGTGACTATAGGTACATAAACTTAACTGAGATCATAGACTCTTTTAGCGCAACGTATATAGGAAAAGGCAAGTTATGTGAAAACGTAGTTTTAAACGATGTTACATTTCATGCTATTAGAGGATTACAAGAACTAAGCTACGATACTATTCGATCAACTAAAGATTGGGAAGTGGCAATACCTAGCACCTTGGTTCTAGTCATGCCTGCAGATTATATTAACTACGTGAAGTTATCTTGGAGTGACAGTAACGGTATAGAAAGAATTATATACCCAACGTCTAAAACTTCAAATCCGTTTAACATAAACGAAGCTATAACCAACGCTGGGGGATTCGCAACAACAGGTACCACAACCGACCTTACTCACACGGCAGCTGATAGCGACAACAACCTCAACTCTGACACGTGGGCTAGCTATAAAGCAAACACATCTTCTGACATAGGGTCTGTTGATGCAGACGAGATGGATGATGAGTACGGTAACTTAGTCGGAGCTAGATATGGTATTGACCCTCAACACGCTCAAGCTAATGGATCTTTCTTTGTAGATGAAAAACAAGGTAAGTTTCACTTTAGTTCTAATATAGCTGGTAAAACAGTGGTGCTGAAATATATAAGTGATGGTGTAGCCACCAACGCCGCTAATAACGCTATAGACCTAACGGAGTCTTACGTACCTAAATTTGCGGAAGAAGCTATATATAAGCATATACTCTACGGAGTATTATTAGCTCGTAAAGATTCTCCAGCAGGTTTACTAGCTCAGATTAAGAAAGAGAGATTTGCAGAGACTAGAAAAGCTAAGCTTAGGCTTTCAAATATTAAGCTAGAAGAATTAACTCAAGTACTTAGAGGAGGCTCTAAAATAATTAAACACTAAGATATGGCAGAGTTGAAACGTAATTTCTCTAAAGCCAGGATGAATAAAGATGTAGACGAACGTCTTGTTCCACCTGGTGAATATAGAGACGCTATGAATATAGAGATATCTACGTCTGAAGGGGCTAACGTAGGTACCGCTCAAACCATAAAAGGTAATACTAAAATTACAGCAATAAACCCATCAAGCTTAAGTGAAAACTATGGTATACCAGACACAGCTACATGCGTGTCATCTATAGTTGACAACGAAAAAAACTTCATATATTACTTTGTTTGCTCATATGACGAGGGTAAAGACTACATACTTCGATATGATGTGGTAAGCAAGTATTTAACTTATTTGTTTGTAGATATATTTAAGGTTAAAACAACTAACGCACAAGCCACACCTGTCAGCAGTGGTAACAAGCTTTATATACCTATAGGTTCTAGTGAAACAGTTAATACAACTGGGGTTAGAATAGGTATGTCACTAACTACTACCGCTACTGGTTATCAAGAAAAAGACGAAGTTAAAGTAACAGATATATCTAAAGCAACAATTGATGTTTCAGGTACTTCTACACCAGTATGGGAAATAACTTTAAATAAAAATTTAATTTCGGCTAACGTTTCTTCAGGAAACAATATAATAGCCGGTAATTTAGCTGTAACGTTTGTTGAAGATCGTGTATTAAATTTCAATAAAAACACTATTATAACCGGCGTAAACGTTTTAGATGACTCAATATACTGGACAGATGGAAGGTCTGAGCCAAAGAAAATAAACATACAAAGATCTCTTGAGGGAACTGGTGGCGCGCACTACTTACAAGGTGGTGGTATAACAGGTATTGCTAACGCTGTTGTAACTTATCCTACTTCAAAAACTTTTGATGGAGGAAACGGTTATTTTCACACTAGATTAGTGACTAAAAACTCTTTAGGTAAAAACATAGTTGTAACAAAGAATAGTGGTAAAGAAGCTACGTATGTAGAGGAGAAGCATATAACAGTTGTTAAAAAACTGCCTGTGCAACCTCTTGAGTTGAATATGTATCGAAATGCTGCGCCTAGAATTCCAATAGGTGGAACCACTGAAAACGCTTCTTCCGGGTTTGTAGCAAGTCAAAGTATGTACGTTGATGGAGAGTTATTAACACAAGGAGATTCTATAAGTTTTACTTTTGAAGATCCGTTGGATTTTAGGGTTAACGATGTTTTATTATTTTCATCATCAGAAGTAGACGTTAGCGCTGGAGACTACTCCAACTGGCAAGTTAAAGTAAAGATAACAAACTCAGGTACTTCCACGATTTCACCTAATGATAGTTCTTTAAGTTTTACTGGGGAAATACAAACTATATCTCAAGATGTTACCTCAACTCAAACCGCTTGGAATGTTAAGCTAGATTTAGGTGAAAGTCTTTTTGAGTTTAAATTTCCTAGATTTTCTTATAGGTACAAATACCAGGATGGAGAGTACTCAACCTTTGCTCCCTGGTCACAAGTAGGTTTTTTACCCAGCAACTTTAATTACATACCTAGCGAGGGTTACAATTTAGGTATGATTAATCAAGTTAAAGCTATAGTTTTAAAAGGCTACGCTCCAAGCGAAATTATATCATCTAACGATATATCTGAAATAGACATATTATATAAGGAAGATGGAAGTCCTACGGTTTACGTTATAAAAACTCTTGACAGCAACTTAAAACACCCTGTGTGGTTTGATTATGATTTTAACGCTACAGGGCGCGGAGAGCTTGAGATAACTAGTGACTCTATATATTCTGTCATTCCATCTAATCAGCTGTTAAGGCCATGGGATAATGTCCCTAGAAATGCGCTTGCTCAAGAGATAAGCGCTAATAGACTTATATATGGAAACTACCTACAAGGTTACAACGTTTTTAAAGAACCCCTACTTGAGGTTAGTTATAAATCAGAATCTCTTAAAGCGAGTGGTTACACATACGCGGCACCCTCTGTTAAGTCTATGCGTGAGTATACAGTTGGCGTTACTTTCAGCGACCAGTATGGAAGAGAAACCCCTATTATGTCCACCGCAGCTGAGTCTATTAAACTCCGAAAAGATACGTCATCACAAAGAAATAGATTGTCAGTGTCTATGGGTAAAGGCACTGATATACCTTATTGGGCTAAATACTTTTCTTATTATGTTAAAGAAACGTCTTTAGAGTATTACAACCTAGTTATGGATAGGTGGTATGACGCAAAAGACGGTAACATATGGTTATCGTTTCCTTCGTCAGAAAGAAATAAACTAGACGAAGATACTTATATTAAGTTAAAAAAGAAACACAGTTCTAATGTACCGTGTTATGAGACCTCAAGATACAAAGTTATATCTATAGAAAACGAAACACCTGATGCGCTTAAGGAGGAGAGACTTTTGCTTGGCACGCTGTATAATTCTACTGAAGCTTATGTAGGAACCGCGGAAACAGGGTTTCCTTCTCAAGGTTTTACTTTTTTAAACATATTAGACACAGCGTTATCAAACGTTATTGACCCTCAATTATTCTCTAATTCAGAAGGTAGATACATTAGATTTGGTGGTGCTGGGTTAGTGTCCAGTTATTATAAAGTTACTGGTATATCCCTACAGGGTAGTTGGTACAAAATAGACATTGACGGTTCTTTTGGGCCTGACGCTAGTTTTGTATCTACGGACAACACTATTACTGGAGTTATTAGTGATTTATTTATTGAGTTTTACGAAACTGAAACTGAAAATAAACCTGAATTTAACGGCAGGTTTTTCGTTAAAATAATCAAAGACACTGCTCTGCAAAACGACGTGCTAGGGCAACAGGGAGGCTCGCTTCAAGTAAGCGACTCTTGGAGTTTAAGATACTTAAATAATAACGGTTACAAGAAAAACCCAAACGAAGATATTCCCGCGGAACCATTGACAATACCTTTTGAAGCAAACGGGTATACAGATGATAGATCGAAACATCCAACAGAGTACGCTCATCATGTTACCGTAGAAAGCCAAACCGCGTACTTCTGGGGAGGAAGTGCTGACGCAAACGGTAACGAACAAGTTCCAGCTGGTAGTGGTATATCGACAGGCCAGATTGACTCAGATCCTATAGAAGCACTGCATGATAGATATCAAGGCGATAACAACGCTATAGCTAGCTTTTGGAGTTATTTAGCGAAACAACAAAGCTTTTTTATAGATGGCGCTACAGCGTATTCACTCACTGGGTCATCCAGCTCTAGTAATGGCATGGATAACTTTTACGAGGCGCAAGAGAGTTATCCGGGTTACAAGTTTCAGGATTTTCAAGGGCTTGATGTTGAAAGCGCGGATTATCATGAAGATGAAGGCGCCCCTGTTTTTGCGGGTTCACCGAACACCGCTAACATGGTGCCTAAAAGCGGTTTACCTAGCAGAGGTATATGGCACACTGATGATGGTGCGGCTAGTTATATGGATATATCATGGACTGGTATGGGTATAGGTTATCCAGGTAATTCCTGGAATTGGATTAGTACGATTCCATACGCCCATCAACTTCAATTAGTAAACGATCAAGACGAAGTGTATAGCCACGCTTCGGATTTTATATTCAAATTAACCACACCTGGTACTGTGTTTAAGTTTGCTAGAGATCCAGACGCGCAAGAGTACACTGTAATGACGGACGATGTTTACGGCAACACCGACCACTGGGAGGATGGTTCTGATAGACTCACTGGGGCTTTTGGCATTAGAAACATGCGTACAGGTCCTGAGCCTGCAGATGCTAACAAAGCTTACGAGCATTACTTTGGTACCAATTTAAGACAACGTTGGACTATAAAGGTTCAACCAAAGATAGGTTCTGGGGCTAGTGGATATAATCCAATTCAAGGTACAAAAGGTACGGCGCTTGGTGGGCCGTCAAACTCAGAAGGACATTACAGAAGAGCGTTAAATCACGATACCACAAATAAAGATGAAATTCATATTCTAATTCCGGGTAGCAGTGGTGAAGGTGAATTTGTTCAAGATTCGGCTATATGGGAGACAGAGCCTAAAGACGCGGCTGAGCTAGATATATACTATCAAGCTAGTGGTTTAAACCCTGTTTATTTAGCAGAAGACACTAACGAAGAATTTATACCTATTGGATCTACATTTATCTTAGATGACTCAAGCGCGCAAGGGGGAGCGGAAACTACGCATACTGTAACAAGTTGGAGCGGAGGTCAAACGTTAGCTTTTACCCCAACTAAATCTTTAGTTTCAGGAGGTGCTATAGCGACAGGTTCTACTTTAACTTTTACTATAAGAGATTCATATAAAGTAACTGCAAACCTTAATGGAGCTTTTGATAGCGTGTCTTTCAATAGTTTAACTTTACACGGAGATCCAAACTCTAATGTAGAATCACAGCATAAGCTACATAGCCAACTCCACACATTAGATTGGAGCAACTGCTGGAGTTACGGGAACGGAGTAGAATCTGACCGCATAAGGGATGATTTTAACGCTCCGCAATTGGATAATGGGGTTAAAGCTTCTAGTACTATAAATGGTAAGATTAAGGAAGAAAGAAGAAAGCACGGTTTAATTTGGTCTGGAATATACAACTCCATGTCTGGTATTAATGAAACTAATCAGTTTATAATGGCTGAGAAGATTACTAAAGACTTGAATCCTATCTATGGTAGTATACAAGCTCTAGTTAATCGAGATACAAGATTAGCATTGTTTTGTGAAGATAAAATTCTTCGCGCGGTTACAAATAAAGACGCTTTATATAATGCGGATGGAAACCCACAGTTAGTAGCCAGTAACGCGGTTATCGGGGATGTAACACCATATCAAGGAGACTTTGGTATAGGTACTAATCCAGAATCGTTAGCCGTTACTCCGTATAACGTTTATTTTACAGACACCTCTAAAGGTAGAGTTTTAGTTTTATCAGGCGAAGGGGTTAGACCTATATCTGATATTGGCATGAAAGATTACTTCTCAGACTACATGTCTGCTGTAAATAAGAAAGCTATAGGTACGTATGACGAGCGGAAAAACGAATACAACATAACACTTGACAAGCGCTATGATTTAACTAGCGTAGATCCATACGATACAGCTACGTTGTCTTATTGTGAAATATCTAAGGGTTGGACTAGTTTTAAGTCTTTTATACCTGAACACGGGGTGAGCATAAACAATGGTTACTATACTTTCTATCAAGGACATATATGGGAGCATCACACGAATAGTAGCTACAACACTTTCTACGGTGCTTCGCCTGTTGACTCTAGCGTAACTCTAGTAATGAATGACATACCAGGATCTGTGAAGAGCTTTGGTGCGATAAACTACGAAGGATCTCAAGCTCGTATCGACGAATGGGACACTAAGTCAGTTCAGTGGTTTGACAACGACTATACCAGCGTTGGTGCCGATGGCCTTGCCGATGCCACTAGTGTCGGGGACGGTGAGTACTACAACTTAACAGCGGCGAAGGGATGGTATGTAGACAACATAGTGACTGACCAGCAGTCAACTGGAAATATATTATTTAAAGACAAAGAGGGTAAGTACTTTGGGTATCCTAGTGGAGAAGATACTTCTTTAAGTAATCTAGACGAAAAAGAATTAACCGTACAAGGATTAGGCGTAGCGTCTGTGGTACATAGTAGTCCTGGTGACGGAGGTGGTATAACTATAACTATTGATATACAATAAACATGGCTAATTACTACATAGATGAAGCTAGCTCTCAGCTAACAATTGGAGCGATATCTGGGGTTGAAGAACCTGCTGGGCAAGTTCGCAATATAGTCTTAACAAACGTAAACCCTAATAACAATAGTTGGAATGGGCTTACGATTCAAGCGAAAAACTTTAAAATAAAAGATGGTAATTTAGTTGCTCCAGTTTCTAACGAAACTTATATATGGAATAACAGCGGCTCTGTGTGGGATGCGGATGACAAAATTAACCAGGTGGTATTCACAAATCTTGGTACCATAGGTACTCAAGATAACAAAGTGAATATGGCTATAACGTTTAACGCTTTTACGCCAACTGATAATGTAAACGTAAACATAAACCTTGAGGAGTCTGAACTCGATCCTATAGTACCGGCTTCTCATGAATTTTCTCTCCCAATTTCATGGACGTCTAACGATAACCACACGGTTACAACATCCAGCGATTATACTAAAACAGTTGATTCCGCTACTAAGCATACTTTTTCTGGAACTGTTTTGTCACATGGACCCGTTGTTGTTGCCGCGGTAACCTTTGTTGCGGACTCATTGTATTACTATAACGAAAACCATATTTACACAGCTTTTCAAGGAACTTATTCGTATGCTGGGTTGTACAGCGCTGAGATAGTGGACTTGGTTCACACAGACTTCAACCTAACTGGGTTTACAGTGCGGTATGAGTTTAACTGGAGTGCTTTTGTAGATGTTATGGGAGATGCAGCTGATTTATACACGGATAACATTTTGGTTTTTGGGCCTCCAGATTCTGATATTACGCATACTATACATGAAATACCGTCGGCGTCCACGGAAAATCGCATACACAGTGTGTCATACCCACCGTCTCTTACATCTTCTCAAGGGGAGATACCTATAAGAGTATTTGGAAGCGCTAACGCTCCGTATAAGTTATCTATAGAAAAGAAAGCTAGCACGACATCTATCGTCACCGCTTCTTCAAATGGGTATTACAACTTTGATACACGAGCTTTCCAAACAGCTGTAACATCTCTAAGTAGTACTTGCGACGCAAAAGGTACTAACGTTAACTACGTATTACTGCCTGATGTATCAAGTGACACAAGGTATGACATAACTGTTTCCGGTGTTGTAGCTGGTTCAACGACGGTTCTAAATTCAAACGTTCCGCAGAAAGCCGGTGATGCCATTATAACTAAATATGGCATAGATACAATTACTGTCAAACCTATAACGTATATTGATCCAACGCCTTACGGAACTTTACCAGCAAACATTGCTATATCAAAGGAAAAACCAATCCCAGGTAAATCATCAGGTTCTGCTAACTTAACCTCTGTAATCGCAAAAGGGGGTACAGGAGGCGCTTCTTCCAAGAGACTTGTTATGAATGAAACGGCATCTGGTATATTCTCAGGAATGGTAGTAACGGGTAGTGGAGTCGCTCATAATTCCACGGTAACCGCTGTAAGCAAAAATATAGTAACGCTTAGCGTATTGTCCACGATAGTTAATAACACAGATATTAGGTTCACTGAAAACACAGTCAACTTAAAACCGTTTACTTTTACCGTGGTACCCACTGGTGGTAGCGTGCTCAATGTTACAGCGACTGCCAATAAAAGAGGCTGCATAGGGGGTCTAACAAGTGTTAAAACTAGGATTAACGGGGCGGATAAATCCACCGCTACTTACACGGTGGATTCTACAAAAGGTATAGTCCCAGGTATGGTGGTTACTGGTACTGAAGTCAAGGTTGACGCTGGTACGGATCTAACCGTAGGAGGTGTTACTAGCGCAACTGTGTTAGTCTTTAGCGAGACACAGACATTTAACGATAATGCTTCGCTGGTATTCTCTGGTGGAAACGTTGTGGCTGATACAAGTCTACATAGCATACAAGTAAATAAAGTGGACCCTAACATAGTTATAACAGGCTATATTGTGTCTAGTAATATAAGCGCTACAGCGGATGTACGCGTGTACATAGACGATTTGATAACTGTAACTTAATAATAATGGCAAAAGTAACATTAACATTCGACGCTCCCTTAAACGCTTCCTGTCAAGTCGGGGATACCGCATATCACGTAGCTAGACAAAGCGAGGGAGGGTTTAGCACTAACAACGGGGATATAATCGAGATAGGACAGATCAGGCAGATAAACAATAGGGACTCGTCGACACCAGTTATTATATGTGAAAGCTCTATGGCTGGAGATATAAACGGAGATACTGGTGTGTTTATTCTATTCAGTAAAGACAACAAAGCAAACTTAAGTTCTATACTAGGTTATTACGCCGAAGTTAAATTAGTAAACAACTCTACTACTCAAGCAGAGCTATTTAGCGTAGGTATGGACATGTTTGAAAGCAGTAAATAAACGCTATAAAGTGTAACTATATTAATACGCTTAGCAATAAATTAAAATAAATTAATCATGCCAATACCACTAATGGCCATAGGAGCAGCAGTTAATGCCTTTTCAGGTATAACTAAAGCAGTGCAGGGTAAAAGAGCCGCTGAGGATGCCGCTGAAGAAGCTAAGAACGCTCGAGAGGAAATGGATAGACATAAGAAAGCTTTTGAAGCTTTAGATACTAGTAATCCATATCTTAACATGGAGAACACTATGGAGGATTTAACTATCAACCAACAGCAAGCGGAGTTTGAGAAACAACAAGCTATGCAGAGTCAAGCTAATATCATGGGTCAAATGCGTGGTGCAGCTGGTTCGTCTGGTATAGCGGCTTTAGCACAGAGTTTAGCTAACCAAGGTTCTTTACAAGCTCAACAAGCTTCAGCTTCTATTGGAGCTCAAGAAGCTGAGAATCAGAAGTTAGAACGAGGGGAAGCTAGTAGAATACAAGGACTAGAAAGAGAGGGTGATCTCATGAGTAGAAACATGCAGTTTGGTAAAACCGAAACTTTAATGGGTATGTCCGCGGATCAAGTATTTAATGCTCAAGCAATGGAAGCTGCTGGCAGACAGCAGATGATGGCTGGTATAGGCACCGCGGCTAGTGGGTTGACTAGTTTCGCTGGAGCTATGGATGGAAATTGGGGTGGTAATAAAACAACAACAGATCCCACAATTACAAATGGAATAAATATGGCTGATAACCAAGTCCCAACAGCTAGAACCGCGACTGTTCCAGTGGTAGGTGGTCATGCTCAAACAGGCGGTATATCTACCCCTAACGTCTTAGGTAGCAACGAGTTTACAGGTACAACTAGCGGTAGTAATACAAGTTGGGGTACGGGTAACGCAGCGCCACAGTATGGATACGTAAATGGGGTTTGGCAGCAAATAGACTAGATCATGGCAGAAACAGGAACATCGGCACCTAGTTATAGGTTGTCACAAGGAACACAATCAAGAGTAGCAAGAGCTGGACTTGGCGGGGATGCTAGAAAGCATCTTCAAAAAGCTGCTATGGCAGATG
>Ga0209194_1001484_pt1:2500-14417 | contig 14417 bp, 8 predicted proteins | sample COGITO_mtgs_1004_FD_184787 | JGI IMG/M metagenome (GOLD analysis project Ga0209194, IMG submission 184787) | Pelagic marine microbial communities from North Sea - COGITO_mtgs_100413 (SPAdes) (version 2) | ecosystem: Environmental > Aquatic > Marine > Epipelagic ...
CAGCAATTAATGTTGGTATTTCTGTGTCACGTGTAGGTTCAGCAGCACAAACAAAAGCAATGAAACAAGTTGCTGGTAAATTAAAATTAGAATTAGCACAATTTGCTGAATTAGAAGCCTTTTCTCAATTTGCTTCTGATTTAGATGAAGCAACACAAAAACAATTAGCTCGTGGTACACGATTACGTGAAATTTTAAAACAACCACAAAACTCACCGTTATCTGTTGCTCAGCAAGTTGCTTTAATTTATGCTGGTATTAATGGTTTCTTAGATGATTTAGCAGTTAGTGATGTGAAAAACTTCTCTGCAACTTTATTAAGTACTTTAGACTCACAAAAGTCTTATATTGATGCTGTTGGTTCAACAAATCAATTTACTCAAGAAGCAGAAACATTATTAAAAGACGCTATTAGTTCAACAAAAACAGGATTTACACTTATTTAAAAATAATGTAAGTTGTAGTTTTAATTTTGTATGCTAAAAAAAGTATTAATATTAAAGATAAAGAGATAAAAGATTGTTTACTTATTATCTCTTTATCTTTAATATTAATACTTTTTTTCAGCCTTGAGCAAATCTTGGTGTTCTATACATTATTTATGTACATTAGACGTTCTATTCCTTTACAAGGTTGGGTTAGTACTCATAAAGATAGTTTGATACATGTTACGTACGTCTTTTTTTATAAATACTTATTTACTAGGCAAAAGTGATGATAGTAACAAAGAAATATAGCTTCGTTATCACTAATCATATATGATAATACGCATGCAAAGATCGTTGGTTTTTTCATCGTAAACCTTTATAAAATGTAGAAGGAAGTATATTTATAGATTATTTGCTTCACTTTCAATTATCTGTCAAAAAGAGTAGTCTGTATATTAACAAATGAGATTAGGGTGTCATTTAAGCGTGTTATTTACCAATCACAAAGTAAATTACATATTCTTGTAGGTAGAGGATAAACTACGCTACTCTATTTTAGGCCGCATTTATACTTTCAAAAAGATCGCCTGCAACTCAGAATATAGGTAACACAAATGATGTTTAATAGAATAACATGTTTTATTTCTATTAGTATACTATTTTCTTTAAAGGTTTAATGAGTATAATAGATGCAGAAACGAATAATAATTAACTTTCTAAGTTATTCATTACGTAGTATTTAGACTTTCAATATTCATTAAGACTAGTACGATAATATATTATTAGAAGACGTTATATAATTGTAGCAATCGGTTTCTGTGCTTCATCGTACTTATCCAGTATTATCGTTGCTAGCGAATCCAAACCCTTTTACCCTAGACTCTACTTTTTACGGAATTATCAAAACTTAAACGGATTATTGAATAGTAGTTTTTTAAAATCGTTATAAATCTTTCTGCGTACGTTATATGTAAAAGTCTTATGAAATAACATACTAGTTTTAAAAAAGTCTTCGAACCTATTTAAAAAGTTATATTACACTTACTTTGATCCTTATATGTCTGTATAAATAATTAACGTTATCTTTACAAGAACTACAAAATTACAAAATATTTATAATTTAAAACTATATCCTTTGATTTTTTACGTTACGATATAACAATTACATTCTTTAAGATAAGATTTGCAAGAATTGTTACTTTTTGGGCAAGTGTATAATGGATTCAGTAAAAAAACTTTACTTTTTAACGATTAAGTTTTATCATGTATTTGTTATTTTTAATATAAAAAATAAAAACGGCTCAATTTCTACAAATAATTAATTATTTAAATCATACTAATAAAATTAGAATATTTTAGAAAGCATGTAGCTCAGTGGATAGAGCATCAGATTCCGATTCTGAAAGCCGGGGGTTCGATTCCCTTCATGCTTATTGTCTTTTTTGAATTTAATTCAAAAAATACTGTTTTTTTATACTAATTAGTTTAGGGACTGATTTGGTTTCGACATTTAATAGTTATTTGTATATGTCAGGTCAAAGTTAGTACTCTTTGTAAAAAAGACTCCATTATAAATACATGCTAATAACATCATGCCTTTTATTTTCAACATAGTAAAACCAAAATCAACGATTTTAAATTTTGCTATTTAAGTATATAACGTAAGTTATTAATTATTTTTTCATTATTCCTAGACTTTTTTCTATGACATAGTTTAGAATAATTTTAAATTTTAAATCTTGTTCAAAGTTTTTGAACTAAACCTGTAAATACGCATATATTAATGAACTTTAGATGGACATGGGTTCAATTCCCATCAGTTCCAATAAGCATTCGTGGCCGAGTGGTTGAAGGCACCGGACTCATAATCCGTTTTCCTCTGGAACGTCACTGGTTCGAACCCAGTCGAATGCAAATGAATAATTTTTAATATTGTTTTTTTATTGATAAAATTGTAATATAAACATTAATTAATTAATAAAGTCCTATATTACAATTTTATGCTTAAGTTCGATAATCAAAAAGCAATAGATAATTTACATCAGAATTTTATTAAACCAAATATTCCAAAAATTCAGATTGGAGATAGTATTAAACTTGGTGTTAAAATTATTGAAGGAAATAAAGAACGGGTTCAATTTTATGAAGGAACAGTTATTGCTAAAAAGAATAGTTCAATAAATACAACAATAACCGTTCGAAAAGTACTTCAAGGTATTGGTATTGAAAGAATTTTTTTAATTCATTCACCAAAAATTGCTTCTATTGAAATAATACGACATGCAAAAGTTCGTCGATCAAAATTATATTATTTACGTAATTTACGTGGAAAAGCAAGCCGCTTAAAACAAAGATTTGAATAAGATTAAAAAATTCTTCTTATTTAATTTAAATTTCAAAATATTATGGTGTAATATTAACTACCTAAGCAGAAATAAAAAGTATTTTCTATTTTGCTTTATACTTAATTTGTTCGATTATTTAGAAAATTTTTTTAATAATCGAACAATAATAATATATAATAAATTATGAAAACTCGTATTTAACAAATAGATATAAATAACTTAACTATTTTTTATTTTGTATGAGAGTTTCGTATATTTCCGTCTCCCGAAAGGAGAGAATCAATGGCAATAAGCTCAACAGAGCGTCGTTCAAAAAATGTACAAGTTTTTGTAGAAAAAGACGCTGTCGAAACTAGTTTTGCAAAATGGGCCCAACCCGGACATTTTTCAAGAACTTTAGCTAAAGGGCCCAAAACAACAACATGGATTTGGAACCTACATGCGGATGCTCATGATTTTGATAGTCAAACAAATTCATTAGAAGAAGTTTCTCGTAAAATTTTCAGTGCACATTTTGGTCAATTAGCAATTATCTTTTTATGGATTAGTGGTATGCACTTCCATGGTGCATATTTTTCTAACTATTCTGCGTGGTTATCAGATCCAATTAGTATTAAACAAAGCTCACAAGTAGTTTGGCCGATTGTTGGTCAAGAAATTTTAAATGCTGACGTTGGTGGTAACTTCCAAGGTGTTCAAACAACATCAGGTTGGTTCCAAATGTGGCGCGCGGAAGGTATTACTAGTGAAGTAGAATTATACTGGATAGCAATTGGTGGATTAGCTATGTCAGCAATTATGTTATTTGCTGGATGGTTTCACTATCATAAAGCAGCACCAAAATTAGAATGGTTCCAAAATGCGGAATCAATGATGAATCATCATTTAGCGGGTTTGTTAGGTTTAGGCTGTTTATCATGGTCAGGTCATCAAATTCATATCGCATTACCAATTAATAAATTATTAGATGCAGGTGTATCACCACAAGAAATTCCATTACCACATGAATTTTTAATTAACCGTGACTTAATGGCACAGTTATACCCAAGTTTTGGTAAAGGTTTAGCACCATTTTTTAGTGGAAATTGGGGTGAATATTCCGACTTTTTAACATTTAAAGGTGGTTTAAATCCTGTAACTGGTGGATTATGGTTAAGTGATATTGCACATCATCATCTAGCGTTATCAGTTTTATTTATTGTTGCTGGTCACATGTACCGTACGAACTGGGGTATTGGTCACAACATGAAAGAAATCTTAGAGGCTCACAAAGGTCCATTTACTGGTGAAGGCCATAAAGGTTTATACGAAATTTTAACGACATCATGGCATGCTCAATTAGCTATTAATTTAGCAATGATGGGATCATTAAGTATCATTGTCGCACACCATATGTACGCAATGCCACCATATCCATATCTTGCTACGGATTACGCTACAACATTATCATTATTCACACATCATATGTGGATTGGTGGCTTCTGTGTTGTAGGTGGTGCAGCACACGGTGCTATTTTCATGGTTCGAGATTACACGCCAGCAAATAATTATAACAATTTATTAGATCGTGTATTACGTCACAGAGATGCAATTATATCTCATTTAAACTGGGTTTGTATTTTCTTAGGTTGTCACGCCTTTGGATTCTATATTCACAATGATACGATGAGAGCACTTGGTCGACCACAAGATATGTTCTCTGATAAAGCGATTCAATTACAACCAATTTTTGCTCAATGGATTCAAAATATTCATTTATTAGCACCGGGAACAACAGCGCCTAATGCTTTAGCTACAACAAGTTATGCTTTTGGTGGTGATGTTATTGAAGTTGGTGGGAAAATTGCAATAATGCCAATTAAGTTAGGTACAGCTGATTTCATGGTACACCATATTCATGCTTTTACAATTCATGTAACAGTATTAATTTTATTAAAAGGTGTATTATATGCTCGTAGCTCTAAATTAATTCCAGATAAAGCTAATTTAGGTTTCCGTTTCCCATGTGATGGTCCAGGTCGAGGTGGTACATGTCAAAGTTCAAGTTGGGATCATGTATTCTTAGGTCTATTCTGGATGTATAATTGTATTTCAGTTGTAATCTTCCATTTCAGTTGGAAAATGCAATCAGATGTTTGGGGATCAGTTACTCCAGATGGAACAATTGCACATATAACAGGTGGAAACTTTGCACAAAGTTCTATTACCATTAATGGTTGGTTACGTGATTTCTTATGGTCACAAGCATCACAAGTAATTCAGTCATATGGTTCAGCATCGTCTGCATATGGTTTAATATTCTTAGGAGCACATTTCATTTGGGCATTTAGTTTAATGTTCTTATTTAGTGGTCGTGGTTACTGGCAAGAACTTATTGAATCAATTGTTTGGGCACATAATAAATTAAACTTTGCTCCTACAATTCAACCTCGAGCATTAAGTATTACTCAAGGTCGAGCTGTTGGTTTAGCACACTATTTATTAGGTGGTATTGGAACAACTTGGGCGTTCTTCTTAGCTCGTGCAGTTTCAATTACTTAATAAATTACAAATTACATAGAATAGAACATTAATTATGTAATAAAAATTTCTAAGTTCAATTTTATTTACAACTATAAATTATATAAAAAGGTATCTAACGATTATGGCAACTAAATTTCCAAAGTTTAGCCAAGCCCTTGCGCAAGATCCAGCAACTAGAAGAATTTGGTATGGTATTGCTACTGCTCATGATTTAGAAGCTCATGATGGTATGACAGAAGAAAACCTATATCAAAAAATCTTTGCATCGCATTTTGGACATCTTGCAATTATTTTCCTTTGGACTGCAGGAAATTTATTCCATGTAGCATGGCAAGGAAATTTTGAAAAATGGGTTTCAAACCCACTAAAAACACGCCCAATTGCCCATGCAATTTGGGATCCACATTTTGGAGCATCAGCTTTAAAAGCATTTAGTAAAGGAAATACATACCCTGTAAATATTTCATTCTCAGGCTTATATCAATGGTGGTATACAATTGGGTTTAGAACAAATCAAGAGTTATATCGAGCTTCTATTGGTGTATTATTACTTGCAAGTGTATTATTGATTGCTGGATGGTTACATTTACAACCAAAATTCCGTCCAAGTTTATCTTGGTTTAAAAATAATGAATCACGTTTAAATCACCATTTATCAGGTTTATTAGGATTTAGTTCATTAGCTTGGACTGGACATATTGTCCACGTAGCAATTCCTGCATCTCGAGGTGTTCATGTTGGTTGGGATAATTTTTTAACAACTCCACCTCACCCTGCTGGTTTAACACCGTTTTTTACAGGAAACTGGACTGTGTATGCTGAAAATCCTGATAGTGCGACGCATGCTTTTAATACAGCAGATGGTGCTGGTACAGCAATTTTAACATTCTTAGGTGGCTTCCATCCACAGACACAATCTTTATGGTTAACAGATATTGCACATCACCATTTAGCAATTGCTGTAGTTTTTATTGTTGCTGGTCATATGTATCGGACAAATTTCGGTATTGGGCATAATATGAAAGAAATTTTAGATGCTCATCGTCCACCAGGAGGACGCTTAGGCGCAGGTCACGTTGGTTTGTTTGAAACCATTACAAATTCATTACACATGCAATTAGGTTTAGCATTAGCATGTTTAGGTGTTGCTACATCATTAACAGCACAACATATGTATGCTTTAACACCATATGCATACTTATCAAAAGATTTTACAACTGAAGCGGCATTATATACTCACCATCAATATATTGCTGGATTCTTAATGGTAGGAGCATTTGCTCATGGTGCTATTTTCTTTGTTCGTGATTATGATCCAGAATTAAATAAAGATAATGTTTTAGCTCGTATGTTAGAGCATAAAGAAGCTATTATTTCACATTTAAGTTGGGCATCATTATTCCTAGGTTTCCATACATTAGGATTATATATTCACAATGACACAGTTGTTGCTTTTGGTCAACCAGAAAAACAAATTTTATTTGAACCTTTATTTGCAGAATATATTCAAGCTGCTTCAGGTAAAGCAGTATACGAATTTAATGTATTATTAGCATCATCAACTAGTCCAGCTACCGCTGCTGGAAACCAAGTTTGGTTACCAGGTTGGTTAGAAGCAATTAATAATCCAAAAAATGATTTATTCTTAAAGATTGGTCCTGGTGATTTTTTAGTGCATCATGCAATTGCTTTAGGCTTACATACAACAGCTTTAATTCTTGTAAAAGGTGCTTTAGATGCTCGTGGATCAAAATTAATGCCAGATAAAAAAGATTTTGGTTATAGTTTCCCATGTGATGGTCCAGGCCGTGGTGGTACATGTGATATTTCAGCTTGGGATGCGTTTTATTTAGCAATGTTCTGGATGTTAAACACAATTAGTTGGGTAACATTCTATTGGCATTGGAAACATATGACAATTTGGGCCGGAAATCCTGGTTTATTTGATGAATCTTCAAATTATATTATGGGTTGGTTACGTGATTATCTATGGTTAAATTCTTCACCATTAATCAATGGTTATAATCCATTTGGTATGAATAATTTATCTGTATGGGCATGGACATTCCTATTTGGCCACTTAATCTGGGCAACTGGTTTTATGTTCTTAATTTCTTGGCGTGGTTATTGGCAAGAATTAATTGAAACATTAGTTTGGGCTCATGAACGTACTCCATTAGCGAATTTAATTCGTTGGCGAGATAAACCAGTAGCTTTATCAATTGTTCAAGCTCGTTTAGTTGGTTTAGTTCATTTTACTGTAGGTTTTATTTTAACATTTGCTGCATTTGTTATCGCATCAACTTCTGGTAAATATGCATAATAACTTTAAAAATAAATAAAGGATAAATTTATATATCCTTTATTTATTTTTATAATAAATTCTCACAGACATATTGATATTTAATTAGCACCTATTAATTACCATATTTAAAATTATATTAGCTTTTCATTATTAAATAATACTTCTTTTATATAAGTTAAATGTTAAGAGTTAATCTAATTTACTTTATTGTTTAAGCTCATAAATCTTTGTCTAGTGTTAAAAGGAGAACTAGGTCTTATGTTATTAATTGACCATCTTTATTATCTCTTGTTTCTAACCAAACATATATTTATAATACCGCTACGATATCTACTTTAGTGGATAGTAATACATTTATAAACTAAATTCTAAGAAGATTCACACCTCAATAGTGCCTTAATCCATCTTTGCTAAATTTTGATAGTAGATCAAGTTCTGGTAAATCTTTTAATTCCAGACTAATATGTTTCCCAAAGTATTTTTCAATAAGTTTGATAATAATATACAAAATGTAGTATAATTTAATACTAAATAAAAATAGGAGAAATATATATATGCCAATTATGAAAGCTGTTGGTTAAATTAGTGATGGCTTGCCAAAGTTCAATCAAACAATATATGTTAACGCTGACTCCAAAACGGTATCCCAGGTGAAAGCAAGTCTTAATGGTATGTTCATGGCAAAGAGCGTAATAGATTGTGTTGTCTTGTAATAGTGCAATGATAAAATGTGTTTTACAATATACATTATTGAGACCACTGCTGACGTGGCTAACATCATTTGTGGAAATATACCGGTGTTAAGCAATGTAACCCTATACACTTCTGCTGTATTAGCAGAGTGCAAAAATTTCGTTTACTTGTGCCTAAAAGGTAAAGTTAAATTTGCGTGTAATGATTCTCTTGATTTTCAAAAATATTTATCAACAGCTCCAGTTCTTTTAACGATTTGGATGACATTTACTGCCGGATTTATTATTGAAATAAATCGCTTTTTCCCTGATATGTTAGGGTTATATTTTTAAATTTTTTAAAATTTAAAGACCTATTATTGTTCGATTATTAAAAAAATTTTCTAAATAATCGAACAAATATTTTTTTTCTACTTTTTAGAAAAGAGTTATTTCCATTGTAATATATTTTGTATCGGGATAGTAGGATTTGAACCTACGGCACCCTGCTCCCAAAGCAGGTACTCTACCAAACTGAGCTATATCCCGTTATTCATTCAATAACAAATTCAACTATATCATAGATATATTATTATGTTAAGTAATTAAATTTTTGCAAATAACTGTGTGATTTTATTAAAATAATTAATTTAAAATAATTTTCAAAACAGGATAAAGATACCTTGACAACTTTTATCTACTAATCTATATATATATATAGAAATAAACAAATTATTTTTAAAAATACATTTAGAAAAATGATTTTTAACACTTATATCAAAGAATTACAAAATATAATTTACAAAGGATTTAAAATATTTTTTGATTCCACTGCTCGCTTGTTAGGATATCCCGATAATCCGGGAATGCCGATTATTCCATTCGATGAGGACGCATATGACAGGGTATACGGAAGAGATCTGTTGCCTAAACATGTAACATACCTTCCTCCTGGTCAGCCGCAATATCCTGAAACTTTAACAGAGGCATTATTTGGTACTTTTCCTTATACAGAGCCAATTGAGAAACATTTTTATCAACATGAGTCAGAAGGTTATTATAACTTTTATGTTGAAAATTATAAAGAACTCTATTTTTTACCCGATTGGTTGTCTGGATATATTCAAATGCATTTTAATATAACGATTGATCATTCAAATTTAGAATTGTGTCGTGATGTATTTTTTTATGTTGTATTATTGTATGGCGCAATTGTTACTATACGATCAAATTTATTTTGGATGCTCGCAATTAACCCGTACACATACCCGTGGGTTTTTGCCGTTGATTTTGTAGATTGGATCTATGATGCTTTAGCTGGAATTGTTCCTTGTTTTGTTGGAATTGATATGGTTCCAACCTTTTTTATGATGCTAATTGGAAAAATTGCAGATTCCGCGAATCATTTAGTTTTTACTATGCCATTTCTACCAAGTGAAGGAAACAAAGTAAGCATGTTACTGGATGGAGATATTCAGCCAACAGAGGTTATTCAGTTTCATTATTTACCGTACTTATGGTATAAATATCCAATTCCAGATAATGTTAGACAATTTTGGTATTCAGAACGTCCGGATATATTAGAATTTATGGAAAAAAATTATAGTCAATTTGGTTTAGACTTTCGACCTTCAACAGTATCAATAGATGAGATAACGTCAGTAGTAGATTCAGTCGTAAAATTAACAACACCTATAGTAAGTTTAGTTTCTGATTCTACTGATTTTTTATCGACTAATTTTTAAAAGAAAATTAGTCGATTTAGTTATGAGTTTTACACCGAAAAATTTGATATTATGAAATATTTATAGTCTTTTGTAATAAATATTTTTTGCTGAAATGGAGCATAACATTATAAATATGATGTTATTTAAGTTCAAATCTTAATCGTAACATAGGTAGTTTTATTTTACTACCAATTTTTAAACATATGACATTAAATTATTTTACGAGTTCAATAAGATAGTAGAATAAAATTTTACCCAATTATTAAAACTAGAGAGAAAAGACTAGCAATCATTGTTCCAACACTTTTATTTAGTAATCTGGGGCCCTTCGTTACTGATAAGATATGTATAATAGTACTTTAACTCTAGCAGAGACGGCTAACTTATATGCTTTAGTGAAGAGAATTCGAATAGTAAAAGTTGTAGCTGCAGCACTTGCAGCTACGTGTTCAACGACTATGAATACTTAAAAGTAGTCCTGGCTCAATAACTGCATTTCTTTTAGCTATATTATGTAGTGGGTTGATAGCGTATTTATTTAAGCCATGTGGCGATGTAACCTAAAAATAAATGAAAGAATTACTTATCTATTTAGGACTGACTTTTCAACTGTGGGTTAGTAAGGAAAGGAATTATCAATAAGATTGTAAAACTTAATGATTTTGAACTATTGAGTACAGAAATAATTTTTTTACAATCTTATTAAATAAGAATTCATTAACTGGAAATTTTTTTCCTTCAGAATTCTTAGTAATTTTAATTTGGATTATTTGAAAAATACTAAAACAGATGATAAAGTGTAGGCCTGCGAGTTTTTAGAAAGCTAATACAAATCAATAAAAATATTTATTTAGAAAAAACTTTTTAAGTTTATGACTCGTGTTATTAAAAAAATTTGTCAATAATTATTTAATTTACTTATTATTTAGTTTAATTTCAAATTAAAAAAATATAAGTTAAAAAGTGGTATAATAATCTTTAGATTTACTTCTCACTTTTAAGTGACAAATAAAAATAAATTAAGGACATTTTAAGAGAGTTTGATCCTGGCTCAGGATGAACGCTGGCGGTATGCCTAACACATGCAAGTCGTACGAAAGTTTTTAACTTTAGTGGCGGACGGGTGAGTAACACGTGAGAATTTGCCTTTTGGAGGGGGATAACAATTGGAAACGAATGCTAATACCCCATATGCTTACTTAGTGAAACGGATTTTTATCCGCCAGAAGAGAAGCTCGCGGCTGATTAGCTTGTTGGTAAGGTAAGAGCTTACCAAGGCGACGATCAGTATCTGGTTTGAGAGGACGATCAGACACACTGGAACTGAGACACGGTCCAGACTCCTACGGGAGGCAGCAGTGGGGAATTTTCCGCAATGGGCGAAAGCCTGACGGAGCAATACCGCGTGAGGGAAGACTGCCTATGGGTTGTAAACCTCTTTTTTCAGGGAGGAATCAATGACGTGTACCTGAAGAATAAGCATCGGCTAACTCCGTGCCAGCAGCCGCGGTAAGACGGAGGATGCAAGTGTTATCCGGAATCACTGGGCGTAAAGCGTCTGTAGGTTGTTAAACAAGTCAACTGTTAAATCTTGAGGCTCAACTTCAAAATCGCAGTCGAAACTGTTTGACTAGAGTATAGTAGGGGTAAAGGGAATTTCCAGTGGAGCGGTGAAATGCGTAGATATTGGAAAGAACACCGATGGCGAAGGCACTTTACTGGGCTATTACTGACACTCAGAGACGAAAGCTAGGGTAGCAAATGGGATTAGATACCCCAGTAGTCCTAGCCGTAAACAATGGATACTAGATGTTGAACAGATCGACCTGTGCAGTATCAAAGCTAACGCGTTAAGTATCCCGCCTGGGAAGTATGCTCGCAAGAGTGAAACTCAAAGGAATTGACGGGGGCCCGCACA
>Ga0209194_1001486_pt1 | contig 14392 bp, 17 predicted proteins | sample COGITO_mtgs_1004_FD_184787 | JGI IMG/M metagenome (GOLD analysis project Ga0209194, IMG submission 184787) | Pelagic marine microbial communities from North Sea - COGITO_mtgs_100413 (SPAdes) (version 2) | ecosystem: Environmental > Aquatic > Marine > Epipelagic ...
CGTCAGATACGGCTCAATATCCTGCTTCGACGGCTCGGCTTTATCTGCTCGTCTTACGTCCAAATGTGCGCCCGTGCCAAGGCCACTAGCGCCAGTCAGGGCAAACGTATCGCCAGGCTTGTACTGACCGTCTATGCATGTTGAAAGATGCAGCAGCTTCATCGGATTGCCTGCTGCGGGCGTCACTTCTGCGACTTCGCCACCGCCATTTGTGTCGTACCAGCAGCGCACTTCGATATCACTCGGCGCGATCAGCTTTGTCCCAACTGGCGTCGCAACGTCGATGCCATAGTGCGGCTCAACCGTGCCGCGAACTGGATGGACTCTCGCTAGGTCGTAGGCACTGCTCACTTCGTATCCGGCAATGCGATCGCCTTCGGATAAATAAACCGGCTCATATGCGATCACACTCTGTGAGAACAGCGGTGACAAAGCGTAGTCCGCGATCGCATTCCCCGCTGGCCACAGCATCACCGCCAGCGGCACCAGCCGGTAGAAATTGAGGTGGATGTTGGTCAGGTCAATTCTCATCGGTCTGCTAATGCCTTATTCACGAAGGCGATCGCATCAAACTGGGTAATCACAAAATTGAATTTCAGGTAACCGGGCGCGGCCAAGTCAGAAACCAGCAGCACCCATATCAGCCAAGTCAAAGGCGTAACGCGCCGAAGATACCGACGCACTGCAAACCGCAGGCGGGTTCTCAGCATGACTAGATCCGATAGTTGGCACCCCGGCGAGCGCCCTGTTCTTCTGCATTGGCCAGGAGCTGCTCGCGGAATGACTGCGCCTCGCGCACCCGGCCATCCAGCACAGCCTGCTGATTCTGCAAATCGGGAATGCGGCGCTTCAGGCTGGCCACGTTGTCATCTGCCAGAACGTTGACCAGCTCATCACCGAAGCACAGCAGCGTGGCAAAGAAAAACGCCGTTAGACTCGCCAGCCAGTCCCACTGCGGCACACCCGGCACTGAAAAAACCAGAGAGCCTAGTCCGACGCCATCAACCCCAATCATGTTGGTGCCCACGTTCAGAATATAGACGGCGCTCACGATGGTGATCAGGAACCCCCACCGGCACCATTCAGAAATTGAGATAACGCCATCGCGGTTCTTGTCAGGGGAGAGAAAACCAGCGATGCGGCGGTTAAAGATAGCCGTGTTCACCTGCCACTGAGTTGCAAAGATTAGGAGAGTCAGCGCGATCGCCATCTGCACAGACCCACCGGCACCGTTCAGCACGTTGAACGAGAACCAACAGTCCAGGCAAACGATGGCGATAGAGCAGGCATAGGTAATCTTGTGCAGCCGGAGCTGGCGCTTGGCCGAGTCGAGCGACTTGGTGACTCGGTCGTAGTCGCTGAGTAGAAAGTTAACTCGCTCATCAGCCGTCTTAGGAGCGCGAACGGTCGTTGTTGTTTGAGTAGAGGTAGGCGGCATGTTTTTAATTGGATAGTTTGGATAGTAAAAACGGATAGGAAAAAGTGCGAGAAAAGAGATAGATCTGGGGCGGGGTGGCTAAATCACTCCATCGCACCCGAACCACCCCGTAAGCTGAAAGCTTTGCCATACAGGGCACCCGAGCCACCCCGCGATTCACCCGAAGTCACCCGGTGAGGGGTTGTTGGGTGGCTATAGATTCACCCGGTACTGGTCTTCGCCCGCTGCGAGCAGCCACCCTTTCATGCAGCTCTTATCGCAGAGCAGGTTGAATGCCTGCTTAGTCCGACTTTCGAGTTGGCGCAGCTTATTCGCGTTGTGAAAGGTGTCGTAGTCGATTAGCTCACCAGCTTTCGATTCCAGCCATTCGAGGAACAGCTTTAGATCGCCCATCACGTTGTCCGTCGTGGTTGCCAGGGTTGGTAACTTCGGCGCGGTGGCCGCTGGCTGCTCGCCTCCAGCGCCTGCATTCACCTTTACGAGTGCTTGGGTGCCTAGCTCGCGCCAGTGGCCGTCGATGAAGGCAATCCGGCTATGCGCTGAGGCAGCGGGCGGGTTCGAGATAGCAGGGAAGTTTCGGCGCACTTGGGCCAGCAGTTCGTCTGAGAACGTCAGCTCTGTGTGCTTCCACTTCGCTACGTGTCCAGGAGCGATCCCAACCAGACACACCGACAGCTTCTTGATGGCTTTGCCGAAGGCATCCATCGTCTCAGCCACCATCTCGGGCGCTATCGTCCATACCGCTTTCTCTCGCTGGACGCCGGTAGAAGCCAGAGACGTGACGCGGCCCGCAATCTTTCGCACGAGCGCCTGGAGCGGCTCGGCGTAGGTCGCATGAGAGGCCGTCGTACCCGACCACTCATCGACCACCAGAACGGCGGGGCCGTGGTGTTGAGTGAAGTCATCCACCAGCGCTTTAGCTTGGTTGATTAGCGCCTGGGCTGCGTCGGCGTCGGTAATCTCTTCGAGGTCGCCTAGCACAGCGGTGATGTGCTCGCCCTGCCAGTAGACCGCCTGCTCGCCGTTGCCGGTGTAGGCATTCAGGTTGATCACATAGGCATGAACGCCATACAGCTTGGCTAGTTCTGCTAGTGCCATCACAACCAGATTGGTTTTGCCGGTGCGCTGGAAGCCGAAGATGGCACGGGAGACAAACGGCGTGTTGATGAGGGTGGCTAGAGCGCTGCGGGGTTCATCCGGCGAGTTCGGCAAGTCTCCTAAGTCTTCGGGGCTTACCCGGTCGGGAATCGTCGTCTGGTTGAACGACGGCGGCAGGTGATCAAACGGCGCTGACGGCTGATTGCCGGTAACGCGCTTCACCCACGGGCGCTCCTCGAACTTCTCCCACAGATGCACTCCGCCGAACATCACCAGCATCAGCAGCATGAACGCGCTAAAGCCGTCATCGCTAGGCTCGTCACCTTCTGCACCCTGCCCCTTGTTGCGCAGTTCCTCCAGGTTGCGCTCCATTGGCGATCGCGCTTTGCTCGCTTCAAGCGCGGCAAACGGCACCAGCTCGCCAGCTTGAACGCACAGGCCCAAGGCGGCTAGGCGTTCGTAAGCCTGCTCAGGTGGGACGTTGGCTTCGATGCCTCTCCAGTTCTGATGCTGGCCTTCGACAGTCGGCCCCCAGGCAAACCAGCCGGGAGTACCACCGGGCGCAGCGGTGAGCTGACGGCAGGCGGGACGGTAGGGGTACTGGTCGAAGATGGCAGGCGATCTTTGCTGAGTGGCGGGGATGGACTGTGCAACTGCACTACCAGCAGCCACCAGCGCCAGAGGGAAGGCCAGCGCTAGTCTTAGCAATAAAGTTCTCATGGTTCTTCTTTGGCTCCAAGCATTAGCGAGCTGATAGCGCGGCAATCGTCTCTTCATCCAGGTCGCAGACTTCATAGGCTGCTAGCCACGCTCGCCAGGTCTCCGCGCTCGTCGTTACGACCACGCCATAACCGGACTCAAACCGCTGCGTCACGCTGTAGCCTGCGTTCGTCGCCAGCAGGTGAGAGATGTCTTCCCATCCCGCGCAGTCATTCACAAAGTTCTCGAACTCTTCGGGTGGGGTGATGACTTCGCGCATCTGCAAAGCCACCGGCCCCCATACGAGAGATAGAGCGCTGATGCAGCTATTGCCGATGCTTTCGAGCGTGAGATGGATATTGCCGGTTACGCCGAGTGCGTTCAGTCGGTCTTCAATCACCGGGTGGTAGGTGGCCGGGGTGCTAGCGCGAATCGCTAGCCAGCGGCGAGTCAGCGCATCAATCTCTTCAACGCTTGCGCCGGTGGTGGCGAGCTGTTCTAGCTGGGCGCGGATTTCAGCAGCGGTCATAATGATGACAGTCCTTTCGTTTCGTGATGGTTTCGTTGGGGCAATCGGTGAGCCTTCTGCTCCAACAGAGGGCTCACTGCTCAGCATTTTCTAGAATCAGGTCTAGTTCAGGCGGCGCTAGCGGCGGTTCCTGAGCCAGTGGCGGCATTTAAGGGCATCGGTTGAGTCTCCTAGTTGATGGCAAGCTGACTAATTAAGCAAGATTGCGTCCAGGGCGGCAGCGGCATTGTGCTGGGCATTGTCTTGAGCTGGCATCGGCGGCGCGGTGGCTGGGGTCGCTTCGGTGCAGGTGCAGCTCAGCGGCGTGACCTGGGCGTTGCCTAACGTACGGCGAATGAGTTGTTCTATTGCTTCTCGCGTGGAGCTGTTGCCGTTCTGCATGGCGTGGCGGCAAATCAGGTGCCAGACATCCGCCGATAGCCGCGTTGAGCCGCTCGCGGGTGGGGTGAATTCCATCTCTGTTCTTTCCTCCTTATTGCGTGTAGTAAGCGCCGACAGCATTGGCAATCTCGGGCTTATCGAGCACCACGAACGCCGCTGACTTCGATAGCTTCTCGGCCACCAGATGTGCACCGCCGCCGGTGACGACGAAGCGTTTGGTGTCTGGTAGCAGGTGAGCAAAGTCGGTCTTCACCGCGCCGAAGACGCCTTTGAACCAGCTATCGCGGTACTCGCTGAAGTACGCTGCCCAGCTCGCGCCCGTATGCGCGTAGTAGTGGCCGTGGCTGAAGCCGTCGAGCACTCGGGCGACCTGCGGTTTGGAGCGGTTGGCTGTGGCTGCAACTGCTTCGATTAAGCGGGTGTCGTTGGCGATCGCCGTTGCTAATGACTTTGCGCCCTGCTGCGGGTATGCCTGATGCTCGACTCGCGTTCCGTCTGATGTGTAGAACGAGGCGATGAAGGTATCGCAGCCCAGGTCGATGATGGCGCTGTAGCCAGTGGGGGCGATCAGCCCTTTCTGTTGCGCGATCAGCCAACTCCCTCGCCCTTCGTCTAGGACGGTGACGTGGCGAACATCTAAGTCATGGCGATCGCCGTCAAGCGTAAAGGTATGGGTGCCTTCGAGAATCGCGGTTAGCTTCTCAGCGGACTCGTCGGCGCTGTAGTGCGAGATGACGAGATCGACTTTGCCGTCTCCGGCCAAGGCGTAGAGCGCCATCTTCAGGATGTGAGCGCTGAGCTTGTCTTCGTTCGCAAAGGGAAGGTAGTTGCGTTGGGTGAGTGCGCCTGCGCCGACCAGATAGCGATCTCCGCCGAACTGAACGGTGAAGGTGTTGGGTAACGTCGGCGCTTTTTGGCCGATGGGCAGCTTGGCGTAAACCGAGCGCAGGGTAGAGACCTGCTGGCCATCGTAGGCAACGCAGGTGTGGTAGCCAATATCGAGACTGATGCGGGCGTTTGTTTTCGTCTGTGCGCGGCGAGCAACGGTTGCGATCCGCGTCGTCTGAGCGATGGGAGTACTTAAAGTCATGTGCTCTCAGGGATTCAGCCCTGTTCGAGAGGTCTTTCTAATGGCTGAGACAAACATCACAACCTGTTCCCGCACTCGGCGGAATGTTGCGGTTTGTATTCAGTCAAAAGCATGTTAGCATCAAATTAGTTACTTTTGAGGCTCTCAAAACCATCTTATTCGGAAGGAGCGGCTTTAAAGGTGCTAAAACGTCAGCTTGAGAGTATATTTGAGTGGATTTCTATGAGTCCTGATGTTGTGGCCAAGCGTGTTTATGTGACCTTGCCTGATACCGTCGCTGATGATTTGCAGCTATGGGCAGGAAAAAGGGATCAACCATTAGCGACAGTCGCAGCAATTGCGATAGAGCTTTATCTAGAGCGACTAAAAGAATCAGGAGAGCTCAAAGCATCAACAACTACAGCAGGGAGTAATAACAAAGACTCATAAATTTCCATTAAAAAACGGCCCAAACCCAAGGGTTCAGACCGCTTTTTAATTAGTCAAATTCATCCTGAAGCCTTCAAAAATCTAATAACTGGTATTTCTTGGCGGGAATGCAGTTATTGATTCGTCCTAGAAGCGCTGTCAGGAAACAGAGGCGTGCGGGCATCCGTACGTTGACTTCATGTTACCCGATTTTGATGGGCTTCGTAGGCCATCCAGCGCGATCGCAGGTTGCTTTCCCTCAAAAAGCACTCTCTGTGAGGCTTCTCAGCATATAAAGAATTTCTTTTTGCAGTACTTTTCTGAAAAAGTGCTGCATTCCAGCAGTAAAAGCAGCACTTTTTGTGTGAAAAGCCAGGAAAGTGCTGCAAAAACACCGCCTTCTCTGTCCACTTCGCTACAAAATGCCGCCCTCCGGACGGCTGTAAATCCTACCCCTATTCCGGCCCTCAGCCCTCAGCAGGAGGTCGCCGCTCGCTTCTTTGACCTCTGGCTCGCTCAACCGAGCTGGTCGCCGATCATCCTTACCGAAAACGGCTGGGTCACCGTCAAAAGCAAAGGCAGCAGTAAAAAGCAGGTGCCCCTCACCTTCAATACCCTAGAGTCCTACTATCGACGCGGCTATATCATCGGCAAGCGCTTCGGACAGCTCACCCGCTATCTGATGATTGATATCGACATCCATAGCGCCTGCCATCCCAATAACGGCGGCTTCCAATCCATCCTCGCCGTGATGGAACGCCTTGGCCTCTGCCGCTATCTCATCATCCGCTCTAGCACCTCGGGCGGCATTCATCTCTACTTCCCCCTATCCGAACCCGTCAACGCATGGCAGCTCGCTGCTACGGCTCATAGCGCCCTCACCGCTAGCGGTATTACTATCGCGGGCGGTCAGTGCGAGCTGTTTCCTAACAAGAAGTCATTTAACGCTGAGTTCAATGGCCATCGCCTGCCGCTTCAGAATGGCTCCTTCCTGCTCGATCAAGACTTCTGCCCCATTAGCAACGGCAAAGCAGACTTCCTTGACCGCTGGGAGACTGCTGCGGCTCACCAGGACGAGCAGACGCTACAGCTAGCCCTCACCGGCCAGCTCGCCATCACATCACTTTCCACACCTATAGAACTGCCACCTGTATCCACGCCACAGGGCTTGGGCCAGCAGACCACGCGCACAGGTCATATCATCCCGCCGATTGCCTGGACGCGATTCGGCCAATCCAATGACATCATGCGTGAGCTAGTCAACTACGGCGATCGCTATGTCGGCATCAACAACAGCGCTGACCTCGCTGCCTGGATCAAAGCCGTCGCACCTCAGCTCTCCGGCTACGAGAAGTTTGCCAGCCCCAAGTCAAAACGTGATATCGAACAGGGCACTTGGCCGAAGCGCTGGGCCGAGTCGCACTTTAGAAGCGTCTGGAAACACAAGGTCGGCGGCTCTGACCACAACGCAAACGTTGCGAGAGATGCCAGAACCCGAATCTTTGCTGCCCTTGATCGGATGTGTGTCAATGCCAGCATCGGCATTACCCATCTGTTTAACACCATCATCAGCATTAGTGAAAGTTGCTTTGATAAGAGCATTAGCTGGCACACCTTAAAGAAGTACCAGGATGAGATTCTGGCTTACATCAAACGTCCTGGCGTACTAGGTCTCTCTAGCGATCAGGGAGAGGATATAAGTTCTTCTTCTCCAGAGCGGCCAAGCAGCCAAATTATTGAGCCGGAATATCGGTTAAAAAACTGCTACACACAGTTATTAACTCTCAGGTGTGCGGTTCGTATATACAGTGACGCTTTTGCTCAACTGCACACCTCTAAAAACGGGGCTGAGGCAGGGGAGCAGGCAGCGGACAAAACAGAGGCTGAACTGCCTATTGAGATAGCTGCTGCTGAAACGGCTGAGATTGAGACGGATAATCCCGCGATTGAGCCGGTCACAGAAGGCGAAAAAGGGCATCCCAGGGCAGTTTCTTTGCAGAAGAGGTTGTCGGTGGGGCAGTGGGTGCGGATTGTCATGCCGGGTGGGTCGCTAGACGGCATAGAAACGCGAGTGCTTGCGCAGATGGTCGATGTGTTAGGCCAGCCGGTCTATCAGCTTGAACATCTGCGAGAAGGGCAGATGATATCGCTACCGGCTGAGTGTTTGCAGGTCGTCGAGGCGAGCGAGCAGGAACCACCGCCACAAGAAACCGAGATTCGGGCGACAGCGGCGCAGTTGCTTCAGGTGCTGGGCAAGGCATGTCCGTTTGTCGGGCCAGGGGTGTGGCTGGTGAAGCGCGATGAGATGACGGCAAAGGCTTGGAGCACTTTGAAAAGGTTGGTCGGGAGAGATGTAGCAACTGAACGACAAGGATAACCAGACAGCAATTTTGCAGGCGATACCTGCAAAATTGCTGTCTTTATTTACGTGCGGCATGGTGTACTTAATACCATGCATTTTTACACACAGCACAACGTATTTAATGCAGTAAAAACTTAAGCAATGAATTACATAAAATGGGGGTTTATGCTTATATTGTGGGATGTTGACTCGCTAAGAAGAGATTGGGTGATGGTTAAACAACTAGAAACAAATGCTGTGGATAAACAGCAAAAAGGCGTGTCAGACGCAAAAACAACTTCTCAGAGTAAGGATGGAGCATCCATTGAAACCACTATTCCAGTGGCTGACGCTAGTAGCTTGCCGGACGAGAGGCAAAAAAAATATCAGGCGGTCGCAAGAGTCCAAGGCAAGTTAATCGCTGACAGTCAGAAGCTATTTATCGTTGCCGATGGGGATGGTGCGCGGTTTGCAGTAGTAGGAATAAGGCCCGGTAAGCTGTCATTGAAATTGATTGCCTTACTTCCAGAAGAAAGGGAGGGGCTATTTGGTTTTTGGCCCCAAGAAGATGACGGTGTTGTGATCGCTTCGTTTTGCGAGCCTGAGAACTACGTACAGCACGGTTCCGGACCGTGCATAGACGAAATGTTGCTATCGGGAAAAATTAAGAGCTGTCATACCGACAAGTTTGTCGTCCTCATCAAGCGGAACAAAGGCAGCGGACGAGGTAAACAGCGGGCTAAAGGTACGTCAATTACCGTTTCTAGTGCGCCGCCCAGCACTTTACAGTCTGGACAATGGGCTGACTTAAAGCTCAAGAGGAGCGGCAGTCAATGGGTACTACTTGATAACTCAGAGCATTAACGACGACATCTTGCCATTTCTGAACCATGAGAAAATATCTTTATTCGCTCACTGAATTACGTACATATTTTTTTACTGCAAAACCTACATCAAAACGTGATTAAATACATAATGAAAAACGCAAGGAATTCTGTGCATGTCCATTGAATGCTTTGTTAATCAGAAAGGTGGGTGCAGCAAATCCACTAGTAGTACGCACTACAGCCGATGGCTACATGAGAAGGGCTACACAGTAGTCGTAGTTGACTGTGATGCACAGCGGTCTAGTGCCATCTGGATAGAGGCCATGCGCTCTGAAAAGTTCGACATCCCAGTATTCACATTAACTACGCCTGACGACGTTTTAGAAAAAGTTCCAGACATAGCCGAGCAATACGATTACGTTGTGATTGACGGCCCTGGCGGTATCAGCGAACTGACAAGGGCCATTCTTTTAGTCTCAGATGTTGCCCTAGTCCCCTGCCAACCCAGTGGGTTAGACATTCGTAGCGGTTCTGATGCAGTCAGGTTAATCAAGCAAGCTCAGAAAGTGCGAAAGGGCGCACCTGTAGCAGCCCTATTCTTGTCTCGGGCTGTCAAAGGTACGACACTAAAAGATGAAGCCTTAGCTGTATTGAACGAGTTGGATTACCCGGTGTTAAACACAGTCATCCACCAAAGACAGGCGATCGCAGATTCTTTCGGCCAACAGGCAACCGTCTTTGATATGGGCGGACGAGCCGCTTCCGACTGTGCCCGTGAATACGACAATCTATTTAAGGAAATTCAAGCACTATGGCCCGCAAACAGCTAAACGCAGACGTTAGAGCCTTTCTAAAAGGCGATCAAACAACTGATGTGAACGACCCCGTCAACAAAGACACGGAAGTAGAATCGACCGTACAAGAAACACCTGCGACAGAGCCAAGCAATAGCAGCGGATTACTCGCTGACATATTAGGCCCAGATCAGCAAAACGAGGCCATCGTTAGATACACCGCTGACCTTCCTGAAAGCCTGCACCAAAGATTAAGCTATGCGGCAGTCAAAAACAAAACCACAAAAATAAGGTTGCTCAGACAGATTCTAGACAAGGTATTGCCTGAATTACCTGCTTAAATAAGTATTTTTAACAGTGCTTATTTCATTCTTTTTTTACTGCAAAAAGTACATTTTTAATTACGCTAATACGCACATATATAATGCCCAGCGAAGATTTATTGGCTAGAGACGTCGGACAATATAGCGAGCTGATCAGCGATATCAAGCAGCGGATTCGGTCGGCTCAATATAAAGCTGCTCGGGCTGTAAACCGCGAGCTTATTGGACTCTACTGGGATATTGGGGAAATCATTACGACTCGCCAACAGGGGGAAACATGGGGGAAATCAGTAGTTCAGAATATAGCCAAGGACTTGAGGGAGGAGTTTCCTAAGATCACCGGATTTTCGACTTCAAACCTATGGCGCATGAAGCTTTTCTATGAGTCGTACCAGCAAGCTGAAAAACTCGCACCAATGGTGCGAGAAATAGGATGGACTCATAATCTGGCCATTCTAGAAAAGTGCAAAGACGACCTAGAACGTGAGTTTTATATCCGAATGACTCGGCGATACGGATGGACAAAAAATGTCCTTATCCATCAAATCGAAAATCAGTCATACGAAAAAACTCTGCTCAATCAGACCAATTTTGACACAACACTGCCAGAGAGCCTTCAGAAACAGGCCGCCTTAGCTATCAAAGATGAATATTTTTTCGACTTCTTAGATCTAGGAGATGAGCATACGGAAAGAGAGCTAGAGCAGGCTCTCATCAGTAAGGTTGATACATTTCTCCGCCAAATGGGTGGCATGTTCGCATTCTTAGGGAGCCAGTACCGGATAGAACTCAACGGCAAAGAATTTTTCCTTGATCTGCTTCTCTATCATCGACGGCTAAAGTGCTTAGTAGCCATAGACTTAAAAGTTGGTGACTTCAAACCCGAGTACGTCGGCAAAATGCAATTCTACCTGGCTATTCTCAATGACAAAGTTCGTTTAGCAGACGAGAATCCTTCCATTGGAATCATTCTCTGTAAATCAAAAGATAAAACGTTTGTGGAATATGCCTTGAAGGATTCAGACCGGCCAATCGGGGTAGCGACCTATCGAATAGTGTCCTCACTACCCTCCGAACTTAAGGGAGAACTGCCAGATCCAGAGCAAATTATTCAGCTACTTGAATCTATTGACTAGATACTCCGCATATCTGGCCGTCGAGTAAGTGAGGTTAGGCAGATGGATTTACCCTACTCTAGCTACCCAACAGGCACTTCTATCTCATGCGACTACGTGACCGAGTTGTGCGATCGCAAAAACCAGAATGGCGCACTTAAGCAAGTATTTTTGCAGTAAAAACGTACTTAAGGCAGTGCGTTTTTATGTAGTTAGCGCTGACTTAAAGCATGTAGATGAGAGAAGAGAACTACTGAATTAGAAGTCGTTCCAGGCGCGGCAATGCCGCCGACCATCTAAATACGATGTTCTATCAGGTCAAGCGTATTGAGTACAGCAACTGGCTATCCATCTATCAGATAGCGTGCTATATGGACTGCCTTTTGTCTTACGACAGTCAGCTAAGGCAAGGAACTATCCGTAAAACGCTCCCGCTTTTTAAGTGATCGTAAGGCTGTAGAGGTGCTGGGAGTCGAGATCGCCTTCTTGGAAGGGTCTCAAACCCCAAATAATTGCGCTTAGTTGGGCCTTACTAAAGATCAGACTAACAGCCTCATTACTAATCAATAAAGCTTGATGCTATGTGGTTGTCGATGGTGAGAGGGCTAATTATGGCGACTTCGACAATAGGCATCTATGCCACTATCCTTAGACTTCCAGTCCTTTCAGACTATCCATAGCTCCAAGCGTTTGATGTGAAATGCCGACTCTTTTTCAAACAGGCGATATTCGCATTCTGGTTTATCCTGGCGATCACCCGCCGATACACGTTCATGTCGTTACGAAAGATCGCTCGTTAGAAGTCAAGATAGACATCTCTGGCCCTGAACCTGTGGAGATGCGACCGGCTAAAGATGAAAGGATGAAAACAACGGCAAAGCATACCAAGCGAGCACTTAAGCTTTGCAGCGATAATCTAGAGATGCTGAGGGAAGGAGCCGAGAAATATTATGCTGCGCAATAAAGCAATCGATGCTCACTACGACCACGAGCGTAAAGCGGTCGTAATAGATTTTGCCGATGGTTCTGCCGGTATTTGGCCAGTGCGACTGCTTGAGATGGTTATATACGACGGTAATGCCTGGGTGCCGGTCGAAGCGACCGAGGCTCAGCTCGAAGCTGTAAAGCTGGGCGGAGAGCATATCTACTGGGATGAGCTAGGCCAAGATTTTCGCGTTTCTGATCTCAAAGCGGGTATCTATGGCCGCGAGCCTTGGATGGCTAAGCTCCAGCAACAGATGGCGATCGCCTCCTAGCTGAGTGGCTTTCTCCTTTAAAGTGGAAGCGCGATCACCTGTATCTAACTCAAGGTAATTTCCATTCGCTGGAATTGATTGAAAACATCACCAAAAGCCGAGTTCTCAAGATCAACCAACGGAAAATGGAATTCAGAATTGCCTCTTCGCAAATTACTACAGTGATATCGGCTGAGGCGGAGCGATAAACACAAGGTTGGAACCCTCTGGCACGGCCCCCTTAGGCTGAAGCGAAAGCCACTTACTGAAAGGCACCTTTGTTTTTGCTAAGAGCTTAACCTCGTACTCATACGATGCAAAGCGTTCATTCGTCTCCATCATTTCTTCCATCTCAGAAACTGCCTTGGGCAAATTCTTAAGAATTGCCTGCCGTCCCTCGTCTTTTATCCCGGTGAACCCGCGCTTAATTTCGCTTTGCTCAATGATGGAGGCTGGTAGCGCTTTAGACCACTCTGAAAGATTAAACCGGCTGGCACCATCTAAAAACCGCAGGCTCTCTCGCATTAGCTCAAATACCGAGTGCTCCGTCGCTGAGGGATCTTTCCATTTGTACACTCTGGCTAAACGAGGCAAGTCAACCTCTTCCTTTAGGTCTGGGTGCAAATACATCAGCGGATTGTCCGTCAGCAGCAGAGAAACATACTTCTCGATTCGTTCTCTAACTTCTGCCTTCCCTTCTTGGAAGCGTCGAAGCGCCGTGTCATACTCACCCAGTTCTAGATAACAACGTGTTTCGGCCATGTAAGCCAAGCAAAGCGTCAATAGATATTCATCACCAATTTGGCTTTTACGCTCTAGCTCTTTATCCGTCAGGTCAGCATAAACATGCTCAGCTTCTAGAAATCGGTCAATTGCCTGGAGCGCACTGCTGCGTCGATTCGCCTGATCGCTCATCGTAAACGCATTCTTCGCTAAGTCAAGCGCTGCTCGAAAGTTGGAATAAAATCCTAAGTCAATCTTTTCATCAACCTCAGTCAATGTCTTTTGAACGTCTTTTAATCGGCCTTCTAGCTTCTTACTCATGGTTCGCTGAAAAATAGTTGAGAAAGTCAAATAGATGCCGCCATAATGAAGTCAAGTACATCAAGGCATAGAGGCTATGGCAGCGCTCATAGGGAACGAACGGGTTGATGATATCCCGTTGCTATTGAACCAGATGAAGAAATTAAATCTGAGTAGCCTGATAGACGAGCATTTCGAGGGCCATGGGAACTGGCAAGGATTGAGTTTGGGCAAGGTATTAGAGGGCTGGTTGTCGTATCTGCTCTCGCAAGGAGACCATCGGCTCAATCAGGTAGAAGCGTGGGCCGCTGAATTGAGTAGTACGTTGGCGCATTGTTTAGCGCCCACCGTGAGAAGCCTGGATTTCAATGATGACCGCTTGGAACGAGTGCTAGACCGATTGAGCGATGATGTTCGGTGGGATGCGCTTGAAGGCTCACTGAACCGTGAAACGGTGCGAGTGTATGACTTAAGGGCGTCGTGTGTACGATTGGACACCACAACCAGCAGCGGCTACAGACCCGTCGAAGACAAGGGATTATTTCAATTTGGTCATAGCAAAGACTATCGGCCCGACTTACCGCAAGTGAAAATCTCGCAAGCGGCCTTAGATCCTTTAGGGCTACCGGTGAGCACCACGATAGTCAGTGGTAATCAAGCGGACGACCCGTTGTACATACCCGAGATAAAGAAAGTGCAACAGAGCCTGGAGTCAAGCGGGTTGACCTATGTCGGGGACAGTAAGATGGCCGCGACAGAGATAAGGGGCTATATCGCTAAAAGTCAGAACTACTACTTGTGCCCGCTCTCTGAGAAGCAAGTCTCTAAAGCCGACTTAGCCGAGCTACTCGCGCCTGTTTTTCGAGGTGAGGAAACGCTCACGCCCGTCGCTTCCCCCGTGAAAAATAGTCTTCCATCAAAAGTAGCCACGGAACCACCTGCCGAACCTGACCTGATAGCGGAGCTATCCATTAGGCAGAAGTATGTAGAAGTCTTGCCGGTAGAGGAATAGGAGCGTCGTTTGTGCAAACATAGTAACCGCAATAAGCAATCCTGGGAAAAAGGCGGTAGAGATCATATGAAAGATTGGA
>Ga0209194_1001489_pt1 | contig 14343 bp, 22 predicted proteins | sample COGITO_mtgs_1004_FD_184787 | JGI IMG/M metagenome (GOLD analysis project Ga0209194, IMG submission 184787) | Pelagic marine microbial communities from North Sea - COGITO_mtgs_100413 (SPAdes) (version 2) | ecosystem: Environmental > Aquatic > Marine > Epipelagic ...
CAACTACTATTTACACTGGAAGCAACAACTAAAAAACTCTACGGCCCTTATATAGCAAGGCGTACAGCGCATGATCAGCGACTTACCATGAGGCATATAACTATTTACACTATCTACTTATACTCTATAGACAACAAATATTCTGTTCTATATTTTCATAGAGTAAGCGACAGAATAAACAACTACTTATACTGTATAACTACTTACATTATCTATTTACACTACTGGAGATTATTTAAGACGGTCTCACTGCTGAGCTTTCAGCGGAAGCCGAACCCATCACTTTAGCATCCTGGGAAGAAGCAATATGGCGATCGCTCTTATCAAGCCTTCGTCGTCACTGCCGGTGGTGACGACGACTCTCGCCACTAGCATCAACTAGCTAGCGCGATCTTTAGCCCTTTTCGGACTGTAGCAATCGGTGCTTAGGCTTGCTTATACACTGCCTGTACAGCTAACCCGTCCTTAGCGGTGCCTCTCGTCCACGCTAACGGTATCTAGCATTCGTTCGTCACACAAGAAAGGGGCTGCTCTATCCAACCAGCAAAGAATACCTTGAGACTTTAGGCGATCGCTCCTTTTAACTGGGCACAACTCTTTACGCCTCGGTAGTATCGGTAGTTAATAGATGAATGGCTAAAACGCGATCGCTTGCTTATTCATCAACGGCTATACGCAAGACAGAGCTAGCTATGAGCAAAAATGACCAGACGCTGACGCGATAGATAAAACTTTTTCCTAGTGCGCACGTGCCACGCTATTTGTCCTTTGCAGATTGGCAACATCACACCAAATAAGTAGCTACAATCCTCAGAGAACAAAGGTCTGATCAGATTTGCTTCAGCCGCAGCTTGTATCACGCTATTTGTCTGTCTATCTGTGTCACATTATTTGTCCAAGCATAGCAAAACGATTGATACATCACGTTTATAGCCTTTCTACGCTTCTATGTTCATCAGACATGATAATAGGCACTGTACTCACGGTACGAGCCTATAAGCCCCGTCCTGCAAGGATTTTACGTCATGCGGTCAAATAACGTGACACTCGACACCTTACAAGAGGCCGTGAGAAAATATTATGACGCTCAATAGCATCAGTGACATTGCAAAATCAGCCAGCTACAGCCGTAGTAATAGGCTGCTGGTGATTCAGTTTCTCGATGGGTCTACCCTCTCTATTCCTATCCATCTGCTTGAGATGCTCAGGTATGACGGCTCAGAATGGATCAGCGTGGAGCCAACCGATGAACAGCTTGAAGCGGTTGAAGTGAGCTATCATGGCGATCGCATCATCTGGGATGACATCGGTCAGCGCTATCGCATCTGCGATCTCAAGCAAGGCGTATATGGCCGGAAAGATTGGATGGACACCTTACGAGCAGCGATCAGTGCTTAGCATCGCTCAGTCTAGCATCCCTAACACACTGGGCCTGGAGGACTTGCTTCAGGCGCTCTATTCGTACTCACCATAACTAGCGGGCCACTTCACTGACTCACGCGGATGACCTTTGCCTCTATTCTGCTGATAGCCGTAGTCTCTGTTGTATTTCTCTAATCTCTGCTCGACCTCGGGGTGTCTCTAGATAGTCTTTGACTCGGTTCGCATTGGAACCCGATAGCTTCTGAACCACGGTCGGGGTAATAGACCATTGCTCGGTGTGTGATCGCCCTTCGTTGTATTCATGCAGCGCTTCGATTGAACGTCTGATCTTCTCGTCGGCGCTGCCGGGGATCTGTGAGCCGTTTAGCTCCCCGTTGCTCATCTCGCTCCAGTCGTCGGGGATGGGTAGGTGAGTAGGAGCTGGATGGCGATCGCTACCAATCCGACCGGCTTAACTGCTGACGCTGGCAAAGTGTAAGGGGTTATGTTGGTGATTGAGTTGCAAGCTATCACCAAGACTTTGAAGTGCGATCGCCAACCGTCTAACCGGGCGCTACCATCAGGAGCTGCTGGAAGACTCGCAACAGCCGCAGCAGTGGTTTAAGCGATCGCAGTCGGATCAGCGGTGACTCACAGGCCCGCGCCAATGACTGAAATACGATCGCTCGTTAGTAGCTTCAGCGGGACAGCGTAGGGGTGTAAGTATCAAGCAATCGTTTTCAGCAGAGGCTTGAGGGCGATCGCGCTCTTTGGTTGCTTTGGCTACGTTGGCCGGGGGGGCGATGGCGAAGCCACTCCGGAGGAGTATCACTCTTTTTAGCTTTAAGTGACTGCTGCTCGGCTTGCTGCTGCTGGAGTAAGGCAATGCGATAGATGCCACCATGATGATTGCGCGGTTCCTGCGGCGATATGACGGGGCTACACAGTGCGATCGCCGCTAACTTCTCAAACTCCATAACTAATTACACTGCCGAAGAATAAGTAGTTGTGGGCTAAAAGCTCCACGACGATGAGTGCTAGGAGTGATCACATTCATTCATTCATCAAATAGCAGTATCTCAACTCCTGCCCGCAGCACGGCTGTAGAGTCGGACGAAAACGTAGACACTAGCAGCGCTGGACGACTGGGCACGGCCCTATACTCTGCGACTAATTAGCATTGTCTTCGCTGCGATCACTCACAACACATCAAGCAATAGTAATTTAAAACCAATAAACCATTATTGCAGCAATCAGGAGAGCAGGTCGTTAAACAAACGATTGAACACAATGGGATGGGGCCTGCAATGCAGGCATGACCCTATCCTTTCTGAAGGTTAATATAAGAATGAAGCGTTGGCATGACTCAAATGGGACTCAATCGAATTACGAGCAATCCAAACCGAATGAATGGGCAACCCTGTATACGCGAGCTGCGCCTGACGGTTCGGCGGGTCATTGAACTACTCGCAACTTATCCTAACCGCGAAGAACTCTATCAAGAGTTTCCAGAGCTAGACGATGAGGACGTCCGACAAGCTCTAATTTTTGCCGCTTCCTACTTAGATGACCGGATTATTGAACTCCCCAATCGCTATGAAACTGTTGCTTGACCAGGGGCTACCGCTCTCGGCAGCGGCGCTGTTACGGGATGCAGGGTTTGACACTGTTCACGTGGGTGAAATTGGGATGGCTGAGGCTGAAGACTCAGCCATTATCCAGAAAGCTAGAGAGGACGGGCGGGTCGTGGCTACTCTGGATGCAGATTTTCATACGCTTCTGGCTCTCGATATGGCGGTTACGCCTTCGGTTATTCGCATTCGCATTGAAAGACTTCGTGCCCGAGCATTAACAGATCTGTTATTGAAGGTGATGACTGAGTGCGCAGACAGTATCAAACAAGGCTCAGCCATTACCGTTGAGCCGAGCCGTATCCGAATTCGTCGTTTACCTTTAGTGCCTAATGTCTAACGATTCAATTGCAGCGGACGCTCAGGATTTGGTCGGCGTTGAACCTAAGACCACTGACCATCCCTGAGTTAAGCCAATCAACGACTTACTTCCAGGGGAGGGCGGCCACACGGCTATTTTTGACGTTGTGACTGAGTTCCAGGCAATATTGGCTAACAAATCTGAACTCACCGCTGCTGGGAATATCCAAGGGCCGTGACTGAACTGCCAAGGGCCACTACTCCTTGCACTTTCGGGAGTATCGACAAGGGCTTCTAACCTTAACGACCAAAATTCCTCCGATTCTGTGCAAGGGCCAAGTGCCGATAGTTTTCACGATTGCCTTTTAAATAATTTTTTCAGCAACATATATGTCAACACACTGATAAAGAGAATCGGAAGAGCGACTTTAAAACCGGCGGTAACAGAAGTATAGAGGCGAGGAGACGGCAGACAGCTATAATATCTGGCCGAATCAAAACTACCGCAAACTAGCCACATCATAGACCACCAGCCTAAAATAGGAAGCAAAGCAACGCCTATCCAACCCGGACTGATCTTAAGTTTCGAAGTTCTTAGAAAAGAATTAGCGCTGGCTTGTTCGTACCACCGTGCAATATCCTGAGCAGCCAGCGCCCCTGTCCATCCTGCGATCAAGGAAGCTAACACGGAGCCAAAACCGAGCGTAACCGCTGACATCGGAGTCATACGCGTGGAAGAAAAATGCCACGGCCCCCACATGGCAGCTCCGCTACCGGCAATTACAACAGCTATGATAGTGGTGATCGCCCGGTATAAATTGACCCGCGCTAGTGGATAAAAAAACAGACTGGTAACAACACCCAGCAGTAAACCAGCGACGGCCCCCAACACAATGCCAAAGACGGTGCCTAGCACAACGCCTGCAACCCAGCTTGACAGCATAAAACCGAAGGGTATACCCGTTACGGTGCCCGACAAAAAGCCAATTATTGTGGTACGTAAGGCAATTAACCCTACCAGCTTTAATCTGCTCATATTTCACGTCCATAGCTGCCGGGAGCGCTTTATAAGATCTTACATACAGGTCTCTGCCAGGGAATATACACCGTAGGGAGACAACATTCTGCTCAATCTAGGATTAACTTTTGATGGAGTTTTAGCAACAATTAGGGTAGCTGCCATATCCGGCTAAATCCGACGAGGCTAGAAAGCTTAACAGCAGTGATGCTCGCGGCTCGACCGTCTCAAGAAGCTCTATATCTTTTAAGAAAGCCTTTAGGGAGGCGCAAATAAATAGAGTACCTTTTATAAAGGAACAACCGTGATGTCCCACTTGGGTAATTGTTCAGAGCGCTGCCATTGTCGTTGGTAAGGTTCGAGATCATCTTTAGAGACCTTTACTTTCTTCGGATAGATGCCTTCGACAAGGTGAACTAAGGGTTCGAATCCATGCCAAGTCATTCTAGCCGCCCACTGCAATGCGTCCTCAATGGTGTTGAGTATCGTTCCGTTCCAATAGTTCTCCAATGCGGCCCAGCACCGCTCGATAGGATTGTACTTGCTGTGATAGGGCGGATAGTAAATTAGCTGCACCCTCAAGCCGGTTGTCTGGCAAAACTGAGCCATCCGTTTGATGAACTGGGTGCGATTGCTGCGCACCGCAGCGCCGCCGTCTAGGTCAATTGCTAAGGTTTCGATGCCTGAATAGTCATCCTGATGGGCTTGCCACCAAGCCTCTAAGCAATCGACGATAAAATCGCTTGTCTCAGCCGACTGGCCAAAGTAGATCCATAGCTGAGCCTTTGACACATCGAGAATGCCGAAAGGGACTAAGACAGCATCCCAGTGGTCATCGTGGTCATCGGCCTGCTGTGCTTTAAGCCCCCGCGCCTTACCCTTTCTCGATAGGTTGCCAATCTTGACTTTGGCTTTGCTATCTATTGAGAGTCGCAGGACTTTGCTATTGGTATCAGCGGCTTTGTTAGCACTAGCAACCTGCTCGAAGATAGCATCGGTTTCCGGTATCTTTTTGAGCGGCTTCACTTTTTGTGTTTTTTTAGGCGATAGCCTAATCGATTGAGAATATTGCCCATCGTTTGGCGACAGGGCAACTCTGTTCCGTCATAACCTTTCTCTGCTATCAACCCATCGAGCACCGCTTGAGCCGTGACTTTCGTGTACTGAAATGTTGTCTTCAACCGAGGGTCCGCTTGGCTCTTCCCATCCACTAGCTCGCGGATATCTCTCTCTAAGCCTGGAAGTTTCTCTTCTGTCTTCTTCGACCCTCTAGCCTGATAATTATCTAAACAGGTCACACCTGAACGTCGTTCGTGAAGTCCCAACTGCACCGTTTGGCGTTTCCATCCCAAGTACGTTTCTGCTTGCCGCGCTGAGCCTTTGAAGTAATCCTCGGTTGCCTTTGCCATGAATGCTCGCTTCTTCGGTTCCGTCAGCTTTTTAGCAGCATCCTTCAGTGTCGATTTTACTCTCTCCTCGATCTCTACAGCAACGCGCATCACCCTAACTCCTCAAGTCACCGTTGCTCTGATTATAGCTGGTACTCTATTTTGAGGCGCTTCCCTTAGTTAGGTCGAGGGAGTGCAGTGAACCCCTAAATTTGGACAGCAAAATCAGGTGATAGAAAGTCTAGACTTATTTGTACCACCTTTAGACGACTACTGATCCTTCCTCCACTGGTCTTCAAATTCACTGGGCGTCAAATAGCTCAAAGAAGAGTAAATTCTTTTCTTCATGTACACCTTGTAGTGACACCCCTATCGAAACATCTGATCGAACAGAGCTATCGGTGTATGTTGTATACCGATTTAGGAAATCTGGTATCTAATTCTATGTACCGTCGTGTGGGTTATAGAGTTGTTGCCGAGGGGCTGCGATACCGCTTCAGCTCTGAACGCAACAAGTTACTGTAGAGCTAAGGTACGTATGAAGCAGACCAAAATGAGGTTTTTTGACACAAACTATGGGCAAGGAAAAAAGTAGCTGTTGAAGCAATAAGTATTTCAAGGCAGGTCTAGCCCAAATAACGTGGAGCAATAGCCTCTTTCGCTTCTACACTGACTCGGTATGCTTTTGCCGAAGGGCGAGAACTAACCACTGCTTTCAAACTATCTCCTACATAATGTAAGGCAACGCCGTCATCGACTGCGATACCAGCGGATAGATCTCTGCTGATGATGAGCTGTCGATACACAGGCTGTCTCTCCTTCTCCCCATCATAGTGAGGACAATGACTTCCCTTCAGAAAGCTTAGACATTCGATCTTGCCGTACTGCCCTGGTACTACTGAATCAGAAAGCCCTTCTTCATACCAACATAGTGAACCAGCGCTGAGGCCACAAAGTATCGTTCCGTTTTCCCAAGCTTGCTTAAGTAGTTTGTCGAGTCCCCACGTTTTCCAAATGGCAAGCAGATTAGTCGTAGAACCACCCCCTACATATACAATGTCCTGTCTCTTCAGAACCGCTGATATGCCCTCGGTCGGTGGGCGAAAAAGGCTTAGGATCGAGGATTCATTAGTTGATTCAGGCTACGAGCCATGAGCCGCAGCCCTTGAGGCTCATGTTTTACAAATTGGATCTCTTATTAAATCCTCGATCCTTAGGTGAGAGGGGCGGCAAGGCAGTTGAGTAAAAGCTGTGTAGAACCGACAGATGTAGCGATCGTCATCACCGCTAGCTGTTGGTAAGAAGCAGACTCTAGGATTCGGATGAGGAGACTGCTGCAAGATGTATTGATCTAGCAAAAGGTTGTCTGGTTCCATCGAAAAGCCGCCACCACCGAGCGCAATAATCTGCTTTTTGTGTTGAGTCATGACTGAGGTAGTGTAGAGCGTCAGTTATTCTATGTTAGAAGCTTTCTGAACACAGCATTAAGCTAACACCACTCTTCATTTGTGATGGCGTAGCGTTCGTGGTCTTGCCACACGCCAGCGATTTTGAGGTAGCGTACAGAGTGGCCTTCGAGCCTGAACCCGAGCGATCTGACCAGTGCAATTGATGCAGCGTTGTCCGGTTGAATATTCGCTTCTAGGCGATGCAGTTGAAGTGGGCCGAAAGCTTCAGAGATAACCAGAGCCACAGCTTGTTGCATCAAACCTTGGCCGCTATAGGGTAAGAAAGCATAGTACCCAAGGAAAGCAGATTGAAAGGCTCCGCGAATGATGGCATTAATATTAACGCAGCCAATGAGCTGGTGCTCACTATTTCGAGCTATGTAGCTAAAGTTATTGTCTGTCGAATACTTGAAGAGATGCTCAGCAAAGCGCTCTGGATTGGATGGTGGGTCTACCCAGGCTTCAAACAGGCTACGACTTCGGATAGCAGCCTCAAGAAAATGTTCTTCGTCCTCAGGCTGAACTGGGGATACAGAGATACTCATATGTCCTACTCTTGCTAACATCCAAGTTTTGAATATAAGTCCAATGCGCAGACCTTTCTCAACAGACCGCTTGATCATTCGTGATGTTGTAGAGGCTGACGCGGAGTTGATGTTTGAACTTGACTCCGACCCAGAGGTTATGCGCTACATCGGCCCTCAACTAGGGACTGATGCGTCCTGGTATCGCGATCGCATTCGGACAAAGTTCATTCCTCAACAAGCCCATCCTTGGCGCGGGGTGAGGGTGGTGTTTAACCGTACGAGGGGCAACTACTTGGGGAATGTCTCGATTCGCCCTGCCAATGAATCTCCAGAGGCTCAAGCGCTCGGATGGAACCGTTCTGGTGATATTGAAATTGGCTTTCGCTTTTGCCGGTCATCCTGGGGGCGTGGCATTGCGACCGAAGCGGTTAGTCCACTAATAGAGATTGCGATCGCTGACCCATCAACGACAGCTATCGTAGCCTATGCTGATGTCAGCAATGTAGCCTCTCTTCGAGTGCTACAAAAGCTTGGGCTGGAGCGCATCGGTGAAGTGCTACTGCCAGAATCAAGTGAACCGACCATAAAATTGTCTCGACCGAACAAGGATAACGGCTTCGAGAAAGATAGCTTTCAACCTCTCTATGATTAACCCAAACGGCAAACATGGCTTCTCCCATTACCTTCAAGCGATCGCCTTCTAGAAGCCAGCAGCGCGTTAGCCTGACTGGGAGCAGTCAGACGCTTGAGTCATTGAGGCGGCCGCGTAGCAAATATCTGGATAACAAATTTTGGCGACCGTACCGGAACAGCGCTGCGCTAGTGGAGCAGGTGTACGACCTAACTCATCTAAACGCGGTGACCTTTGCCAAACTGGAAAGAGAAGCAGATCTGGCCGATGCATTGGAGCCATATTAGGTAAACCCTTTGGGCAAAAAATCACGGCTGACTTCACAGCTAAAAAGCGGACGCTAGCATGACTGTAATCAAGCGATAAGGATACGGAGTCTAATGATCGTTATAGGGGTTGTAGACACCGCCGAGTATGTCTTTTTGCCAGCAGAGCGTCATTTTATTCAGCAGATTACAAACGTGGCTGAGGCTGACGTGCGGACACGCCTACCTCAGCTCAAAGATAGGATTGAGATGACGGTGAAGACTAGCGCAAAGGTCATCCCCACAACGGGTGCGATGGGTGCGACTATCGGCCAGAAAGGTCATATAGTCTGGACTGTAGACCCCTCTCGCCCTGAAGGGCTTTTAGGCATAGCAAAAGCTTACCTAAGACCAACGCTCTTTCATGAGCTGAATCATGTTGTGCGCAAGCAAGGCCAAAGTCATACGGCTCTTTTGCAGCGAACAATTTTAGACTTTGTGGTCAGCGAGGGCTTAGCAACGACGTTTGAGCGCGATGAGGGTGGGCAGCAGCCTCTTTGGGGCCAGTATCCATCAGAGGTACAAAGCTGGGTGCATGAACTCATCGGCTTGCCACCGGAGGCTCCGTTTCACGATTGGATGTTCCGACATCCGGATGGCCGTCGCTGGATCGGATACAAAGCGGGAACCTACATCGTTGATCGGGCGGCTGAGGCATCGGGTCTGTCATCTTCTAAGTTAGTCGAGCTGTCAACGAAGAAGCTCTTCGAATTAGCTGGTTTTCCTCTATAGGTTACGAAAAACGTCTTTTCACCTTAATGCTGGTCAAGTAGAAATCTCGTCCCGATTAGTCATTTGGATCGCCAGCAAAGGCGCTAACGTTGGGAGCCAGATTGGTTAATAGTTAGTCCTTACCCTAGCTTTTCTATGACTGAGACTCTAAAAGTAACGTTAGCCGACGTACCGGCTCTCATTCGACCGCCTCAGCAAGATCTCAAAGGCGCACCTCTGATTATTCTTTGGCATGGCTATGGCCCGCCAAATTCCGAGCAGTCATTGGCTGAACTCTTACCACTGGACGATGTACCAGCTTGGAAGGTTTATCCTGCCCTTCCTCTATTTGGCGAGCGGTTACCGGAAGGGGGAATGGATGAAATCATGAGGCGTCAGCTCTCCGACTACGTGCTGGACTTGCTCTTGCCTTCTGTAGCGCAAGCCGTGAAAGAGCTACCTCAGATAGTGGCAGCGGTCGAGCATCAGTATGGGGCGATCGCAGCTAATGGCATTGGCCTCTTTGGATTTTCTGCTGGAGCGGCCACTACTGCCCATGCACTGCTCGATGGCCCTACGCCTGTTCGGGCTGCTGTGCTAGCCGGAGCTTTTCCGAGTCTGGGCGCAGCAGTGGAAAACTTTGAAAGCGGAACGCGCAACTATCGTGATTACCTTCGCGAAAACTACGACTGGTTTCAAGACGAAATGATGACGTATTCGTAGAGTGCTGCTTCGGAAGCCGCGCGATCGCACTTCGACTTAGGTGGACGGGCTGCTGAACTGGCAGAGAAAACCCTCCAACCGGCTGTACTCTTCGCGCATGGGGAGCAGGATGAAATGTTTCAGGTCGCAGAAATACGGGCGCTCGGCGATAAGCTGCGGAGTGCCTATGAGACACAGCAAGCTGCTGAGCGAGTTACCGTCAACACGTTTTCGCAGTTGGCTCATCATTTTGAACCAAGTGCGGAGACTGAGCCAGCGGTAGCAAAAGACCTCCAGTTGTTTCAAGAAGCTGTATCAGCTTGGTATCGGCGCTACTTGTTGTAGTAATGACTATCTTGTTCTCGATTTCTAGAGCCGCTGCTTTTAAAGCTGTACGTAAAGCATTGTCTATGCTGCGCTCGGTGGTCAAGTCGTACAGGAAAAAGAGATTGAGATAGGTGGAAAAGAATTAACTGAGATTGCCTACGGGTGGCGCGAGTTATCGACCCTCCTACACGCATGTGTCAAAACTCGTAAGCCTTAACTGCTTTTAGCACTTTAGGCGTTAAAAAAGGAGCCTTTTGACATTCTACGCTGAGCGGTCGCGCTAGCAGTCAGCCCAGGCAAAACAAAGATCACCTTCATCGTAGGACTGTAGCTTTGGGATATCTACTGCGTTCATCTTTTCTATGTAGCCCAGGCGCTTCAGCAGTCGAATGCTTCTGTCGTTGTCGGGCGCTACAGTTGCCCACCATTCAGTCTTTGACTCAGCAGCCAAGAGATAGTCATGCCACCAGCTCACTGCCTCAAAAGCTAGTCCCTTACCCCACCAAGCTTCGCCGAATAGATATGCAATCTCACCACAAAGACCGTAGCTAGTCGCTTCGAGCCGTCCAATCACCGGCTTGGTAGGACTTTTCAGCAGCACCGCCATGTTAAACCATCGTTCCTTCTAGTTTGAAGTCACTGGCCCTTTCGCACGGACGCTGTACTCAGCTTGCAGCTCTGCCATCGTCTGCGCGTTCGTAGGATCGACGAAGGCTTGAACAGCAGGCGTGTTTAACACAGAAAAGAGCGCCGCTGCGTGGTCAGCAGTCAGCGGCTCAAAACATAGGTTTTTGCTTTGCATAGATACCATTGTCTTTTTTCTATTTCCAGCAATTACGAGCAGCTTTCTTATGCTAGCGACTAGCCTCTACACTTTGTAGCGAAGTAGCTTTGTGGTAGAGGACAGCAAATGATAATCAGAGATTACCAACCCAGCGACTTCGAGGCAGTCATTCACCTGTGGTGGATCTCCTGGCATTCGTCTTCTGGCTACCAGCACAATAGAGTGATCGCTGACTGGAAACAACGCTGGCACCAGCTAGAGCAGACGCACAAAGTCGTTGTCGTCGAGCACCAAAGTCAGCCTATTGCCTTCGCCGCGCTAGCTCCTGAGCACTGTATCCTTTCTCAGCTATTCGTCTTGCCTGACTGGAAACGTAGAGGCATTGGCAGGCAGCTCATGCAGTGGGTCAGTTCGCAATGTCCAAACGGCTTCAGCCTAAGGACGGCTGCTGATAACGAGGAGTCGAGAGCTTTCTACGAAAAGCTTGGGCTAGTAGAAGTCGGTCGTAGCATCAACGATTTTAACGGACGAGAGGAGGTTGAATACACGAAGGCAGGCGATCGCACTGGACTGAGTTGAACGCTTAGAAAAGATAACCTAATAGATCTACGGTGCCACTCAGCCATCGCTGCTCACCGACCGGCTTAACCATCATGCAATCCGACATCGACGCCTCGCCGATGCCAAGCGTTTGATGCTCATCGACCTTCATCCACCGGCAGCAGTTATCTACATGCTCATACCCATTTTGAAAGTATAGCCGCGCGTCGTCAGCAAATAGGACTAAGAAGTCAATACTGCTGGCTTTAGCTAACGTTTCAATCTGTTGGAGTAATATTGTTGCAATCTTCTGTCTGCGATAGGACTTAGCAACACATAGATCGATAAGGCCGAAAATCTGCGCCGGGACGCCTGTATTGGCAATGACTCGATGTTCAATGCCTACCTGTGCCACCAGCTCATCGTCTATCCAGGCTAGGTAACGGAACTGTGGCAGAAGTTTGTAGTAGCTACGTTCTAGAGGATAGTCTGTGAACGATTCAGCTAACAGCTTGACAATAGCCTCACGAACACTATCTAGGATCTTGTATTCTGGAATAACATCTACATGCATGGATAAAGAATAGGCAGAGCTTTCTCACACTATAACTGGTTCAATAATAAGCCGTCTTTTGTGTAGGCTGGTAGAAGATGAACGAAGGTCTTATGGAAGTTAGCGTAGCGGATCAAAACACTCTCGAACGTTTAGAAGAAGAGCTATGGCGAGAAGACACTCGCTTCGATCAGCAGCGAATGAATGAGCTAGTTGCGGGCGACTTCTTCGAGTTTGGACGATCTGGCCGGATCTATCAGCGGCAGCAAACCCTTGATGTGCCCTCTCAAGCATTGAAGGCCGTACTTCCTCTTCCTGAGTTTCACGTTCGCTTGCTTAACGAGAATACGGCTCAAACAACCTATAGCAGCGCGGTTGAGTACGATGGTGAAGTTGAATATGCCCGCCGAAGTTCTATCTGGTCGCGGACAGAGAACGGGTGGGTACTTCGCTTTCATCAAGGGACGCCTTTTTATCCTTGATTTACCAACAATGAGCGAGTGCTATGTCTATAGCCTTTATTGAGACGGAATAGCGGTAAAGACTGCGATCGCCCTTCAAGATAGCGGATCTTTCTGATCAAATAACTCAAGAATATGGGGAATCTCATCTAGCTCGTCAATAACCGCATCTGCTTTTCGATCCGCTGACCCATAGGGGTTGCGTTTCCAAATCGTCTTCATCCCAGCGTTCTTTGCGCCTGTGATGTCCGCCTCGGGGTTGTCGCCTACAAAAACGCTCTCAGAAGCTCGCACGGCCAGTCGGTTGACGGCTCTTTGAAATATCTCTACCTGGGGCTTTCTAATCTGTTCTTCTTCAGAAACTAAAACCACATCGAGATCGTTTTGAATGCCTAATCCACTGATTGAACGGCGCTGGAACTCGCTGCGTCCGTTCGTCACTACAGCTAGTAGATAATTGCGCTGTTTCAGTTCGTTTAGCATGACTACCATCCCCCTGAAGGGAATGCAGTGTCGCTGAAACTCGGTTATATAATCCTCTAGTAGCATTTGCCAGGTAACGCCAGAGAGGTCAAACTCTTCTACCAACGTTTGGTAAACCTTGTCCTTCCAAACCTGGCCTCGGCAATCTAGTTCGATGAATCTGGCGACGTAGCTAGCCTTTTGGACGTGGCCTAAGTCGTCTGCGAGTCGGTCATATTGAACTTCTACAAACTGTTTTAGCGAACGGTCTCGGTCGAGCAGCGTCCCGTCTAAATCGAAGAGAACAGCCTTCATCATCAGCCACCTGCACTATCAAGCAGCCGTATCATACCTAAGTTCCTACCGAAAATAGTAGCCGTCATTCTCTAAGCCTCTAGCTGACTGCTAATGATGAGCGCCAGGGCTTCACAGGTCATTTCTAGCGGCATGAAAGGCGCTTCCGGCCAGTACTTGATTACCTGTTCTGGCACTGCTGGGATGTGGACGAAGCCAACTCTCATAGAAGGCTTGCAGCGCTCTTTCCAGTGAAGGTAAAGGTAGAAAGCCTGGTTACATAGGTGAGTGCCGCAGTCATTCATTACCCTAGCTGGAATATGGTGGTTCTCCAGCAGCGGCACTAGCCCTTCTAGATTGTGTAGAGAATGCCAGTAGGCGATCGCCGCGTCCGAAATAATAGGAACACCCTGTGGTGTGTTGCCTGCCTCATCAGGTGTCACAAAGTGCCTTAAGTTCTTTGCCATTCGCTCGATTGCAATCTTGTTATAGCCCCGAGCTTGCCCAACTCCGATACAGATATCTGGCGACAGCGATGTCAACTTATCTTTAATCACTGCTCTAAGCCTATTAATATCGCCCGGTAAAATCTGAAAATATATCTGGTCACCGTCCTGAGATAGCTCTACGGGCAAGCTTTTCTGCAAGGCACCGACAACTATCTTTGAAGCATTTAGCCCATTGTCATTTGGCTCAAATCCTGTCACCAGAACTTTCATGCGGTTCTCTAACGTTGAGTACTTAGGGAGGTGCAAATAAATAGAGTACCTTCTATAAAGGAACAACCGTGATGTCCCACTTGGGTAATTGTTCAGAGCGCTGCCATTGTCGTTGGTAAGGTTCGAGATCATCTTTAGAGACCTTTACTTTCTTCGGATAGATGCCTTCGACAAGGTGAA
>Ga0209194_1001490_pt1 | contig 14340 bp, 11 predicted proteins | sample COGITO_mtgs_1004_FD_184787 | JGI IMG/M metagenome (GOLD analysis project Ga0209194, IMG submission 184787) | Pelagic marine microbial communities from North Sea - COGITO_mtgs_100413 (SPAdes) (version 2) | ecosystem: Environmental > Aquatic > Marine > Epipelagic ...
CAACGATCCTCGCAGGCGAAGCAGGCATCGTAGAAGTCGCTCGTTACGGTGATGCCGAAGCCGTCGTCACCGGCATTGTTGGCTGCGCCGGATTACTCCCCACCATCGCCGCCATCAAAGCAGGCAAAGACATTGCCCTTGCCAACAAAGAAACCTTAATCGCCGGTGGGCCAGTCGTCCTTCCCCTTGCCAAAGCGCACAACGTTAAGCTCCTTCCCGCCGACTCGGAGCACTCCGCCATCTTTCAGTGTCTGCAAGGTGTCCCCAAAGAAGGGCTCAAAAGAATCTTGCTCACGGCCTCCGGCGGAGCCTTCCGCGATTGGCCCACCGAAGACCTGCCCAAAGTCACTATGGCCGACGCCATCACCCACCCCAACTGGTCGATGGGTAAAAAAATCACCGTAGATTCAGCCACCCTCATGAACAAGGGCTTAGAAGTCATCGAAGCCCACTATCTATTCGGCATGGACTACGACCATATAGACATCGTCATCCATCCGCAAAGCATCATCCACTCCCTAATAGAGCTAAAAGACACCTCCGTATTAGCCCAACTAGGCTGGCCAGACATGCGCCTACCGCTGCTCTATTCTCTCTCCTGGCCCGAGCGCATCTACACCGACTGGGAACCTTTAGACCTAGTAAAATCGGGCGATCTCACCTTCCGCGAACCCGACCACCAAAAGTATCCCTGCATGGACTTAGCCTACGCTGCCGGACGAGCAGGCGGCACCATGACCGCCGTCCTCAACGCTGCTAACGAACAGGCGGTCGCGCTGTTTCTAGAAGAGAAAATTCACTACTTAGATATTGCCAAGGTGATCGAAAAGGTGTGCGATCGCCACCAAAAAGACCTCAACTCAACTCCCGGCCTAGACGATATCCTCGCCGTTGACCAATGGGCACGCACCGCCGTAACAGAGCAAGTCGCGGCAACCATAGGCTAGGCGTTAGATTTAGGAATCAGGATTAGGAATTAGGTTAGACAGATTAGGCCAGTCCGATTCAACCCGTCAGGAAAAGAGTCTCGTAGCGCTGATGTAAACTATGCATTCAGCAAAATGATTTAGGCGTTAGCGCAAAAGGAGCTAGGAAGAGGATGGAATTGGCCCTGACAATTGGAGCAGTGGCGATCGCCGCAATTATATTCTTTTGGGCGCTAAGAGTCATTCGCTCAACCATCAAAGCCGCCTTCTTAACCGGTTTGTTCCTGCTGGGCCTGTGGTTGGCTTTCGGTATCGGCCCTACAGAAATTTGGGAAACCATTCGCAGCTGGTTGCCCAGTTTTTTGGTCGGAGGCAACGGCTAAATACTGAGCCCTAACCCAACGGAGTCACGTTTCTTATACCCCAACTACCCAAATCTACCGTCGAAGTTTCATCCACTGCGAATGCTCGGGAACGCTAATAGTAAGCGTGCTATAGACAGCCATCTAAGCAGTTTACAGTTGGAAATAGAGCAGTGGGTGTAACGGCCAAAGCTTCCCCGCAAGGGCTAGAGAAAGTAAAGCAGACCATCATCAAAAAGGGATGGCGCAAAACCAGTCCGGCCTTTTCAGACGCGGCTTGTGTCAGCACGGCTACGCTCAAACGCTTCTGGCGCGGCATTCCAATCGGCATAGACAGCTTCAACGCCATCTGCCGATCGGTCAACGTCGATTTTTCACAGGTTGTAGCCCTAGAGCCACCAGAAAAAAGCGCGCGATCGCTCAGCACAAATTCCAGCAACGATTATTCTGCCAGCAAAAGCGCCTCTCGTAAAAATAGTACAAACAAAGCCCCCAACCCAAACAACAGTCTCCTTAGTAATATAACGACAGATAACCAAACAACAGATACTCAAACAACAGAAATCGATCCTAATTCGCGCCAGGGATTACGCCAATCTCTGCGCCATCAGCTCCTAGAATCAGTACGCGTTCTAGCGATTACCGGACTCACAGGCACCGGTAAAACGACACTTGCTCGCCAGCTAGCTAGCGACCTAGAAGCAAAAGGCTATCGCAGCATACATCTCACTTGTGATCTAGTAGCATCTCTCACGCTAGCTTCAGTAGTTCATGCACTTTCAAAAATCACTTCCCCAGACAGCTTCGCATTTAGCCCAGCAGGACTGCTCAATCACCTCACCTCACAAAAGTATCTCTTCCTCATCGACAGCTGCGAGCACCTGCTAGCAAACGACGCAAATTCAGGCGGGGGCCAGTTTCAAAGCGCTATCTGGCACTCATTCTTTCAATCTATTTTGAATGCCCCGGCCTGCAGCAGCCGATTCATCCTCACATCGCAAGACATTCCTAACGCCATCAACCGCTCATGCCTACAGCAGCCCGCTCGCGGGCACATCTGCGCACTAGCCGGACTGACCGCTCTTGAGCAAGCAGCGCTCTTTCAAGCCGCAGGACTCACCGCCGACTCATCAGACTGTTTGACAAAAATTGGCCGAGCCTACGCAGGTCATCCGCTAGCCCTACAGATAATAGCCAACGACATCGCCACAAACTACCAAGGGAACGCCTCCACCTACTGGGGTACTAGCACGCCAGCTAGCCTGCACAGCCATAGCCCAGCGCTTCAATCAGCCATTCAACCTCGCCTAGTGCAAACCATCACCCGGCTAAAAATCCAAAGCCCCGATGCCTTCGAGCTACTCTGTGCTAGCAGCCACTACACCGCGCCTCTCACGTCGCAGAGCTGGATACAGATAGCGCAAAGCATAGCGTTAGCGCCCGGTCACTACCGGAATCTACCAAATCTGCTGTGCGATCGCGCCCTCATCATCCCCACCGTCATCCAAAACCGACCCCACTTCTATCCGCATCCCCTCGTCCGCAGTCTCATGCTTACGCAAATTCACGGCACTCCCCAGACCGTACCACCACGCACTAAACAGTCCGCTCACAAAAAAGACAGCGCTTCACGAGAAAACAGACGTTTAACCACTTAGTAAAACCACGAGGCTTCATCCCCAATTCAAATAGTGCCTGCAGAGACTTACCTAATTACGTACGGAGTACAAAACCATACTCAAAAGTGAGCCATTATTCGCTAGTAGTTGAGCCACACTGATAAGCGTAGACGTTAGACACACTCCATATGAAAAAGTTTGCAACCACGCTAGGCGTAGCCGCACTCTCCACACTGTCGCTACTTTCCTTTTCTGCAAGTGCAGAAGCCGCCGATCTTGCACTTCGCAGCGATCTACTGACCAAATTTAACGCCTCTTTTGTCCAAACAGAGGGCCTCGCGTTCGACGAGCTGGCTCTGCCTAAGCTAGACGCCTCTCAGCTTTACTGGGATCAAGGCGTTGACGACGTAGAGATCTTCTTTATCAATGAAGGAGCCGGTTACAAGAACCAGCTATTCTTTAGCGCCAACGATGGCCCTATGACCAAAATCTTCGACAATATCTCTTCTACGATGAGTACGATGCCCGAAAGCAACGGCGTATTGACGCTCGGCGAAGGCAAAAAACTCAAGAGCTTCTCCGGCCCCACTCAGCTCGCCTTCTTCCTTAAGTCCGACGGCTTCAATGGCGGCAACAACTTCTTCGGCGCTGACAGCTACACAGGGATGACAATAGACGGTCAAAAAATCAACCAGGACGACGTGTCCCACCTCATCGCCTACAATTACTTCGACGAAGTTTCGAAAGAGAACTACACTATCCTAGGCTTTGAAGATCTGTGGGGTTCTGAAGCCGATGGCTCCGACCGCGACTTCAACGACGTGGTGTTTGCCGTAAAAGGACTCACCACAAAAGCTGACCTGCCCGCAGAAACGCCCGAGCCTTCTGCACTTTTAGGCTTAGTTGGACTCGCCGCTGTCGTCGGTAGCCGCCGCATCAAGCAGAGCGCCGCCGCATAGATCTTTCCCCCACCCACAAGTATAGAAGAAGCTCATAGCATCATTTAGCTGCCATTTATCAGCTAAATGATGCTTTTTTTTGCGATGTTTTAGATCACTCACATACGATTACTCACACACGAGTAGTCGCATACATAGTGAGCATACGACTACTCGCATACATAGTGAGCATAGCTATAAGACCCTTTGTTTCCACTTTCTGACGACGAGCAACGTTCACGCTCTAAACTAGGCGACATATTTAGCAGCCATAAGTCGAACGGGCGAGAAACCGTCTTTAGACTCTGCGCTAGCTGAGTATCCGCATCCAACCCTTTAGCCACATTGTTTTCAGCAATTACAAACCGGGGTGCAATTGGCCAGCGCTGCGCCGCGTCAGAGGCCATGAGCTGAGTCCGCACCTCCCAAGCCGTAGACATAATCTCAATGCCCACCACCACAGGCTGATCGGCAATCGTAGTATTGGTGCCAATCACCGTCGGAAAGTTAGACTCAGCCTGCACTAAATCTATAAATCGGTCAGCTTTATAGAATTTGAGATGGGAGAGATTGTTCGTAATCGTCTGAGAGCCTAAAAACCCAACGAAAACCACCGTAATGACAAAAGCTCTGCCGCTAATAATTTTTTGGATGAAAGGCAGCTTCACTTGAGAAAACCTTTGAGGCGATCGCATCTTAGCCTGCCAAAAAGGAGCTAATCCCGCACCTACCAGCACCAAAATGCTAGGAAAAAAGACAAAGCTATACCGATGTCCTCGGGTAATATCGAAGCCTAGTCCGTAGCAAATGATTAGGAAGATCACATTAGCGACGATAAAAAAACCGCCGATTGACTGAAGGCCCACCCGGAGCCGAGGCTGATCGAACTGAAAGGCTAAAGCGCGCTTTAGATTGGCGATTAGCCAGGGCGCATACAAAAACAGCAGGAGTACGCAGGTAGTGGCAACAACTGCGATCACAAACGGCCCGTAAAAGTTAGTAATCGGAGAGAGCACCGCATAGAGCCAGCCGGCCACCGATTGCGCAATCGGATCTACCCAGTACTTCCAGCTCGAAGGGCCAGATCGTAAAAAGCTAGACTGCGGACTGCCATAAAAGTTCAGCAGAATAGGCAGCCAAACCACCGAACCGACAAAAGTGCCAGCAGCAGCAACGTAAACCCTAATCCAAGGTTTTTTGTGCCAAACAGCGCCATCGGTTCTACACTGCTTCAGCAGCAAAACCAGCAGCGTCAGCGCCTCAGCCACAATTGTAATGCCCGAGAAATAGTGCACTGAAAAGCTCACTGCATTTGCCACGATCCAACCTAACGTGGTCAGCCAGCTAGGCGCCTTGCCCTCGCTCACAGCGCGAACAGTCAGCACAAAGCAGCTCAAAGAAGCCATCACCAGCAGAATAGCCAGCGTGTAGTGACGGGCTTCTTGCGCTAGAAAAACGCCGAACGGAGAAACGGCCATCAGCGCCGCACAAAGAAGGGCAATCGCGCGATCGCGAAAGCTTGCCCAGGCCAACAAATAGATGGCCGGAACGCCCAAAGCCCCAAAAATAGCCGACAGCGCCCTAGCAGCCCACAGCGAGGCGTAGCCATCGGCGCGGGCAAAAAGCTGCATCCACGGCTGTGCCAACGCAAAGTAAGTCGGAGGATGATTGTTCTCGGCTAGCAAATATCGGGCGGCATCCCACGGCGTAGAACCGGGCGTTACCTGCAAAGGCCGCAGAATCTGGTCAACGCTAATAATTTCGTTCAGCGGAATGAGCCGCGAAGAGTTGCCCATGCTGAACAAAATAGTAGATATTTCATCGCCCCAAGGAGCCTTCGAAGCTAGATTTGTCAGCCGAATTGCTAGCGCGATCGCACACCATACCGCTACCCAAAAGGCCGCCTTCTTCGTCCAGACGCTGGCATAGCCGATTTCATTGTCTTGCTCGCCCGCCGCCTGTCCGCCCGCCATCTGCACCATCGTTCAATTTCTCTAAAAGTCTCTCTAATTTCTTTAACAGCTAGCGAGTTAGCGAGCCCTCCACGCGTCTACTCATAGGTTCCACCCCACCCACCACCTCACGAATACGGTAGATAGGTCGGTGCTGCGACTCATGATAGGTACGCATCAGCAGCTCCGCCAGTAAGCCAAAGCTAAAAAGCTGAATGCCCGTAATAAATAGCACCACTGCCAGCATGAGCAGCGGACGCTGGCCTACGTCGGCTCGCATCACAAACTTTTCAATCGCCAGGTAGAACGCAATGACCACCCCGCTTAGCAGCGACAAAATCCCAAACGAGCCAAACACATGCATTGGCCGCGTCAAAAACTTCTGCATAAAGAAAATAGTCAGCAAATCCATAATCACCCGCAGCGTTCGCCCCAGCCCATACTTACTCTGACCAAACTGCCGCGCTTGATGCCCTACCGGCACCTCCGTAATCCGCGCCCCCTCAATGTTGGCCAGAGCCGGCAAAAACCGGTGCAGCTCGCCATACAGATGCATATCACGCACCACCTCAGACCGATAGGCCTTCAGCGTACAGCCATAGTCATGCACATTCACGCCCGTCGATTTGCGAATTAGCCAGTTGGCAATCTTAGACGGAAACCGGCGAACAATCGAATCGCCCTTATGCCGCGCCACCCGCCAGCCGCTCACCAAATCGTAGCCCTCTAGCGTCTTCTCATACACCGTTGGAATATCCGCCGGGTCATTTTGCAAGTCACCGTCTAACGTCACAATTACGCGGCCCCTCGCCGTGTCGAACCCAGCAGACATTGCTGCCGACTGACCGTAATTTCGGCGTAAAAGCACCGCGCGAAAGCCTTCCTGCGCAGCCGCCAACGATTTTAGCAGCGCCGCCGACCCATCGGTAGAGCCATCGTCTACGCAAATAAACTCATAGCTATAGGGCAGCTCGCGCAGTACCGCGCCGACCTTATCGACTAGCAGAGGAATTGTCTCTACTTCGTTGTAGATAGGGATAACCACAGAAAGATCGGGAATAGAGTCTGACAAAGTAGCTAGCTGCCCTTGCGCATGAGTAGGTAAACGTCATCATCCCAAAGCCAGTTGGGACTACGCTGATGTGTTGTGACAATTGATTATGAAACTACCTAGACAAAAAAGTGTACATTGCGGGCTTCTGACTGCGCTGATTTACCGGTAGCTTGATTTACTAGTAGCTGGTTTATCAATAGCTTGATCTACCAGGGTTCAGCGACTATCCCCATCAGCGACTATTCGCACAGGAATTCTCCCGCTCCAGCAGTATTCTATGCCATTCACTTTCGCTAATCAGCCTCTAAAGAACGCACCAGCGCCCCCTCAGAAATTAGACCAAAAACCAGGCCAAAAGCAAGACCGTAGACTATTTTGGGTTTTAGCGATCGCGCTCCTCACCCTCCTCATCAACCTCAACGGCTGGGGCGTTCTAGAAGCCAGCGAAGCCCGCTATGCCGAAATCAGCCGAGAAATGTATCGCTCTGGCAACTGGCTACATCCTGCGCTGCTCAACATTTGGCACTACCATAAGCCACCAGTCACCTTCTGGCTTACCAGCCTTGGCTTTCAACTTTTTGGCGTCAACGCATTCGGCGCTCGCTTCTTCCTACAAATCTCGCTCATCGCCCAAGGCGCCCTCATATACGGCATTGCTAAAAGGCTACTAGGTAAATCGGCCACGAACGATTCTAGCGATCGCCTCCGCCCCCTGCTAGCCACCTTAATCTATCTGTCTCTCCCACTCAGCGTCCTCGGCGCACGCAACCTCACCACCGACAGCTTTCTCACCACGCTTGTGCTAGCCACCGTCTACTGCATGAGCGCTTATTACTGTCAGCGTCAGGTTTGGGGAATCTATGGCAGCGCCATCACGATTGGAATTGGATTCTTAACCAAAGGCCCAGCTATCTTTGTGGTGCCCTTCTTCTTCTGGCTCTATCTCGTGCTGGCACGCAAGGAAAACTATCGAGTGCCTATTCGCCATCTGCTAATAGCCTGCTTGCTTTGTATCGGGCTTGGCCTCTCCTGGTACATCTGCGTTTCTAGAGAAGTTCCAGGACTCGCCGATTACTTCATCGGCAAACAGGTTGTTGCTAGAGTCACCGACGACCAGGCATTCGATCGAGCAAAACCCTTCTGGTACTACCCACTTATCTTAGTGGGCACCACCTTGCCCTGGGGCTTTCTCTACGCAGCGACTTGGCTACGCGCTAGCAAGAATCGATTTCACAGCAAACTGCAAAGCATCGAGATCGAGCAGCTTCCAGTTTACTGGCTACTACTGCCACTGGTAGTGTTTGAGCTATCTAGCTCAAAGCTAATGCTCTATCTGCTGCCTATCTACCCAGGCATTGCGCTAATTCTCGCCTGCTCTTTGGTAAATCTATCGCCCGCCACCCTAAAAAGCCTCACTAAACTCTTCTTTGCAGTCTACGAACTGTTAGGCGCACTAGCGCTTTTCGGCGTCATCATTGCGCAGCAGCTAGGCGCTGATATTGTCGTGACTTTGCCCATGGTTGCGATCGCCCTTTTCCTCCTACTCATCCCGCCCATCGTCTGCCTGCTAATACAATCTCGCCCGCTACGAATCAGCGTCATGGCTTTCTTGTGCATCATGACAATAACGCTCTATGGCAGCTATTTTTTACAGGCCAACGAGCTGCTAATAGGCGGGACCCGTCCACTCGCTCAGTTCATCAAAGCGCAGGGCCTGCAAGACCAGCCCGTACTGGTTTACAACAAGCTATTACCCTCACTAGCCTTCAACCTAGACCGCAACATCATCACCTTAAATGATGAAGACGCGGAGCAGACAATCTGCCGAGAAACTCAGTTTCAAACAAATGACGACTGGCGAAAATATTGGATATATTCTCGCCGACCAGAAGCCAGAGCCTATCTGCAAAAAATAGCCGAATCGCCCTCCACCCTCGTGGCTCGAGGAGAAGTTCCAGACCGCTGGAACTGGCTACTAAACAGCTATCCTCAGTCGGAAAAAATAGGCCGATGGACGATCTTCTATCGCCAGAGCTAGCCGCCACTAAAGCCTTACGGCGAGGCCCAGAGCTTAGCCTGCATCCAAACCACAATGGCCCCAATCAGCTCAGCCAATGTCCCCATCATTCGATAACAAATTACGCTGCCGACAATAACGCCAATCGGCAAATGTCCGCTCAGCAAGGCCGTCGCCGTTGCCTCAAAAATGCCCACCCCACCCGGCGCACCCGGAACGACCAAACCTAGCAGCCAAGCCAGACAAAACGCCGACACCAGCACGGGACAATCTGCCAGGCTGACTGGAGCTAGCGCCATCACAACGACAATAAAGCCGAGCGATCGCCCCAGCACAAACCCCATCTCTCCCAACAGAGGTCGGATTGGATAGCCCTCCAACTCCAGCAGACTAGACGCCTCTTTTAACGGGTCATCCGTCAGCCAGCGCAGTCTCAACCGGCTCATCTGTGCAAGCCTAGGATTAAGCCGATTGGGATGGAGCAAGTAAAGGGCGATCGCCCACCCCACCAGCAAGCCAAAATGCCACCATAGCTCATTAAACCGAACGTTCGAGGCACTCACTGATGCAGCATTTGTACCCGGAACAACCCAGCTCAACCAGCTAAATACCGCCCCTATCCCTAACGCCGCTACCGCCATTACCAGCGGCTCTGCCACCACGCTCACAACTGACTGCCCTAAGGTGCCGCCTGCCTGCTGTATTGCTCGCACCCGGCCCACAAAGTGCCAAACATTTCCCGGCAAATACTTCGCCACATTCGTCAGCAAATAAACCCGCACCGCCCAGCGTCCACCCAGCGTCAGGCCCCAGTCTTGCAGCAGCCAATGCCACACCCAGCCCGCCCAGCAGTGCGCCACCAGCGTAATCGCACCGCCCAGCACTAGCCACCGCCAGCCATCGGATCTCAGCTCTACCTGCCGAATCTCCGGCCAGTAGGCAATGAGCGTATGAACAATAAAAAACAGCGCTGCGCCCCAAACGGCCCAGCGCAAAAACTGTTTAGCCAGCTGCTTGCGGCGATCGTAATTTTCACCCGTCATATTCTCATCTCTATCTGCAGGCAAACCCCGTAAGACAGACCTAGCGCACCTAGCCTTTGGGCTGATAGCTGCTAGCGACCCGGCCAAAGCAGCGCAGCAGTTTCTGATAGCCCGCGCTAATCGGATCGCTCAAGTCAGCAATCGAGTCGAGGCCAATACCGTTGCGCCCGTGGTCTTTACCCGAACTATGAATGTACTGCCCATCGCCCAGATAAAGCGCAACATGAGACGTTCGTCTAGGCGTACCAAAAAAGACCAAATCGCCCGGCTGCAGCTCAGCTTGACTTACCCGCTCGGTAAAATCTTCCTGCTGATAAGAATCTCGCGGTAGCTGAATTCCGGCTGAGTAGAAAGCCGCCTGCACCAGGCCCGAACAGTCATAATTAGGAGCCGTCGCGCCGCCCCATAAATACTCGTTATTAACCGACATCGCCGCCCTAGCAAACGCAATCACCTGAGGCAGTCGCTGCTGAATCTCTAGATGAGTCAGAACCGGCGCTCGATAAGGCGCTTCTGTCAGGGTCAAATTGTCCGTATGAACAGCCTCTATCCAACCCAGATAGTCGTCTTTGCAAACGCGAACGCGAATGGCGCTGCGATCTTTCTCAATGTCTAAAACGCGTAGATGATGGCCTTTATCCGCCTGCGTCACTAAACCCTGGCGAACCGGCGTGTTGTACAAATTGATGGGGCGATCGCACACATATTCCAAATTAGCTTGGCGATAAAGCTCTTCTTGCAGCTCGTCCAACGTCACCATAGCCTTACCTTTTTTTCTTCCAATCCTTGCGCACCACTTGCGATAAGTCACCATACCCTAAGAGCTACCCAGCAAGAAGCATCCGACGACCCCAATTACTAGGGATCGACCCTGAATCCAAGGTAGGCTTATCTTTAGCAAGTTTGCACAGCCCACATAGTCGGCCAACGAGCTGTATCTTTCAGCACACCGACAGTCGCATTAGCCACGGATACCTGCTCAACATTGTTTGGCCGAACCGCAGGAAACCGCTAATGACAAACCGCCGGTTCCCACTCACACTTTCCTTTTCAAGGGTTCTATTTCTATGACAGCCACTCTCTCTTCCAGTACCCGACCCAACGCATCATTCAGCATCGACAACAGCCATCTAAAATCGCTGACCCGCATCGATATTCCCTCTAGGCTGCTGCTCGGCCCCGGTCCCTCCAACTCCGACCCCGCCGTCCTAGAAGCCATGGATCGCCAGCCCATCGGCCACCTGGATCCAGCCTATCTAGATCTAATGGACGAAGTGCAAGAGCTCATGCGCTACGCCTGGCAAACCAGCAATCGGATGACGCTACCTGTGAGCGGAACCGGCTCAGCAGCGATGGAGGCTACCCTAGCAAACTCCATCGAACCGGGCGATAAAATTCTAGTCTGCATCAACGGCTACTTTGGCCACCGTCTAGTTGATATGGCTGAGCGCTACGGCGCAGAAGTCAGCAGCATCCGGCGCGACTGGGGCGAAGTCTTCACGCTAGACGAACTGCGCAAAGCAATGGAAACCCATCGCCCGCAAATTTTAGCGATGGTTCACGCAGAAACCTCAACCGGCGCGCGTCAGCCTCTAGAAGGCGTCGGCGACTTATGCCGAGAGTTCGACTGCCTGCTGCTGCTCGATACGGTCACTAGCTTAGGTGGCGTTCCCCTATTCCTAGACAAATGGGGCGTAGATTTGGCCTATAGCTGTAGCCAAAAAGGACTGAGCTGCCCGCCCGGAAGTTCGCCCTTTACGATGAGCGATCGCGCCCTAGAAAAGCTCAGCCGCCGCAAAAGCAAAGTCGCCAACTGGTACTTAGACATGTCCTTGCTAGCCAACTACTGGGGCAAAGGTCGCACCTACCACCATACCGCCCCGGTTAACATGACCTACGCCATCCGCGAAGCCCTGCGCCTACTCGCCGACGAAGGTTTAGAGTCTAGCTGGAACCGCCACCAAACCACCGCCGAATATCTCTGGGACAACCTAGAAGAAATGGGCCTCTCTTGCCACGTACCCAAGGAATATCGCCTGCCTACGCTGACCACCGTTCGCATTCCTGAAGGCGTCGATGGCAAAGCCGTCACGACTAAGCTGATTAAAGAACACAATATGGAACTTGGCGGCGGACTTGGCGAACTCGGCGGCAAAGTATGGCGCGTTGGGCTGATGGGTTACAACTCCAGAAAAAAGAACGTAGACAAGTTCTTAAAAGCGTTTAAGCAAGTGCTTTCTGAAGTCTAGAAGCCACTCCCACTCTCTGTTGATCTTTCTGTTGATTAAGGCCACAAACAGTCTCTAAGGCTCTATAGGCTCTAAGTCTCTATAGGCTCTAAGCCTTTCTAGGCTTTAGAGACTGTTTCGTATTTTCTAACCGATGGCGCAGTCAGCAACTGCATAATTTGAGTTTGATACTGTTTGAACAGCCGGTGCTGACGAGTGTCTGAATCACGATTGCTCCCCAAATTCACTTTGATCTCCGCCTGCACGGTCCCAGGGCGAGCCGTCATCACATAGATTCGCTGCGAGAGAAATACCGCCTCTTGAACGTCGTGGGTAATCATCAAAATACTGATACCGGCACGCGCCCACAGCTCTAGTAAAAACTGTTGCATAGATTCTTTGGTCTGCACATCTAGCGCCCCAAACGGCTCATCCATTAGCAAGATCTTAGGCCGACTAGTAAGGGCACGGGCGATCGCAACTCGCTGCTTCATCCCCCCCGAAAGCTGACTGGGCAACGACTGAGAAAAGTCAGAAAGACCAACCATATCTAGATGATAAGACGCCTGCTCGCGCCGCTCTTTTTGATCCACGCCCTGCAGCTTCAGCCCAAACTCCACGTTCTTCTGCACCGTCATCCATGGGTACAGCGTGTAGTCTTGAAACACCATGCCCCGATCTGCGCCAGGCCGAATTACAGGCTGGCGGTCTACGGCAATCGTACCCGCAGTGGGTTGTTCTAACCCGGCAATCAGGCGCAGCAAGGTCGATTTTCCTGAACCCGATGCGCCGACGACGCAGACAAACTCACCCTGCTCAACCTGTAAGTTCAGATCTTCGAGAACGGTAATGAAGCCTTCAGTCGTTGCAAATTCTTTGCGCAGATTGGAGATATCTAAATGCATAAGAGAAAGCTGTATGAGAGAAGACTGTGTGAAAAAATTGATAGAGCAGTCAAGCCATATATCCTAATTATTCAACAGCCCACTTGCAGCTAACCCTTTGTATCCAAATAAGGAAGAGATCAATCAAAAAGCCCAAGACGCCCAGCACAAGAATGTAGGCAAAGATTTCGTCAGTTCTAAAAAACTTTTGGGCGATCACAATGCGCTTACCTAGCCCCTCACTTGCAGCAATGACTTCTGCCACAATCAGCAGATTCCAAGCAGCAGCCATGTTAATGCGAAAGGCGTCAATAATATTAGGCACGACATAAGGCGCTATCACCTGCGTGAGCGTTTGCCAGCGCGAGCCACCCATCGTGTAGGCAGCCTCTAGCAAATGCTTCGGAACAAACTTCACCGCATCCATAATCATCAGCGTGTTGAAGAAAATTACGCCAATGAAAATAAGAGCGACTTTAGGAGATTCGTCTAATCCCAGGTAAATGATTAGCAGTGGAATAAAAGCGGTTGCAGGCATGTATCGCACAATGCCGACAATGGGTTCTAAGAGCGATCGCACAGAAGCAAACGCACCCATCGCAATCCCAACCGGAATAGAAACAATCACCGCTAAAAACACAGCAATACCCAGGCGCATCATGCTCGCTCTTAGGTCATCAAAAAAGACACCTTGTTCTATCAGCCCTAAAAACGCCTGAGCAACCTCAATTGGCGAAGGTAAGAACTTAGAAGGCACGACGTTGATCGCAGATACCAGCCACCACAGCGCTAAAGGAACCACTAGAGAAAGAACCCGCAAACTCCAGTCTAACTTGGCCGGAATCGGCTCGCCCATTCGCCAAAATACATTGGGTTTTGAACGGTTGCGATCGCGACTTACCACTTGGCCCACCAAAGGCACAAAGCTGTTGGATTCCATTAAAAAAATCTCCTATATGCTCTCTATCCTACAGATGATGAATAGAGAACATTGATAGCTAGGCTACTGTTTGGCAGCCATATCTGCGGAGTCTAGCGGCTAGTTCGTGCTACTGAGCCGCCGCATACGCCTTCACAAATTGGTCATCCAAAATCGGCGCAAGATCCGGCGCTTCAGGAATAAAACCAACGCCAACCATAAACTCCGCCATGCTCTTAGCCGCAGCAGACATGTACTTAATGTCGGTGCCGTCGCTAAAAGCCTCAAGATTCTCTTCAATCGTGAAAATCCGAGTCCCTCCTTCTAGCTGCGTTAGCTCTTCAGGCGTAATGCCAGCCCGCTTTGCCATAATCTCATTAGCACGGTCTGGGTTTTCT
>Ga0209194_1001493_pt1 | contig 14300 bp, 20 predicted proteins | sample COGITO_mtgs_1004_FD_184787 | JGI IMG/M metagenome (GOLD analysis project Ga0209194, IMG submission 184787) | Pelagic marine microbial communities from North Sea - COGITO_mtgs_100413 (SPAdes) (version 2) | ecosystem: Environmental > Aquatic > Marine > Epipelagic ...
AGACCATTTTTTAGGACATTGAGTAAACATTGATAATTGAGAATATGAGATATTTTTTTCAACACCAAAATTAACGGGTGTTGGGGGATTTTCTCTTATATCTCTAACTATTACAGGTAATTTTTTTTTAGCCAAAACTATGTATTTTATTGACGTAAATATACGAAAATATTATTGAGTATCCTAATTATTTATACCAAACATTGTCTGGATGGTACATTAAAAAGTCTGAGGATGTTGACGATTTATCGTCTCTTTCTAAATAACTATCTAACATTTTATATCCTAATCCTTCTAGATATTTAATTGAATCTCCTTCACCTAAAGGTTGACCATGATCTTCTAACCATACTAAAGGTTTATCTCTTAATAATAATTCTTTAGCACCTTCAAAAGCTGAATATTCATGACCTTCAATATCAATTTTAATAAATTTGACAGGCTCTGGGAATTTAATGGTATCTAAAGCTATAACAAAATTAGAGTAAGGTTTAGTAAAGCAATTTTCATCCGGATTTACTACCATTACAGATCCACAATTTTTAGAATATTCATTTCCAAAGTGAACCATAGAATTTCCACTTCCAACTCCTAAAGAAAAACTATGAACATTTTGAAGATTTTCAACATTTACTCTTAATAATTCATAATTAGGAGGATACGGTTCAAAACCCCATATTTTTAAATTAGGGAAATGGTGGTGAAATTGTATACAATGTCCTCCAATATTAGCTCCTATATCTAACATTAATCCTTCTTTTGGAAAGTGTTGTTTCCATTTATCAAATACTTCATATTCCCAAAAATTGTTGTACTTAACAATTTCATCTGAAATGCATTCAGGTGCTTCAAATATTACCATAGGACACCCTTTTATACTAACTAATCTTGTATTTCTAGCCATGTTATTTTTTCCACTTATCGCGGCCTACTAATAGACCAATTATACCGTAATTTGCTATATCAATGAATGTATCTTCCATTCCTTCACCTTTTACAAAATTTCTTCCATTAACTAAAAGATTTTTCAAACGTGATATTTTATCTGTAAGTCTAATAGCTAAACCTGTTAATGAAAACTTTTTATCATCATTATTATTTAATATGTCACCACCTAAGGCAATATTGTTTAAACCATAATCCATATGTTTACGAGCAAACATTTCATACATTTCTGCTTGAATTCTAATAAACTCATCAGATAGTTCAGGATACTCACTTTGAAATATCTCTATAGTATTTGTTGTTTCCGTAGTAATTGTAGATTTTTCTGCAGACTTTTGGTCATAATATTTTTCTACTGTACTTCCCATTATATTACTGTTTTGTTGTTAAAGTAAATTTTTAAAGTATTAAGTCGATCATCAGCATCTACTAATTTTATAAGTGCTTCTTCAGCATTTTTATAAAAATCTTCTGTTGAATGGTCTCCAATACCTGTTGCTTTGTTTCCTAATAAATCTAGTGATAATAATGCTTTAGCTCTATCAGCTTCAGCTGATGTTTTAAGCATATTAAATAGTTCTGTTGTCATGTTTTAAATAATTTAGTTATTTCCTTTTTTTCTATTCCTATAGATTTAAGGATATTTTTAACTTCATCCTTACCTATAACATCAATATAATCATCTGCTTCGTGGGATCCAACTTCAAAATAATTAGCTATTACTTCAACTAATTCTTTATTTTTACCCTTAACTCCAGATTTAATATACTTATTCCATACTTTTTTTCTAGGAATCATATTACAATAAAAATTATAAATTCCTATTTTATCTGTAGGTAAGAATCTTTGTGCCATGTTAGATATTTCTATATTATTCTTCCCCATAGACATAAATCTATGAACCATGTAAGAATTCCAGCTATCCCAATCCTCAGATGAGAATTGAGATGCTGGTGTTTTCTTAACGGTTATTTCATCTAACCAATCCCAAAGCTTCATTAGGCAAGTGTATAATCTTTATACTCTTCTCTAAGTTCAGCTGGTACTGTTGATTCAAGTATTTTACCGGTTGAAGGATCAAAAAATACTGGAATTGGCATTAATGCATCTTCATCAGCACCTACTACAAATTTGGATACTTTACGAAGTAATACTCCTTGTTGAAAAACTACCCCACCTTCTGGGGTTTGGATAATTGTAGTGTTTTTAACATCTACATTCATTTGTTGTTGTTGTTCTGCCATTTTACTTTTTTTTATTATTACTATTTTGTTTAAAATCTATTATAAATCCAATCGCTACTAAAATATTTAAACCTACACTAGCGATTATTTCATGTAAGTCTTGATATGTATTCAAAGATAAATGAACGTGTCCAATCATCCAAAATGGAATAGCCATCTGTTGACTATACCAAATAAGAGCAAATTCAATAAATCTTTTCATTCTTTTTTAATCTACACTCAGGACTCCAATAAGTTTTAATGTCCTTATCAAAATATGATTCAGCATTTTTTATAGGTCCTTTAATTTCTACAGGGTTTGTTATTATGTCAAAGTTTTCATTTAATATTTGTTGGGTTAAAGGGTTTAACTTTTTATCTGATGTTCTTGGGTTATTAAAAAATGAATAAATACCTCCCTCTTTTAAAATTCTACTAGCATACGCATCAAATAAGAATTGGTCTTCATTCCAAGTATCAAAATAAATACCATCAAATTTTGGTAAATCTTCTAATACTTCCTGCCATGTTTTAAAAATAACATTTACATTAGGTTTATCTAACCATCCATCTTTTACTATTTTATTATAAACGTCAGGATGAGATTCTATAATCCAATGTGAATTTGGGTTATAAGATTGAATATAATTATCAATTATACCTAATCCAAAACCTACATTAAGAATATCACCACCATTTTTACAAATAATACTAGCATCATGTTCCATAATATCTCTTTCCCACTCCATCATAACAGGTAAACCTTTACTATCTAGTAAATCTCCTTGTTTTGTGTATGTAAGTTTTTCGTTATGGTATTCTTTGTTGGGGTACATTATAAAGTAATCAGTTGGTTTATTAAGGCCATACAATTAATTTCTTTATCAATTCTAAAGTTAGATTGGTATGAATATTCATTAACATAATAAGCTACCATCCCTTCTTTACCAGGGGCAAATTTGTTAGCATTATCATAAAGATAACGATATAGTTCTTCAAAATCTTGAACATTAGCATCTGCTATAATTTGTCTAATACCTTTCCATGATTTTTTACCTGATAGTTCACTAACTACTTCAGACATATAGTTAGATGATACTAATATAGATTTATCAATCTTTAATTCATTATCTTGAGTTGATAACTGAATTGTATTAAGACATTTACGTAAATCTGGGTAGAATTGATTAACTATTATTGCTAAATCATTTACAGTCTGATATTTAATATTTTCTTTTTCAGTAATTTTTTGTAAATGTCTAACAACATCTACTTTACTAGGTGGTACAATTTTTAGGGTTTGACACCTTGATTGTAACGGATCAATAATACGTTCTACATAATTACAAGTTAAGATAAACCTAGTAGTACGCGAAAACGTTTCAATAACATTACGGAGAGAAGCTTGCGCTTGTATAGTAAGAAAATCAGCTTCATCCAAAATGACCACTTTAAGTGGTTTAAAACTAGCTGATGACGCAAACCCTGACACTTTATCTCTAATCGTTTCAATACCACGTTCATCTGAGGCATTAATATAAAGATGCTCACAATCAAGGTTTTTAACAATAAGTTTAGCAAGAGTTGTTTTTCCTGTTCCTGCAGGCCCATAAAAAATTAGATTTTGAATATCATTTTGTCCTAGATATTGTTTAATACTTTTTTTAATATGTTCATTCCCAACATAATTTTCTAAATTAATGGGGCGATACTTTTCTACTAATAAACTATGATTCTTATTCATACGTGAATATAATAACTTTTATTTAAAAAACCAAATTTAAACTCCCTGTCTAAATTCTCCATACATTCCATAGACTTTTGGTGCTTCTTTTTTAACCTCAATTTCTGATGATTGGATAGCATATAATTTACTATTCATAGGATCTAATCTAAAAGCTCCATTAAAATTTGTTTGATGGAAAAATGCTTCTAAGGCATCTGTTAAAGTATTAAAAACTTCTTTAGTTGGATCACCAACTAGAGACCACCTGTCTCCAGGAGGTACTCTAGTAGCAATCAACTCATTGTGTTCAACAACTTTCTTTTCCATAGTTTAAAATTGTCCGTTTCCGTCTGGGGTTGGAGATTTTTGGTCAGCATGATCAACAACTACACATTCAGTTAGTAGAATAGTACCTGCAACGGATGCTGCATTTTGTAGTGCTGTGATTGTAACTTTAGAAGGATCAATAATACCTGCTTCTTCCATATTTACAACTTCATCAGTTTTAACATTATAACCTGCCCAATATCCATCACCAGACTCAATTAATTTATTAGCAATAATTTCTCCTTCAGTTTTGGTTTTACCAGCGTTAACTAAGATTTGAGTAAATGGTTTTCTACATGCTTCTTTTACAATTTTTTCACCTATACTATTACCATTTAAACCATTAGAGGCATATAATAGTGTTGATCCTCCTCCTGGTACTACTCCAGCTTCTAATGCTGCTTTAGTAGCATGAAGTGCATCATCAACTCTATCTTTCTTTTCTCTTGCTTCAGTTTCAGTAAAACCACCTACATGAATAATAGATACCCCACCAATCATTTTTGCTAATCGATTTTGCAAATGTTCAATAATATAAGGTGTATCTTCTTTATCAATTTGAGATTGTAATTCAGATACTCTAGCTTCAATATCTTCAGCTGCTCCTTTACCATCTACAATTGTAGTTTGTTCTTTAGTAATAGTAACAGTACGAGCTTCTCCAAACCAATCATATGAAAACTTATCAAGTTTCATACCTTTATCTTTATCAAAAACAGTACCCCCAGTTAAGGTAGCAATATCTTCTAGTGTTAGCTTTTTTCTATCTCCAAAATCAGGAGCTTTAATAGCACATACTTTAAGTATTCCTCTTGCTTTATTGACAATTAATGTAGCTAATGCTTCACCATCAATATCATCAGTAATAAGTAATAATGATCTATTTTGGTTAGAAACGCTTTCTAAAATTGGAAGTAATTCTTTTACTTGTGTGAATTTATGGTCAGCAATTAGAACAAATGGGTTATCTAGTGTACAAGACATATCTGAGTTGTTTGTAACAAAGAAATGTGATTTATAACCTCTGTCAAATTGCATTCCTTCTACAGTTTCAAGATAAGTATCTCCAGATTTTGATTCTTCAATATGGACTACTCCATCCTGTCCTACTTTTTCAATTGCTGTTGCTATAAGTTTTCCAATTTCAATATCATTATTTGCTGATATTGTTGCAATTTGTTGGAGTTGTTCTTCACTTGAAATTTCTTTACTAATGTTATTTTGAATAACAGAAACAACTTCTTTAACTGCATTTTCAATTTCTCTTTTAATCTCAACAGCATTTTCACCATTGTTAAGAGATGATAATCCTGCTTTGACTAATTCACGTGCTAGTAAAGTTGATGTTGTTGTACCATCTCCAGCTTTATCTGCTGTTTTAATAGCAGCTGTCTTGACCATTTGAGCCCCTAAATTTGGAATTAAACCATCCACAGTAATGTTTTTGGCTACAGTAACCCCATCTTTAGTGTGTGTTGGAGGAGCAACTGCTCCATAACCCTGATTGTCAATTAATACATTTCTACCATTAGGTCCTAAAGTACAGACAACAGCATCTGCTAAAGTATTAATACCTTCCATTAATTCAGCCCTTGCTTCCGGACCAAATTTGATTTCTTTTTTATAATCCATTCCCATTTTTTTATTATTATTTGTTAATTTTTGCTAAAATTTGATTTTCAGGCCCAACCCAATATTCTTCACCATCATATGGCAATTTAGTAAAACCTTGTGTAGGTAATACTACAACATCTCCTACTTTAGTGATTGTTGGGTTAAATTTTCCCATTAATGTGTTTTGGCCGGGTCCTACAGCTATAACCTCTCCTGTTTGGTTTTTATCATTCCCCATATCTGGGACAATGATATTACCATGTTGTGTTTCTTCTGCTTCTATTGGTTTTACAATAACAGCATTAAATAGTGCTTCTAATTTCATTATAATTGTTTTTGTGTTAAAATTTCTGTAATTTCATTTTGTAACTGTTCCCATCGTTCAATATAATCCTTGATACTTGTATACTCTTCTGTTTCATTATGAAGTTTTTCTTTCATAACTTTTTTCAAAGCATTACCAAAGCTAGAATAGTGGGCTACAGGTTTTTCATAATCTTTACCTTCACTACCTTTTTCTAAATATTTTTCTTGTGGAGTTACTACTTCATATACTGTGTAACAGTGTGAATCTTTGCCTATGTAATAGGGCTTCATCCTTGGATCTGTAATTTTTGACATATAACTATTTTTTATTTATAACGTGAATATACGAAGAGAATCAATATAAACCAACCTAAAGGCGCATTTAGGTTACTTGATTTTAATTGCTTTTGGTTTTGCTTCTTTTGAAAGTGGGATATCAATTTTTAATAATCCATCTTCCATTTCAGCATTTATTTTTGTTAAGTCAAATTTAGGAGCAATTTTATATCCTAAACTAAATGACTTTCTAGATAAACCATGGTAAATATACCCTGATAGATCTTTTGGTTCCTCATCTTTTGGTTTATCATAAGAAATACGTAAAACATCAGATTCAATCTCAATGTTAATATCTTCTTTAGTAAGACCAGTACACGCAATCTCGAAGTAAATGCCTTCTTGATCGTAGTAGATGTCTAGAGGATGTGGTTGTTTGGAATTTAATGCAGGGGCATATTGCTCATCTGCTTTGAAAAAATTTCGATATAAAATATCGAATGGGGTGTGTTCATAAAATAATGTACTCATATCATTTGGTTTTGTGGTGTCTTTCGATCACCGATTAATAAAATAAAACGTGCGCCCTTAGGTCAATTTATTATACATATGTTAAAATTCAGTTTCTGCTTTCCTTACCATAAAGTAATTTGAAGAAATATTATCTAAATCAAAATTTAATCTCATTAATCCCATACTGCTTAATAGTAATTGTCCACCATCCATATCTTTGTTAGCTTGTAGGATTGTTTTAAATGTGTCTGAATTAAATGGTAGTTTTAAATCTGTTTCTTTTACATCCCCTAATACTTGATATGTGATTTTATTATTATGTCCTGATTCATCCCCAAATACAAATTCAACAACATTTTCACCATCTAAATTAGTTGTGGTTGTTACTAACATATTATCAATTTGTGCTAATGCACTTTTTGCTTTAATAATATTAACTACGTCTTCTTGAGTTAAATCTAGTTTAACAACCCACTCAGCTTCATTTACTTCACCAACTTTACCAATTAGTAAAGGGTCGGATAATGCATAATTGAGATTAAAATTAAGATCTGATATTTTTAGCTTAGTATAAATTGCATTTCTTTTTTCTAGTTCTAAAAGTAAATCTCCATTACAAATACTAATTAAACTGTTTAGTTTTTTAGTATCGTAAATTGCTAAGTTACTATCTTCTAATTCAAAATCTTTACAAGTTACTTTACCAATAACATCTTTAGTAGGTGTCATAAAATCAATACTAAGTGAGTTATTTTCAATAACCCATTTTACGGATTCATTTGTTCCTAGATAATATTTATCTATTATACTTTGTACAGTTAATTTATTTATCATATTTAAAATTTAAAAAACATTTCTTTATAAGGGTTTAAATTTAAAGTCCACCCTAAATCATTATAAAATCCTTCTAGTTTATTAAGCAGTATTGATTCGAAAATCTTTTTCCTATCTGCATTTTGCTCAATAAACATACGAATTTTTTCTGGCAAATCCCACTCTAAAAAGGCAATTGCGTCAATTTGGTATGGGTTTGGTTTTAAGTAAATCCATTTAATTTTATCACCTTGAGCAATTTGACGGTGGGTTTTGTTTAACCCCCAAAAATTAAGTAAATCATTATATCTTATAACTGCCCTTACAGCTGCTGGAGCTCCTTTAGCTACTACTGTAAACATTTCTCCTGCCCTTGCTTTTCGTTCAGTATATTTATTTAATGTTTTTACGGATGTTGGGTTACCTAATTCGGTAAGAGGAATTGTACCATCTAATATTTGGGTTTTGAATTTTTTTAACCTTTTATCTATCTCTTCTTGTTGTTCTCCTTTCAAAACATCAACTAAGGTCTTGTGAAAAAATTTACCCAACACTGGAGGGAAATTTGCTTTTTTAAATTCAAGACCTTTTACATCAAGTGATTCTTTTACAATTCCTTCTTGTTTAGTAATCCACTGAGCATATCTTCTTGTAGCTCTAAAATAAGCTGATCTGATCACACATTCAGTTTTCATTTCAAGTCTATGTTTACCTCTAGCATTAAAACAATCTGATGCTAGATCACTATAGGAGTCAGTAATAATATCTTGGTATTTTAAAGCTGCTTCTTCTAAAACATCATCTTTTTCTTCACTTGACATTTCTTCAAAGTTAGGGTATAAATGTCTAAGTAATGGTTCTGCATGTATATAGATTGAATCGGTATCAGAGTATGCAACATAATTTGTATCTTCAGGATCACAAATCCACCAAGGAGTATCTTCTAAATGCTTCATAATTTTATTTCATTTTTCATTACTTTATTCATATGTCTATTAGCTGCTAGTGCAGATTCCTGTATAATTCGCTGTCCACTAAGCGTTATAGCTTCAGATAATATAACATTCCCATAACGGAATGACCCTAAAGCCGTAGCGCCATATAATGAATTAAGTAAAATCTTCATAGTATATTGTTTCATATGAAAACCAGCACCTGCCTCTTTATCCCCGGCTTTATATGCTTTTTTCATTTTGTTTTTATATAAAACCCTTTCATCAAACCATTTCTTTAATATGGTTGATAGTACTGATTCACGATTTGTGTTAAATAATACCCCATTAGCTGATACTGATAGTTCATTTTGTTCTATCATAGAAATTAATCGACCAACATTAACTTTTGTTCTACTTCTTTTAATATTCTCTACTATAAATTCTTCTTCAGGATCCCTACGTTTTAAATCATTTAACCCTAAACGATTATTTCTGTCGTCAGCATCTATAATCCTACCAACCATAGTTTCTTTACCAATATTAATAGTCATTATAATTGAAGGGTATAGTGAAGTTAAATCCTCATCAAATACATAATTGTAAATACCAGCCTTAGGACAGAATAAATAACCACCAGCATAATTCTTTTTAGATAGGGGATTACGATCTTTAGCAGGTGGAACTATTTTTTTACTTAGTAAGTAAGCTGAAATTGCTCCATCTTGAGTTTTTGTATTAGCATAAACTTCACTATAATTATGTTTACCTTTATGAGCTAAGTTTTTTACTAATGATAAATATTCTAATTTTTCATCTAATACTTTTAATATTTCAACATCTCGAAAGTTATATTGAATAAATTTAAGTGGATCATCTTCAAATAATTTATCTAAATTCCCATCATATTCAATTTTATTTAAACCTGCATATTTTTCACCAATAACATCTAATTTAAAAGATGGCTCATCTTTCCAACTAAACTTTTTATGTAGTCTCATATAATCTAAAGATTCAACTCCTGCAATTTGGATATATTGATCCTTAAACCAAGGGGTTTCTCGAACATAGCCTATTGGGGATAAATAACGTGCTACATCTTGCCCTAATACATTACACATTCTATAATACAAATATGGAATATCAAAATAATCACTATTCCATCCTACCACAATATCAGGATCAATTTCTCTAAATCGTTCTAGAAATTTAAGTAATAACTCTTCTTCAGTAGCACAAGGTATAATTTCCTTTGTTTTAGCCTTTGTTCGTTTTAATTTAGATTTTGGGTCTAAAATTAAAATAACCCATTCATCTACTTGTTTATCGTACCAAGCAATTGATGTTACTTTTTTAGGAGCTGATTTGATATAATCTTCAGTAAGAGCATCACCCATTTCTGTTTCAATATCAAAGAAAAATTCTTTTTGGGTAGTAGAAGGTTCATCATTAACCCCATATTTTTCTACTAAAAATTTCTGGTATGGGGTCATATCATGGAAGTGAAGTTTAGAATTATCTGACTTCCAATTTGCTATTTTCTTTAAAGATTCTCCATTTAGACCTGTGTGAGTAGATTGATTATCATCACACTCGACATAAGCTTGATTAGTCCATTCAACTTTACTATAACCTGTATCTTCCCAAAGGTGAATCAAAAATTGATTTCCTTTTTTTCGTTGTGCAAAACATTTTTTATACATCTATAACCTATTTAGACGTAAATATAATGAGGGCTTAACCCGTCTCCAAGTTAAGCCCTAATTATTTTAAAGAAATGTTATATTATACGTTTGAAACTGCTAAATATTCCATTACTATTTTAACATCAACTGGTGTATCTAATGCACCTGTAGCTACTATTGATTGGAACCATAATGATGATGCATTACCAAACCATAATTCTGACCCAGCAGCAAATTCAATTGCATTACCTGAAGGTTCTACTTTATGTTTACTTGAAGTAGATGTAAATGAGTTAATATTAAAATTGTCACCTGGACCATTTAATACTGTTGATGCTACAATTGATACATCTCCTGAGACGTTACCAAATCCTACTGCTAATGTACCTGCAGCCGTAGCAACATTTTCAGTAAAGAAAATACCTAAAGATGATACTAAAGATCCTGCTGGTATGAAACTAGCTAATTCAAAATTAGTTGTTGCAATACCGGATGGGATGGTAATTGTAGCTGATGATTTTGCTCTTTGTACTTCGCCTAAGTAAGCAGCGATGTCGTTAAGTCTTCCTCCTACTACATCAGAGGGGTTTATTCCTGCGGTGTAATTGAAGTTTTGTGTAGCTCTTGCGCTAGACGTTGGTTGATTAAATGCCATAATTTTTTTGTTTTTTATTAATTAATAATTGAAAATTTGTATACGATTATACATATCCACAATTTAATAAAAATTATGAATTTTTAATTTCTTCCTTAGTAAAGAATTGTTTAAGGTCCGGGCGGTAGTAATTAATATTTTTCATCACTTTTCTATCACGTGTTCTATAGACAATATAATATTTTCCAACCTTCTCATAGTGACATGGTTCCTCTTGCTCTTTTGATCTAAGCTCCACGGTCGCTTGTGCATCCTCTTCGCTTGAGCAAGCCTTTGACATATTCGACCCTTGTACTTCTTGATATGCTGGCCATATCTTATCCTTAAGACCATGTAGCATAGTTCCATTACCCAACGAAACGTAGGCAATATCACATAAAGCATCAAGAATCTCAACAATATCTCCTGTTTCACAAGCATGTTTATATTCCTCGAGTTCTTCGAGGATGAAATCATAAACAAATTGCCACTCCTTTTTTTCAGGGATTGTAGGTTCATAATTGTTTGGTTTACCCATAGTGGAATTAAATTCCTCTACTTCATTTACAAATGGTACATTACTTTTACTCATAACTATTATTATTTTAAATATTATGTCCTCCGTTGTTAATCTTCAGACTGTCAAAAAATTCTTTCCTTGCTAAATTATCATTATCTCTAAATACTCCTGATGCTTTGGTTGTAACCATAGCTGCTCCTTGGTGTTTTACACCTCTACAACTCACACAATTATGAGTACCAACAATAGTAACAATAACACCTTTATTACCTTCAGTAATTTTACATACTGCATTATGAATAGCTGATGTTAATTGTTCTTGGATAGCTCCTCTACGACCAAATAACTCAACGATTCTATTTAGTTTACTTAAACCAATTACTTGACCACCTTCTCCTGCTATGTAACCAATATGAACTACCCCCCCAATTGTTTGGTGGTGGTGTGAACACATTGATGTTAAAGGAATATTTCTTTCAATAATAATTCCATCATAACCATCAGAAGGAAATGATGTAATAGGAGACATTGCAGTATATCTACCTGCCCATAAATCATTTACATATGCTTTAGCTACACGTCTTGGGGTTTCCATTGAGTTTGGATCATTTCTCCAATCACATTTTAAAGCATCTAAAAATTGACCATAAGCTACTTCTGCTTCATCAATCATTTTATCTTTTTCAGATTGTTCTAGAGGGAATCCGGGTGCAACACCATTAGCAAAACCTTCTTTTACAACTTCTAATTCTTCGTGAATTTTTCTTCGTTTGTTTTCCATTAATATAACTTTTTATTTGATTTAATATACGAATATGTTTGGTTAACTCCAAATTAAATTAAGATAAAATTTATCCTTGTTGTGCAATCCAAGCTTCACATTCTGTTCTAGTAGCAGCATAAAAAACAACTGCCCCATTTTTATATACCTGAAATGTTGGTATAAGTTCTTCCATAAGGTGAGGGTTACCTCCTGTTGGGGTGGGTTCATTTTCTATTATACTATACATTGTATTTCATTTTTGTTGCATTATATAAATTTTCTATTTCCCTATCAGTAAGTGTTTTTGTATAAACATAAGATTCTTTAACTTTAACATACTGTTCACCCCCATATTCAGGAGTAATTATATTTAAATTACTAGTATTAGAAGCTATTTCACCTGATGCTGTTCCAGTACTAATTTTTCTTCCGTTTTTCCAAAGATTACCTCCGTTTGTACTATCATATTGTAAACAAATACAAGCAGTTTCTCCTACATCCATAGTAAAGTTTCCAGATACTGATCCCCAACTACCACCTCTATTAGCATAAAATCTATTATTTCTTTGGGCACCATTTCCATTATAATTTCCAAAATCATATAATCTAATTACTGCAGTTGAAGTACCAGCGTATTTGTAAAAAGATGTTTGTGAATAACCAGTATGGTGTGAATAGCAATGTAACCATAAGAAATAAGTAAAATTTTCTAAATTATCAAAATCACCATTTAAATCATCATGATAATAACCCCAAGTTTGAGTATTATCATACACCTTAGCTAAGTCTACACCTATTCCACTATCTGTTATAGTAACACCATTTTGTGCCTTATTTACTATTATTTTAGAATCATTAGGAACATCAGGGGCACCATAATAGTTTTGGAGGACTTCACTATCTGATAATTCTTTAGCATAAATGCTAGTTAATGCAATTCTCCCATCCCAATTATAGTTATCTCCTCCGCTTGTATACCCACCACCAACACCTACTGTTTGAGATGTTGATAAAGATCTATTAGCTAAACTTCCGTTACGAATTGCCATTGTTTGAGAAACACCATTTACCCACATTTTAGCATCTTGGTATCTTGTAGACCAATTATTTGGGAAAAAAGTTACTACATGGTTCCATTTTTCTCTTAAAACATTATTAGCATCTGTTATACCATATACAAGTGAAGCACCATTATTTATACCAAAATAATCACCAGTATGCCATAAATCCCATGATTGGTTCCACCATGTAAAAGGCATACCACTATAAGATACATTATCTCTCCATATCCACTGTTCAATTGTATTTCCTTCAGTAGAAGTAGTATTAACTTCTACAGTTGCTACTGATGCTTCATCATCTTGACCCTGGCCCCCATATTCAAAATACCCTGCTGTATTAAATTGATTTTCTCTTTTTATAATCCCATCATTTGAAAGTCCACTTAGATCAAACCACACAGTACCATCTTGGGGGTATGAAGATAAACTTGCAGCATCAAGTCTTAAAACTAACCCGTCTGTTACCATATTATTAGGCATGTTGTGTAATATCCAAGTACTAGAACGACTTCCTAAATAGCTTATGGCATCACTTTTAGTTGAAACACTCCCTCCTAAAGTATTGGCTGCCCTAATCAATTCATCATCAGTAGTAACAATCATAACAATTGGATTATTATTTAATCCTAAAGAATAAATAGCATATCCATCTACTGGGGGTTGCGGAGTATTATAATACCCAGTTACCGAAGTAGGTCCTAAATTTTGTAACCCATTTACAGCAAATGCTAAATCACCTCTTCTTAAAGCGTTTTTGGTAGGTTGAGAAGTTTTATGAGCGTACGGCATTTTTAATTATAAATATTACAAAGAATAAATAGCCGGTAAATTTCTTAAATATCCTTTTTCATTATCCATTCCAAATCCAACTAACCATTCATTATCAATTTTAAACGCATTAAACATTTTAACTGGAGGAGTAGGAGATGTTTTTCTAGTAACTAAACTTACAATTGAGATAG
>Ga0209194_1001509_pt1 | contig 14154 bp, 9 predicted proteins | sample COGITO_mtgs_1004_FD_184787 | JGI IMG/M metagenome (GOLD analysis project Ga0209194, IMG submission 184787) | Pelagic marine microbial communities from North Sea - COGITO_mtgs_100413 (SPAdes) (version 2) | ecosystem: Environmental > Aquatic > Marine > Epipelagic ...
TTAATAATAAGTATTTTGGTTATTCAATTGGTAGCAATATTAGGCGCGTTCTTAACATCTAGAGCATCTTCAAAATTCGGGAATATTAAAACACTAATTGTTGTTAATTTTATATGGATGGCATTATGTTTTTATGCTTATTTAATGAAAACCCCAATGCAGTTTTATATAGCAGCGAGCTTTGTTGGTTTGGTAATGGGAGGAGTGCAGTCTCTAGCGCGTTCTACATATTCAAAATTTTTACCAGAGACAGAAGACACTACTTCTTATTTTAGTTTTTATGATGTTGCAGAAAAAATAGGGATTGTTATTGGCATGGTTATATTCGCATTTATAGATCAAATAACGGGGAGTATGCGTAATGGTATTTTGTTCTTGGTTCTTTTCTTTCTGGGTGGAATTATATTATTGTTTAGAGTGCCAAAAGAAAATAAGATACATTAGAAAACGCCACTCATTGCGTGGCGTTTTTATACAAAACTGTTTGTTTTTTGATAAATTAGTTTTTAAAAAGTGTTACGCTTCCGTAATCAGAATCAATAGATATATTATTGGTCGATGATGAACTGCCATAATACCCTTGATAGAATTTATCTGATGAATCTTTTATTTCTTTTGTAATTGTTAAGTTGTCGCTATCTCTTAATGAGCCATAGTCTAAATCAATAGTAAAGTTGAAATTGTAAGTAGAAGCATATCCTATTTTAATACCTGTGTAATCAGATTTAATAGTTGCGTTACGTGCATTTTCGTTCAGACGGTTTATTTTAATGGATCCATAATCAGCTTTAAGTGTCAAACTCTTATAAATATCTCCAATTACAGTAGTTAAATAATCGCCATTTCCAATAATATTATTTGCTTTGTCTATTTTTATACTTCCGTAATCACAGTTGTAATTTACATCTTCAGCAATTTCAATTTTTGAATTTGTGTAATCCGCATTTATATCTATATTTTTTGTTTTAGAAATGGTGAAATCGCTATAATCAGCATTTATTTTTCCGCTTTTTATATATTCAAAATAGCTTCCTTTTGTGTAATCGAAATTAAAAACATTCCCTTCTGCCATTAACTCTTTAGTGGTAATTTTGCCATAATCACAATTAATTTCTGCTTTACCTTTGAGCTTATCTAGATTAATATTTCCATAATCGTTGTTTAGGTTTACCTTTCCCGAAATAGGCATTTTAACAACATAATTTATTTTTATATTCACATCATTTTTACTGCCCCAATTCCACCAAGAATTTGAACTCTTTTTTCCGAATAATGTTTCTGCCGCTACCCAATCTTTGGATGCCGAAAATTTTACATCAATTTCATTTAATCGCTTTTCTGTTTTTTCTTCATTATTGCCAGAAGCTGTTATTTTAATTTCAAATACGATTCTATTTTCGTTCCAAGTAATAACATCTATATTTCCATAACTATTATTTATTTTTAAAGTAGCATTAGAATTTACTGCAAATTCTTTATTGATAGTTTTTGTTTTTTCATGTTTGTTCTTTATTTCTGGTGTAGCCGAAATAACTAGGGGCAGCATTAAAAATGCCAGAATAGTTTTAAATTGTCGTGCTCGTGTCATGTGATGAGTTTTTTAATTGTTTTACGATTTCTATTTGATTTAATGTGTTTTTTAAGATGTCTATTCTATTTTGAAAATTGGAAATCATGGCATATATAACGCGACTATCATCACCGCTATTTGTTAAATCTACTTTTAACTTTGTATAGTCGTTTTCCAGTATTTTTATTTGCTTTAAAGCATCATTTATAAGATTTTGAGCTATGGGTGAAGCCTCTTCTTTTAGTTTATTTAATTCTTCATTAATAGCTGAAGTAAAAAAGTTTTGTGTTTCTTCCATTTTTGGAGACACACTGGCTAAATCTCTTGATTCGTTTTGTTGCAGGCTTCCAATAAACAAGGTAATTATAAGAGTGACAGAAGCCGCGATGCCTATAAAAGGCTTCCATAAATTCTTTTTCTTCTTATTTAAACTTGAATCTTGAGTTTTTAATTTTTGAAAGAATCGTTCTTGATGTCCTAAATCTGGGTTTTCTGTATCAAATTTATTTTCAAGACTTTTAAATAAGTTGTCTATTTTGTTTTTACTCATTATGTTTTCTTTAAGCGTTAACTACTTGTAATTTTTTCCTTAAACTTTCTTTCGCTCTAGAAATTGTAGTTCTACAATTCGCATTAGATATGTTCATTATTTTACTAATTTCTTCAATGTCATAACCTTCAATAAGGTTTAAGGTTAAAGCTAATCTGTAATTGTCTTTCAGTGTTTTCATAGAATTTAAAACTTGCTGCGCTTTTAAGTTTGTAAATTCATAATCACTACTAATTCCATCTTCTTCATTTTCAACTTTGTATAATATATCATCAATAGGAACTTCATTATTTTTAATGGTTTTCTTATAATGATAAATACTGTTATTGATAACAATCCGTTTTAGCCATGGTCCGAAAGTTGCTATGTTTTTTAGGCTTTCTAATTTTGTAAATGCCGTTAAAAACGAATCTTGCATAATGTCTTCAGCTTCAAAATTGTTTTTTACAATCCGTAATGAAACATTATACATAGCTTTGTAATACCTATTATAAATCTCTAATTGCGCAGATTGATTTCCAGATTTACAAAGGGTAACGAGCTGCTCGGTATTTAGTTTGGTTAGCGTCACAAAAAAATGGTTGTTATAGTATAGATACTTATCGTTTTAATTTGTTACAGTTTTTCAAAAAAAAAATCCTACTTTAAGGTTAAAGTAGGATTTTAATTAGTGTTAAATTTATTAGATTTAAGACTCTGTCGGCTTTTCAGCTTTCTCAATACTAATGCTTAATTCATCAGTTTTGGTGTCTAAATCTATTTTAATATGATCACCTTCTTGCAGATGTGATGCCACAATCTCTTCAGCTAGAGCATCTTCAACATATTTTTGAATAGCTCTTTTAAGAGGTCTTGCTCCATATTGTTTATCAAAACCTTTTTCAGCTATATAATTTTTGGCACTTTCAGTGAGTGTTAAAATGTAGCCTAAGCCTTTAATCCTCGTTAAAAGTTTCTCTAGTTCAATATCAATAATTTTATTAATATCCTCTTTCTCTAGGGCATTAAATATAACAACATCATCAATTCTATTTAAGAACTCAGGAGCAAATGATTTTTTCAAAGCATTTTCTATAACACTTCTTGCATTGTCATCTTCTTGAGCCTTTTGTGATGCTGTGCCGAAACCTATACCTGTTCCAAAATCTTTAAGCTTACGAGCACCAATATTAGACGTCATAATAATAATCGTATTTCTAAAATCAATCTTTCTTCCTAGGCTATCTGTTAAATAACCATCATCAAGCACTTGAAGCAACATATTAAATACATCTGGATGTGCTTTTTCAATTTCATCTAATAGAAGAACAGCATAAGGTTTTCTTCTGATTTTTTCAGTAAGTTGCCCGCCTTCTTCATAACCTACATATCCTGGAGGTGCACCAATTAATCTAGAAATAGCAAATTTCTCCATGTATTCACTCATGTCAATTCTAACAAGTGAATCTTCACTATCGAATAATTCGCTAGATAAAACTTTGGCTAACTGTGTTTTACCAACCCCGGTTTGACCTAAAAATATAAATGAACCAATGGGTTTGTTTGGGTCTTTAAGACCTGCTCTATTACGCTGGATAGCCTTAACTACTTTAGCAACTGCCTCATCTTGACCAATTACTTTTCCTTTTATGAGGTTTGGTAAATCGGCAAGCTTATTAATCTCAGTTTGAGCGATTCTATTCACAGGAACTCCGGTCATCATAGAAACCACATCTGCGACATTATCTTCAGTTACAATTTCACGATGCTGTTTCGTTTCTTCTTCCCATTTTTCTTGCGCAATAGTTAGTTCTTTTTCAATACGCTTTTCGTCATCTCTAAGTTTTGCAGCTTCTTCATATTTTTGTTTTCTAACAACTGCATTTTTAGTTTCTTTAATGCTTTCTAGTTGTTTTTCAAGTTCTGTAATTTGCTTTGGCACTTCTATATTTGTAATATGCACACGAGATCCAGCCTCGTCTAGAGCATCAATAGCTTTGTCTGGTAAAAATCGTTCGGTCATATATCTATTTGTTAATTTTACACAAGCTTCAATAGCTTCCGGAGTATAATCAACATTATGATGCTCTTCGTATTTTTCTTTTATATTATTTAGAATTTCAATAGTTTCTTCAACTGTAGTTGGCTCAACAATAACTTTTTGGAAACGACGCTCTAAAGCACCATCTTTTTCTATGTACTGTCTGTATTCATCTAAAGTTGTAGCACCAATACATTGAATTTCACCTCTTGCTAAAGCAGGTTTAAACATGTTTGAAGCATCTAAACTTCCTGTTGCACCACCAGCACCAACAATAGTATGTATTTCATCAATAAATAAAATAACATCATCATTTTTTTCAAGCTCATTCATTACAGCTTTCATGCGTTCTTCAAACTGACCACGGTATTTTGTACCAGCTACCAGGCTTGCTAAATCTAAAGTAACCACACGCTTGTTAAACAAAATACGTGACACTTTTCGTTTAACAATTCTAAGCGCTAAACCTTCAGCAATGGCAGATTTACCAACACCAGGCTCTCCAATTAAAAGTGGATTATTTTTCTTTCTTCTACTTAAAACTTGAGAAACGCGCTGAATTTCCTTTTCTCTACCCACTACAGGGTCTAACTTACCTTCTTCAGCCATCGCTGTTAAATCACGCCCAAAATTATCTAAAACAGGGGTTTTAGACTTCTTGTTAGACTTTCCAGCAGGAGCATTAAAAATATTATCTTTTGTTGAATCCTCTTCAGGAGAATTGTCGTCGTCTTGAAATTCTGACTTAGGTTCCGTAAAATTATTATCGTTTGTAATCATAAGTTTAAATTGTTCTTTAACATTGTCGTAGTCAACTTTAAGCTTATTTAATAGCTTTGTAGTGGGGTCGTTTTCGTTTCTTAAAATACAAAGCAATAAATGTGCTGTGTTAATTGACGTGCTTTGAAATAATTTTGCTTCTAAGAATGTGGTTTTCAGAGCGCGTTCTGCTTGCCTTGTAAGGTGTAGATTTGTTTTTTGATTAGAAGCTATAGTCGTATTAGGGTTCGCCGGACTTAATATTTCAACTTTGCGCCTTAAATGATTTAAGTCAATATTTAAGGTATTAAGTATATTTATTGCTTTTCCATCACCATCACGTAAAAGCCCTAACATTAAATGTTCAGTGCCAATAAAATCGTGACCTAAACGCAAAGCTTCTTCTTTGCTATAAGCAATAACATCTTTTACTCTTGGGGAAAAATTATCATCCATAATCGTTTGTGCTTTCTGCATTAAAAATAGTAAAACATTTTACTAAAGTCAAAAACTATACCTAAAATTGTATGTAAATTGCTAATTGACGAAAAAATCTTTATAAAATCAAAATTTTAGCACTCATACTTATCAACCAAATAAGCCGTTTAAATTGTTAATAAATCACATTAAAAAGGAAGCTTGATAGTCTCGCTATGACTGACGAAATTCTTATATTAGCATGTTTTGAAAATCACATAAAATTAAATTCAAGTATTTATGGCAGAAGGAGAAAAATTAATCCCGATTAATATTGAGGATGAGATGAAATCGGCATACATTGATTATTCAATGTCGGTCATTGTGTCACGTGCTTTACCAGATGTAAGAGATGGTTTAAAACCAGTTCATAGACGTGTGCTTTATGGTATGCACGAACTTGGTATTAGAGCAAATACGGCGCATAAAAAATCTGCAAGAATAGTTGGGGAAGTTTTAGGTAAGTATCACCCACATGGTGACACCTCGGTTTACGACGCTATGGTGCGTATGGCTCAAGAATGGAGTTTACGTTACATGCTTGTTGATGGACAAGGAAACTTTGGTTCTATTGATGGAGATAGTCCTGCAGCAATGCGTTATACAGAAGCGCGTATGCAAAAAATATCTGAGGATATGTTGGCAGATATTGATAAAGAAACAGTAGACCACAAGTTGAATTTTGATGATACCCTGCAAGAGCCGACGGTTTTGCCAACGCGTATTCCAGGACTTTTAGTTAATGGTGCATCTGGTATTGCAGTAGGTATGGCAACGAATATGCCTCCTCACAATTTAACTGAAGTTGTGAACGGAACCATTGCGTACATAGAGAATAACGATATTGAAATTGACGAGTTAATTACTCACATTAAAGCACCAGACTTTCCAACTGGCGGAACTATTTATGGTTACGATGGGGTAAAGGAGGCTTTTCATACAGGGCGTGGACGTGTAATGATGCGTGCCAAAACCAATATTGAGGAGGTGAATGGTCGTGAATGTATTATAGTTGACGAGATTCCTTACCAAGTGAATAAGGCAGATATGATCAAGAAAACTGCTGATTTGGTAAACGATAAAAAGTTAGAAGGTATTTCGCTTATTCGTGATGAATCTGATAGAAATGGGATGCGCATTGTTTACGTTTTAAAACGTGATGCTATTCCAAATATCGTATTAAATAAATTATTTAAGTACACAGCGTTACAATCCTCATTTAGTGTAAATAACATTGCATTAGTTAATGGACGTCCACAGATGTTAAACTTAAAAGAGTTAATTCATTATTTCGTTGAACACAGACATGAAGTTGTTGTAAGACGAACTACTTATGAATTGCGTAAAGCGGAAGAAAGAGCACATATTTTAGAGGGATTAATTATTGCTTCTGATAATATTGATGAAGTTATAAAAATTATTAGAGCGTCATCAAATGCTGATGAGGCTAGAAATAATTTAATTGAACGTTTTAAACTTTCTGAGATTCAAGCTAAAGCTATTGTTGAGATGAGACTGCGTCAGTTGACTGGCTTAGAACAAGATAAGCTTCGTAAAGAATATGAGGAAATAATGAAGACTATTATCGATCTTAAAGATATTTTAGATAAGAAAGATCGTAGAATGGATATCATTAAAGGTGAATTAGAAGTTGTTAGGGATAAGTATGGCGATGAGCGTCGTTCGGTTATTGAATATGCTGGAGGGGATTTAAGTATAGAAGATATGATTCCTAACGAAAAAGTAGTCATTACAATTTCGCATGCTGGTTATATTAAGCGTACATCTTTAACAGAATACAAAACACAAAATAGAGGTGGAGTTGGTCAAAAAGCATCAACGACGCGAAACGAAGACTTCTTAGAGCATTTATTTGTTGGTACAAACCATCAATATATGTTATTCTTCACCCAAAAGGGAAAATGTTTTTGGATGCGTGTTTACGAAATACCAGAAGGTAGTAAAACATCGAAAGGAAGGGCGATACAAAACCTTATAAATATTGAGCAAGACGACAAAGTAATGGCGTTTATTTGTACTCAAGATTTAAAGGACGAAGCTTACATTAATAGTCATTATGTAATAATGGCCACTAAAAAAGGACAAGTTAAAAAGACATCATTAGAGCAATATTCTAGACCGAGAACAAATGGTATCAATGCGATTACTATTAAAGATGGTGATGTGTTACTGGAAGCTAAGTTAACAACAGGTGAAAGCCAAGTCATGTTAGCATTAAAATCCGGTAAAGCTATTCGTTTTGAAGAAGCAAAAACAAGGCCAATGGGACGTGGTGCTTCTGGTGTAAGAGGAATTAGATTACAAAATGAAAAAACGGATGAAGTCATTGGTATGATTGCAGTAGATGACATGGATAGTAACATCTTAGTAGTTTCCGAAAATGGTTATGGTAAGCGTTCTAGTTTAGAAGATTACCGAATAACTAATCGTGGAGGGAAAGGTGTGAAAACCATTTCTATTACCGAAAAAACAGGTGACTTAGTATCTATAAAGAATGTAACCGATGATGATGATTTAATGATTATCAACAAATCTGGAATTGCTATTCGTATGGCGGTAAAAGATTTAAGAGTTATGGGAAGAGCTACTCAAGGGGTTAAATTAATTAACTTAAAAGGAAACGATTCTATAGCTGCTGTTGCAAAAGTAATGCATGATGAAGATGAGGTAGAAGATGTTGAGGGTGTTGAAGGTATTGAAAATACTGATGTTTCGGAAGATGGCACAACTCTTGATATTAATACTGACAATAATAACACTGAAAATTAAACTTAATATTATTTAAAATGAAGAAACAATTAATCATAGCTTTAGCGTTTTCAATAAGTGCACTCTCATTTGCGCAAAAGAAAGAATTGAAGACTGCTGAGAAAGCTATTAAAAACAACAATTATGCAGAGGCCAAAGCAGCTATTAGTCAGGCTGAGGGCTTAATGTCTGCCATGGATACAAAATCCAAGGCTAAATTTTATTATGTAAAAGGTCAAGTATTGTATGCTAATGGTAAAGGATCAATGGCGGATATTGATGCAGCTATTGAAAGTTTAGGGAAAGTTGAAGGTGCGTATGTTGCAGAAATTAAGCAGTTAAAACAAAGGATGTTTAGCGGAGTATTAACAACAGGTAACGAAGCTTACGAAAGTAAAGATTATTCAAAAGCTTCAAAGTATTTTGAAAAGGCATACAGAATTACTGAAGTAGATACTTTATTTCTTTACTATGCGGCATCTACAGCCGTTAGTGAAAAAGAGTATGACAGAGCTTTAGTATTATACGAAGAGCTTAAAGACTTAAATTATACAGGTATTGAAAAACAATATTTTGCTACGGATAAGGAATCTGGTAAAGAAGTTGTTTTTGATAAAGCGACTCGTGATCTTTATGTTAAGGCCAAAAGTCATATTAAACCGGGAGAACGTTTATCAGAATCTAAGAAGCCGGAAATTGTTAAAAATGTAGCATTAATATATGTTAATAAAGGCGATAATGAAAAAGCTATTGCTGCGATGAAAGAAGCACGAGCAGAAAGTCCGGATGATATTGGTCTGATTTTAAATGAAGCTAACGTTCATTACAAAATGGGAAATACAGAGGAGTTTAAAAACCTTCTGAAGAGAGCAACAGAGCTAGATCCGGAGAATGCTGAATTACAATATAATTTAGGTGTTATTGCATCAGAGTCTAAGGATATAGAAGGAGCAAAAAAGTATTATACTAAAGCGATGGAGCTAGACCCTAACTACATTAATGCTTATATAAACATGTCTGCTTTAGTTTTAGGAGAAGAAGCAGCTTTGATTGAAGAAATGAATGGATTAGGTACTTCAAAGGCTGATGATAAGCGCTATGACGAGTTAAGAGCTGAACGTCAAAATATTTATAAAAATGCTATTCCATATCTAACCAAAGCTCTTGAAATAGATTCTGAAAGTATTAATGCTGCTCAAACATTAATGAATATTTATAGTGTTTTAGGTGAAACAGAGAAGTTTAAAGTTTTAAAAGAAAAAGTGGATGCGTTAATTGCTGACGATTAACTATTCTTTTAAAAAAGTAATATAAAAAAAGCTGCATTTTGCAGCTTTTTTTATATTACTTTTTTAATAACTCGTAGTTTATGTGTGTGTGTATTTTTGTCAACATTATAGATGCCAGAGTGGTCTAAACGATCTATTCTAACTTTGCCATGAGCATGTATAACATATTGTCTTTCATTATGATACCAACATGAATAATTTCACCTTCACTGTTATCAAAAAAAGCTAAATCACCTGGCTCACTTTCTTCTATAAAGCTCAATGCTTCGCCTTGTGTGGCTTGTTGTGATGCATCACGTAATAACTTGTAACCGTTAAGTTTGTATACCATTTGTGTAAAACCAGAACAGTCAATACCAAAAGGTGTTTTTCCTCCCCATAAGTATGGCGCGTTTAGAAAAGTAAAAGCGGTTTGAATTATATTAGATTTTGTGTTTTTTTCATTAATTGAAGCACCATCATATTTATGGTTTAGAAGTGATAGTCCGTTCAAGCTCGATCCAATAGTAATTGGAAATAATTGATTGTTGTCATCTTCAATAAACTCTACTAAATCAGTAGATAATTTCGGTTTCTCTTTACAGAGAGCATTATATTGGTCTTCAGATATTTCAACATATTGTTTGTTGTCAACCCAACCTTCATATTTGTCAAAAGCCAACCTAATTTTACTCCATTGCTTACGTTGCTCTAAGACTTTAAAAAAATCACCGTAAATCACTTGCGAAACTAATTCGCTAGTGTCTGCAGGGTCGTCTCGAAGCGGAACAAGGCTTAAATTACAAATACCGTATTGCATTAAATACTTTTAGTTACGTTCTATAATCATTGCTGAAGCTCCACCGCCACCATTACAAATTGCAGCAGCACCAATTTTAGCATTATTTTGTTCTAAAACATTTAATAAAGTAATCAGAATTCTTACTCCAGAGCACCCGAGAGGATGTCCTAGGGAAACAGCGCCACCATTAACGTTAACGTTTTTATCAGTAAGCCCTAAAATTTTCATGTTTGCTAAACCAACTATAGAAAATGCTTCATTAAATTCAAAAAAATCAATATCATCTATGGAAACACCAGCTTTATCAAGTGCCTTTGGTAGGGCTTTAGCTGGAGCAGTTGTAAACCATTCAGGTTCCTGCGCTGCATCTGCATAACTTTTTATAGTTGCTAAGGGTTTTAATCCCAATTCATCTGCCTTTTCTTTACTCATTAAAACCATCGCACCCGCGCCATCGTTAATAGTAGATGCATTGGCCGCAGTTACGGTGCCATCTTTTGTAAAAGCTGGACGTAATTGCGGAATTTTATCTATTCTAACATTGGTGTATTCTTCATCTTTAACAACAATTATAGGTTCTCCACGGCGCTGAGGAACTTCAACAGGAAGTACTTCATTGTTAAATTTACCCGTTTCCCAAGCTTCAGCAGAACGCTCATACGATTGAATGGCATAAGCATCTTGTTCTTCTCTAGAAAACTCATATTTAGTAGCGCAGGCATCAGCACAAACACCCATGGCGTTTTGATCATAAGCATCAACTAAGCCATCCTTCTGCATGCCATCAACTAATGTCGCTGGTCCAAATTTAGTGCCATTTCTGGCGTATAAATAGTGTGGAATAAGACTCATATTTTCCATACCGCCGGCCACAACAATATCAGCGTCGCCTAATGCTATAGATTGAGCAGCCTGCATAACAGTTTTCATACCAGAAGCGCATACTTTATTTATAGTTGTACAAGGCACAGTATTCGGTATGCCGGCATAAATAGCAGCTTGTCTTGCAGGAGCTTGTCCAGTGCCAGCCTGTACAACATTACCCATTAACACTTCTTCAACAAGCTCGGGTTTTAAATTTATTTTTTCTAAAGCGCCTTTTATCGCAATAGCTCCTAATTTAGGAGCAGGAATAGTTGATAAAGCACCTAAAAAACTTCCTATTGGAGTTCTTGCAGCAGAAACAATAACGACTTCTCTGTTCATCAGTCTAACAATTTAGTTTAATACGCGCTAAAATAACGATTTTTTAGTAGAAATTTGAAAGATTAGATGTTTATAAAAAATGGTAAAAGCTTATAAATTTATTACATTTGATTTCTAGATGAAAGACTTCATAAATAAATTATATAGAAACCATTCCTTAATTTATAAAGGGCTACTATTTATATGTACAACTTTCTTAATTGTATATCTATTTCCCAAAAGCGGAAAGTTTAAATATAATTTTGAAAAAGGTAAACCATGGCAGTCTGAAAGTTTACAGGCACCTTTTGGTTTTGCCATTAAAAAGACTGATGAAGAAATAGCGATAGAAGAAAAGGGTGTTATTGATAATGCCATGCTGTATTTTGATTTAGATAATTCCATACTGAAAAAGGTTAATGATGCTTACGAAGAACAGTTTAAAGCTATTTTTCCGGATACTATACCAAATAGCATTTCTAATAAATTATATAAAACGGGGGAAGGTATTTTTTCTGAGTTATATAAATATGGTGTTTTAAGTGATAATTACGATTTTTCTAAAGACAGATCCATCGTTGTTCTTGATGGAAGAGAAAAAAAGCTAGATGGTTTTTATTCAAACTTGATTGAACAGAGCGATGTAACAGCTGTAATAGAAAGCGTATTAGATAAAAACAATTTATCGAATTTCAAAGCCGACTTTGTTGCCTTGTGTTTCGATTTGGTCGAGCCCAACATAACGTTTAATAAAATATTTACAGATAAGGCGATTCAAGATGAATTAAGCAGAATTTCTTATACTAGGGGAAGCATTGCAAAAGAAACTTTGATAGTCTCTAAAGGTGAAGTTGTTGAAGGCGATAAATATCAAATTTTAAAATCTTTACAGTCTGAATACGAATCTCAAGTTTGGAATGAAGCCAACTATAATTGGGTGCTATTTGCATATACCTTGCTAGTTGCTTTAGCATTATTGATGTTACTCTTGTTTCTAAGAAAGTATAGGGTAGAGGTTTTTGAGAATAATACAAAAGTAACCTTCATATTTTTTAATATTTCATTGATGATATTCATTACAACACTCGTAGTGAATTATGACGCAAAATATATATATATTGTTCCAATTTGTATATTACCGTTGGTTTTTAAGGCGTTTTTTGATGCGCGATTAGGTTTATTTGCTCATGTTCTTACCGTGCTTTTACTGGGCTTTATAGTACCTAATAGTTATGAATATATGTTTCTACAAATAATAGCTGGTATAGTAACTATACTTACCGTTTCAGAGTTATACAAGCGGGCTAATTTATTTATTTCAGTAGGGCAGATAACGCTTATTTACATTATTGCCTATTTTGCATTTTTTGTAATTCATGAAGGCAGTATTGAAACACTTAAGTGGGAAACATTTATATGGTTTATTTTATGTGGATTAGCTACCTTGTTTGTTCAACCTTTAATTTATGCTTATGAAAAGCTTTTTGGATTGGTTTCCGATGTTTCGCTTTTAGAGCTTTCTGACACGAATACCAAGTTGCTTAAGGAGTTATCAAATAAAGCACCAGGAACATTTCATCATTCATTAAACGTCGCAAATTTAGCTGAAGCTTCAGCAAATGAAATAGGAGCTAACGCTATGCTGGTTAGGGTAGGAGCTTTATATCATGATATTGGTAAAATGAAGAACCCTACTTATTACACCGAAAATCAATCAACAGGTATCAATCCTCATGATGAGTTATCTTCAAAAGAAAGTGCTAGAATAATTACAGATCATGTAATAAACGGTATTGAGATAGCTAGAAAAAATAATTTACCAGATAGAGTCATAGATTTTATCAGGACACATCATGGAACGAGTGTTGTTTATTATTTTTACATGCAACAGAAAAAGGATTATCCAGATATTGAAATAGATAAAGCTAATTTTAGTTACCCAGGACCTAAGCCCTTTAGTAAAGAAACTGCTATTTTAATGATGTGCGATAGTGTTGAGGCGGCATCTAAAAGTTTAAAAGATCCAACATCCGCCAAGATCGAGGCTTTTGTTGAAAATATTATAAATAAGCAAATTGAACAAGGACAATTTTTAAATGCAGATATTACGTTTAAAGAAATTGAATCTATAAAAAAAGTGCTAAAGCACAAGCTTGCAAATATTTATCATTTAAGGATAGAATATCCTGAATAAAATTAAAAAAAATTAAATAAAATAGTTGTTTGCTTTAAGATGAAAACTTACATTTGCATCCGCATTTAAATGCGATGTTCTTATAACAGTATTGGAGAGGTGCCTGAGTGGCCGAAAGGAACGGTTTGCTAAATCGTCGTACCCCAAAAGGGTACCCGGGGTTCGAATCCCCGTCTCTCCGCAAATTATTTTAATATAATTGATAATCACTTCGGGGTGTAGCGTAGCCCGGTTATCGCGCCACGTTTGGGACGTGGAGGCCGCAGGTTCGAATCCTGCCACCCCGACTAACCTAGTAAGAGGTAGTATCAAAACACTGTTAATCGTATGATTATCAGTGTTTTTTTGTTTTATATGATGTTGTTTGATATCATATAAAATCAAATGAAAGGAGTGCAATTAGGTGTACACTTTCTTTACAGAATTGTCGTAATTTTAAAGAGCTTTTATGAGCAATTTGACTTTTGTTTTTACAACACATTTTCAATCATTTTATTTACTAGAAAATCGCGAAGAATGACTTTAGAAGATAAGGTATATCAAATGAATCAGTTTGCTGG
>Ga0209194_1001510_pt1 | contig 14152 bp, 12 predicted proteins | sample COGITO_mtgs_1004_FD_184787 | JGI IMG/M metagenome (GOLD analysis project Ga0209194, IMG submission 184787) | Pelagic marine microbial communities from North Sea - COGITO_mtgs_100413 (SPAdes) (version 2) | ecosystem: Environmental > Aquatic > Marine > Epipelagic ...
CTTTGATTTGCATTTATTTTTTGTTGTATTTTCAACTGTTTGCGTAGTAGCAGGTGGTTATATAATTAATAATTTTTATGATGTTAAGGCAGATATTATCAATAGACCTATTAAGTCTGGATTAGATAATTATGTGAAACAAGAAACCAAATTATCTATTTATTTCTTTTTAAATTTTATTGGAGTTTTGGTTGGTTTTTTAGTTTCATGGAAAGCAGCCTTGTTTTTTTCAATATACATATTTGGTATTTGGTTTTACTCACACAAATTAAAACGTTATCCTTTAACTGGTTTAATTACTGCCACACTACTTACCATATTACCTTTTTTTGTCACTTTTGTTTACTTCAGAAATTTTTCTAAGATCATTTTTGTTCATGCTTTTTTTTTATTCTTAGTGATTATGGTTCGTGAATTGGTGAAAGATTTAGAAAATATGAAAGGTGCAGTAGCTAGTAATTATAAAACTTTTCCTGTTGCTTATGGTGAAAAAAACACCAAAAAACTGTCTATTTTTCTAATTATTCTTGCGATAATTACAATTTTCATATTGCTAAACCATCCTGCGATATCATCTATGAAATATTATTTTTATGCAACTGTAGTTTCTTTATTTATTATTGGTTTTATGTTATTTAAATCATCAAAAAAACAAGAGTATACCATACTTCATAATACACTAAAAATTCTACTTTTAGTAGGTGTACTTAGTCTTGTTCTAATAGATAGTAGTTTACTTTTAGATAAGGTAATAGAAACACTGAAGTAACTACTCTAAAAAGCTAATTAAGAATTTTATATCCATTTCTTTTGAGAAATTTATTATTACATTTGCCGAAATTTACATAATGAATTCAAATAATAAATCGTCGGGAGGACGACAAGCAAGAAAAGGCAACACTCCTCATAAAAAAAACAGTTTCCGCAAAGACTTTAAAAAACCTAGAACCACTCCTCAAAAAGTAGATGTTGGTGGTATTAGACTCAATAAATTTATATCTAATTCTGGAATATGCTCCAGAAGAGAAGCAGATACATATATAGAGCACGGAAGTGTTACTGTAAACGGTAAATTAGTGACCGAAATGGGCTATAAGGTTCAAAAAACAGACGAAGTTCGTTTTGATGGTACTTCTATTACTCCAGAAAAAAAGAAGTATGTTTTATTAAATAAACCTAAGAATTACATCACTACCATGGATGATGAGCGTGGTAGAAAAACTGTTATGGAGTTGGTTTCTAATGCTGCAAACGAGAGAATTTATCCAGTTGGAAGACTAGATAGAATGACTACAGGCTTGCTACTTTTCACAAATGACGGTGAATTAGCTAAAAAGTTAACCCATCCCAAACATGATGTAAAGAAATTGTATCATGCTTCATTAGATAGAAAATTTGATTTAAAGGATTTACAAAAGTTAAGAGGAGATGTTTTTATAGAGGGTAAAAAAGTATTTATTGATGCTGTTTCTTATGTAGAAGGTCAGTCTAAAACTGAGGTAGGTATAGAAATTCATTCTGGTAGAAACAGAATTGTTCGAAAAATATTTGAACACGTTGGTTACAAGGTGGTAAAATTAGATAGAGTTCTTTTTGCAGGCTTAACTAAAAAGAATCTTCCTAGGGGAAGATGGAGAGAACTAACCAAGCAAGAGTTAGCCAATCTACAAATGATTTAATCATATTTATTTTTCTATCCATAATTTTCTTTAATATTCAAAATAATATGATCAAAAGCCTTTAAAAATAATTTTTTTATATTCGTTTTATATAAATTTTAACGGCTGTTTTTTTTAATAAAATAACAGATTTTTAATCTTCTATGTAGTTAATTTAAAGAGTATAAAAAACAAAAAATCCGAACAATATGTTCGGATTTTTTTGTGGTACCTCCAGGAATCGAACCAGGGACACAAGGATTTTCAGTCCTTTGCTCTACCAACTGAGCTAAGGTACCTTTGTACTTAGCGGTCGCAAATATAAAGCGAGTTTTTCACAACTACCAAATAAAAATAGAAAAATCTATTGTATTTTTGACATCCATTATTAAATTAAGAATGAATCTAGTCATAGACATAGGAAATTCAAAAGTTAAAGTAGCTGTATTTGAAATAGATACAATGATTTTATCTACTATTTGCGAAGAAACTAGTTTTTTGGATGAATTAAAAAAAATCTTCAATAAATATCAAATAGTTCAATCTATTGTGTCTTCAGTTAAAGATATTGAAGATGAGTATTTTGAAGAACTTCAAAAACTACCTTCCCTACTACTATTGAATTCAGATACTCAAGTTCCATTTAAGAATCTATATAGTTCACCTTCTACATTAGGAAACGATAGAATTGCATTAGCAGCAGCAGCAGTATCTGAGTATCCACAAAAAAATTCTTTAATAATTGATGCCGGAACATGTATAACCTACGATTTTATAAACTCTAGTAATGAGTATATGGGTGGTGCAATATCACCAGGTTTAGAAATGCGTTACAAAGCATTGCATAAACACACCTCTAAACTGCCGTTACTGTCTAAAAATGAGGTATATAGACGTACTGGTTTTTCAACTACAGAATCAATTCATTCGGGCGTTATTAATGGAGTTCTTTGCGAAATAGAGGGAGTAATAGCCCAATATAAGCAAGATTTTAATGATTTAACAGTTGTTTTAACAGGAGGGGATACAAAATTCTTGTCCAAACAATTAAAAAATGGCATCTTTGCGAATCGAAATTTCCTCCTTCAAGGATTAAACAAAATATTGACATTTAATAATCAATAATGATTAAAAAAATCATATTCTTTCTAGCGGTTGTAATAACAGCTCAATCTTTTTCTCAAAGGTCTACTTCTTCACCATATTCTTATTTTGGAGTTGGAGAAGAATTTGGTACTAGAACTGTAGAACAAATTAGTATGGGAAGTATTGGAGCAGCCTACAGCAGTAACCGATATTTGAATTTTGTAAATCCAGCTTCATTGTCTGAGTTAAGATTTGCTACTTATGTATTTGGTGTCCTTAATAATGGTTTAACAATAAAAGATGCAACCACAGAACAATCCTCAAATTCAACAAATTTAAGTTACTTCAGTTTTGCTTTTCCTGTTACAAAAAAAATGGGTGTTGTTTTTGGGATGCAGCCAACCTCATCTGTTGGGTATTCATTAATCAATACTGTTACAAATGATGATGGAGATGCCATTGATATTACACAGTTTTCTGGATCAGGAGATGTTAACAGAGTTTATGGAGGTTTCGGTCTAAAGCTTTTTAAGGGCTTTTCATTTGGTCTAGAAACAGATTTCTTATTTGGTAATATCCAGAATAATGTTTTAAATATTAGAGAAGGCATTACTTTAGCAACAAAAAATATTGAAGATTCAAATGTAAGAGGTGCATCAGTAAAACTAGGAGCACAATACAAAACTACCATTACTAAAGATTTAAATCTTCATATGGGAGCCTCTTTCAAATTAAGTAATAATTTAAAGTCTACAGGTACAGAAAACTTATATTCTCTTTCAATTGGTGCCTCAGGTTTTGAACAACCAAGGGATACTATATTTTCAGGTCCTCTGAAAGCAAATCTTGAAAGACCAACAGAAACTATTTTTGGAATAGGTTTGGGTAAAACTAATAAGTGGTTCGCTGCTGTCAATTATAAAATGCAAGATGCACTTATAGCTACTGGTTATTTTGATAACAGTGCGCAAAGTTTCCAGTATGGAGAATCTAACAGAATCTCAGCTGGTGGATATTTTATTCCCAAAATTAACTCAATTACTAGTTATTGGCAAAGAGTTACTTATAGAGGCGGAGTAAAGTTCGAAAAACTAGGCCTTTTAGTAAACGGAACTCCAGGGTCTAACACTTTTACTAGTATTGATGACTTTGGCATATCTTTTGGATTAGGGTTACCTCTAGGCAATAGATTATCCAATGTAAATGTAGGTTTTGAATACGGTAAAAAAGGAACTACATCAAATGGATTGTTAGAAGAAAACTATTTCAATTTTAGACTTAGTTTATCTTTAAACGATATTTGGTTCAAAAAACGAAAAATTGATTAACAAATAATTACAAAAATGAAGAAACGAATTATTTTATTAGCTAACCTATTTCTTTTTTTAGGGTTACAGGTTGTAAATGCCCAGGCTACTCAACAAGAGTGTACAATAAAATACAATCTTTTTAAAGGAGATTATCAGTCAAAGAAATATGATGATGCTTTTCCAAATTGGATGTATTTAATGGATAATTGTCAAAAATTATCTATTAATATATATAAGTTAGGAGATAAATTAGCTCAAGTGCGATTTAAAGATGCAGCCGATAAAACAGAAGCTGCAGCATTAGTTAAAAGGGTATATCTCCAAAGATTAGAAAATTTTCCTACCAAAGATCCAGCAAAAGTACACAGTGATTATGCTACGTTTTTAGTAAAAAACAAGCTAGCTTCTGATAATGAAGTGTTTGAAATTCTAAAGCTAGCATATAGCATAGATCCTAACAGAATGAGTGTAAAAAATATTTACAGATATTTTCAGGGAATTACTGATGCTAACAAAGACACCAATCCACAAAAAGTATTTGACACGTATGATGATGTGTTAGAGTCTGTTGGTGAAAAACTTATAGATTATGCTAAAAAACTTAAAGTTTTAAATAATAAAGTTGAAGCTGGTCAAGAATTAGACAAAAAAGAAAAAAGAAATTTAAGAGCCTACACTATTAATTCAAAAGCTCTTGGACAAGTAGAATCTGGATTAGATCAAATTATTATAGTACTTTCTACATGTGATCGATTAATTCCATTATACCAAAGAGATTTTGAGGTAAATAAAACAAATGCAAAATGGTTAAAGAGAGCTGTGTCTAGAATGTTCAATAAAGAATGTACCGATGATCCTCTTTTTGAAAAACTAGCCATTGCATATGCTGAAGCTTCTCCTTCTGCAGACGCTTATTCTTTTGTTGCTGGTGTATTAGCAAAAAAAGGAGATATTTCTGGAGCAGAGCAAATGAGAATGAAGGCATTTGATTTAGAAACAGATCCTTTCAAAAAAGCAAATTTTAAACTGAAGTTTGCTCAATCTGCAAAGAAAAGGGGTCAAAAATCTAAAGCTAGACAATTGGCAAGAGAAGCAATTTCTTTAAATCCAAATATGGGAAGAGCGTACTTATTTATTGCAAGTTTGTACGCATCATCAGTAAATAGTTGTGGAACTAATGAATTTGAAAAAAGAATGACCTATGTTGCTGCACACAATAAAGCAGTAAGAGCAAGTAGAGTAGATCCAAGTATGAGCTCTGTGGCAAGAAAATTTATTAGAAATTATAAAGCTAATTTTCCTTCTAAAAAAGTTATTTTTACTGAAGGTGTAAAAGAAGGAGATACTTTCAAAGTAAAGTGTTGGATTAATGAATCTGTAAAGATTACTTCTAGTGGAAGATAACAAATGAATATAATCGTTAAAATAATTAGAAAAAGCATTGCCTTACCAATTTGTATGGCAATGCTTTTTTCTTGCACTAACGATTCTAAAAAAGTAAGAGATTTTTTAGCTGAAAAAAACCTACCTATTGCAATAGCTAAAGATGCACATCACGTCTACAAGGATTCTGGGAGAATAACTTCTAAGCTAACAACATCTCTAATGAATGATTTTAGCAACAGAAAAATACACCCTTATAATGAATTTCCACAGGGAGTAAAAATTATAAATTTTGAAAAAAATGGATTAGATTCTACCACTGTCATTGGAGATTATGCCTTAACTTATTCAAAAACCTCCATATCTGAGTTAAAAGGAAATGTAGTGGTGATAAATCATACAGATGCCTCTAGATTAGAAACAGATCAATTATTTTGGGATCAGAAAAATAAATATTTTTTTACTGAAAGAAGTTTTGTATTAGCAAAAATGAATGATACTGTCATAGGTGTTGGTTTTGAATCTAAGGAAAATTTAAAAAAGTATGTTGCAAAAAAAACCAAAGGTAATTTACTAACTAACGAAAATGAATTATGAATAAATTTTGGAAATTTTTACAGTATGGATACCTAATTATTGCTGTTATTTTTTTAATTGAAGCAATATTTGCGTGGAAAGATGATATAAATAAAGCATTATTTATGTTAGGTTTTTCTATCTTTATCTTATTAATATTCTTCTTTAAAAGAAAATTTAGAAAAAAAATAGAGAAGAAAAATAAACTTTAAATGAAGATTGATATCGTCATCATTCTTATTTCTATTATATCTTCTGCTTTTTTCTCTGGAATGGAAATTGCATTTGTTTCAGCCAATAAACTTCATATTGAACTTGAAAAAAAACGAAAAGGATTTTTACCGGATGTACTAGGTAAATTAACAAGTAATTCTTCAAAATTTATTACGACAATGTTAGTTGGTAACAACATAGCATTAGTAATATATAGTTACTTTATGGGTAAGGTAATTGTTGGGTACCTAGAGATAAGTAGCATTCTAATACAAACGCTAATTTCTACAATCTTAATCCTAATTACAGCAGAGTTTCTTCCAAAAGCAATTTTTAGAGTATATGCTAACGAGACATTAAAAATTTTTGCTTTACCTGCGTATGCCTTTTATCTGCTGTTATACGTTGTCTCCTTTTTTATCAATACAATTTCAGATTTCTTTCTAAAACTTCTTTTTAGAACCGATAAAGATTATCAGCAAACAGAATTTAGTAAAGAAGAATTAGGAGATTATATTTCCGAACAAATAGAAAATGGTAATGGTAATGAAGAGGAAATAGATTCTGAAATACAAATTTTTCAGAATGCCTTAGAGTTTCAAAAAGTTAAAGCCAGAGAAATTATGGTTCCAAGAACTGAGATTTTAGCCATTGAAATTCATGAACCAGTGTCAAAGCTTAGTGATAGTTTTATAGATAGTGGGTATTCTAAAATTTTGGTGTATAAGACCTCATCGGACGATATTATTGGTCATGTAAATGCTTTTGAATTGTTTAAAAAACCAAAGACTATAAAATCAATTTTACTACCTGTAGAAATTGTTCCAGAGTCTATGATGATAAGTGATGTTTTAAATAGTTTGATGAAGAAAAGAAAAAGTATAGCTGTGGTAGTTGATGAATACGGAGGTACATCCGGAATGATTACAGTAGAAGATATTGTAGAAGAGCTCTTTGGCGAAATTGAGGATGAACATGATGTACAAGAGTTAACAGATGTGAAAATTAGTGATTCAAAGTTTAAGTTATCGGCTAGATTAGAAATAGATTACTTAAATGAAGAGTATAACTTATCTATACCTAAAGAAGAAGCTTATGAAACTTTGGGAGGTTATATCATAGATCACACAGAAAATATTCCTGAAAAGGGTGAGGTATTAAATATGATGAACTTTAAAATTACAATACTAAAAGTTAGTTCTTCTAAAATAGAAGAAATTCAACTTGAAATTGTAGATAGAGAATAGAATTAAAACACCGCTTTACTTTTTATTTTTAAATTAAATACTGATACTTCTGGTTGCTTATTTACTCGGCAAATTGTATATTCGCCCATTCAAATTAAATTATTGATTTTATGGCAATTTTATCAAAAATAAGAGATCGTTCAATTGCATTAATAGCTGTTATTGGTTTAGCTTTATTTGCGTTTGTGTTGGATCCATCCACACTAACTGAATTCTTTGATTCTTCAAAAATAAATGAAGTAGGTGAAGTAGATGGAGAAACTATCTCCAGACAAGAATATGCCGAGGCATTGGATACCTATAAAACAAGAAGTAATAATAATATTTCTAACATGCAGGCTGCAAGAACAGTTTGGGAAAGTATTTTAAAAGACAAAATATACTCTAGTCAACTTGAGAGTGCTGGTGTTACTGTAGGAGAAACAGATGTGTTAAATACCATTATAAATTCACCTTCAATTCAGCAAAACCCTCAATTTTTAAATAAAGCAGGGTTATTTGATAAAGATAGTTTTTTGCAATTTTTGAAAGATACTAAAGAAAGTGAAGACCAAAATCTTTGGTCTGCTTGGAGTAGTTATTTTACTGAGGTAGGTTCCAACTTAAAAAGAGACACCTACAATAATTTGATAAAAGCTGGTCTAGGAGCTTCACTTAAGGAAGGAGAATTAGCTTACCAAGAAGACAATGCCCTACTTAGTGCAGATGTTGTATACATTCCTTTTTCAAGTATACCAGACAGTTTAGTTTCTGTGACAAATAGCGAAGTAGAATCTTACATTAATGACAATCCTTCTGCCTATAAAGTTGAGGCTTCTAGAGATTTAGCTTATGTTCAGTTTGATATTTCTCCAACTGATGAGGATAAAGAAGATATTAGAAATAATGTAGCATCTTATCTAGAGGATAGAGAAGATGTTAATAAAGCTACAGCACAAAAAATAACGATATTAGGATTAAAAAACACTTCTGATTATAATTTATTTTTCGAAGAAAATAGTTCAGATATTCCTAATCAAGAGGCTTTTCTGATGAAAAATGACTTGCCAAAAGCCGTTGCTGATCAGATTATAGAAGGAAAAGTAACAAATACTTTTGGACCATACGAAGATAATAATTTCTTCAAAATATCTAAAATTACCGAAGTTTATTCAAGACCAGACTCTGTGAAAGCAAGTGGTATTTTTATACCTTATATTGGTTCTCAAGGGGCTACAGCTGCTACCACAAAAACAGAAGAACAAGCTAAGGCGTCTATAGACAGTATATACAAACTAGTTCGTAGAAGTAAAAAGAAATTTGCTCAGATAGCAAGTGAAATTAATACTGATATAAGTAAAGATAAAGGTGGAGATATAGGCTGGAGTTCACACGGTAATTCCTTCAATTCACCTAGATTTGACGTTAGTTTAGCAGACTTTTTATTTAACAATAAAACAGGAAAAGTAGGTGTCGTAAAATCACAGTTTGGTTTTCACGTGTTAAGAATTGATGAACGTAGAAATATTCAAAAAGGGGTAAAGCTTGTTTCTTTTGGTAGAGAAATCATCGCTTCACAAGAGACTGAAAACACTGCTTTCCAAAATGCTGAAAAATTTGCATTAGAGATATCTGCTAAAGGGAATAACTATTATGATGTTGTTAAAGAGATGTCCTATCAAACAAGACCTGCTGTAGGCCTAAGAATAATGGATGAAAGAGTGCCTGGTTTATTAGATACACAAAGACAAATTATTACATGGGCTTTTGGAAGTGATACCAAAGTTGGTTCCATCCAAAGATTTGACATTAACAATGGTTATGTTGTAGCTTTTCTTACTAATAAAACAGAAAAAGGCTTAGTAAAATCGTCTAAGGCTATAAATACAGTAAAACCAATTTTATTAAAACAGAAAAAAGCAACTTTAATAGAAGCTAAAATGAATGGGGCATCTTTAAATGATATAGCTACTTCAAATAATGTATCTATAACAAAAATTGATAATACTTCCATGAAGTCTCCCTCAATTACAGGTGTTGGTTCTGAACCAAAAATTGTTGGAGCTATGTATTATGCTAAAGAAAACAAATTGTACAACAGAGTAGTTGGTAACAGAGGTGTTTTTGCGTTTGTTGTTTCAAAAAAAGAAAATGCAACTGCATTACCTAACTATGAGTCGTACAGACAACGTCTAGACTTAGAGGTTAAAAATAAAACAGTTCAAATATTTGATGCTTTAAAGAAAACATCTGATATCCAAGATAACAGAGCCGGTTTTCATGGTGTCCAATAATTATTTTACACATCAACAATAAAAAAGCCGCTAAATACTTAGCGGCTTTTTTATTGTTGAATAAAATGAATATTAACCATTCATAGAAATCAAGAATTCTTCATTGTTTTTTGAAAACTTAACTTTTTCATTTATAAATTCCATAGCTTCTATTGGATTCATATCAGCTAAATACTTTCTTAAAATCCACATTCTTTGAACATTTTTAGAGTCAAGTAAAAGATCATCTCTACGAGTACTTGATTTAATTAGATCTATGGCTGGATAAATTCTTCTATTAGAGATATTCCTATCTAGTTGTAATTCCATATTACCAGTACCTTTAAATTCCTCAAAAATAACTTCATCCATTTTTGAGCCGGTTTCTGTAAGAGCAGTTGCAATAATCGTTAAAGATCCGCCATTTTCTATATTTCTAGCTGCACCAAAGAAACGCTTCGGTTTGTGCAAGGCATTTGCGTCTATACCCCCAGATAATATTTTTCCTGAAGCTGGGGCAACTGTGTTGTAAGCTCTGGCTAAACGAGTTATAGAGTCTAATAAAATTACTACATCATGACCACATTCAACTAATCGTTTAGCTTTCTCTAATACAATATTAGCAACCTTAACGTGTTTATCTGCTGGTTCATCAAAAGTAGATGCTACCACTTCACCACGAACACTTCTTTGCATGTCTGTAACTTCTTCAGGACGTTCATCAATTAGTAATACTATTTGATATACTTCTGGATGATTAGCCGCTATAGCATTAGCAACATCTTTAAGTAGCATGGTCTTACCAGTTTTTGGTTGTGCTACAATCATTCCACGCTGACCTTTTCCTATTGGTGAAAATAAATCAATAATTCTAGTAGATAAAGAACTCCCTTTTTCAGCCAAATTAAATTTTTGTTCTGGAAATAATGGCGTAAGATGTTCAAAAGAAACTCGATCTCTAACTATGTTTGGGTTTAAACCATTAATTTTTGAAACTCGGATTAAAGGAAAATATTTTTCACCCTCTTTTGGAGGTCTTACATTACCCCTAACGGTATCTCCAGTCTTTAATCCAAATAATTTAATTTGAGATTGAGACACATAGATATCATCAGGTGATGATAAATAATTATAATCAGAAGATCGCAGGAAGCCATATCCATCAGACATCATTTCTAAAACACCTTCACTTTCAATAATTCCATCGAATTCAAAATCTGGATCTTTGTATTTATTACCATTATTTGAGTTTCGTTGGTTTTGGTTTTTTTGGTTTCTGTTGTTATTATGATGTGGTTTCTGTTTTTTATGAACTGGTTTTGCCTTGTTTTGAGCAGATTTATCTTCGTTTGAAGAGTTCTTGTCATCTGTACCAGTTGTTGAAGACTTTTTTTCTGCTCCGTCTGTTTTGTGAACAGGCTTTTTATGTTGTTTTTCAGCAGGTTTATCTGTAGAGGTGTCTGCATTTGGTGCAGGTTTTTTTTCTACAACCTCCGAAATTGGTTTTGGTAAATCTTCTACGATGCTTTCTTCAGCGACCCCCTTTTTTGCAACTCTTTTTCTTTTAGGTTTGTTTACCCTAGGTTTTGGATTTTCAGACGTTTTTTCCTCTTTAATAGGAGTTGCAGCTTGTATATCTAAGATTTGATAAACTAAGTCTAGTTTTTTTAGTTGGCTAGTTTTAGATAAACCAATAGATTTTGCAATTTGTTGAAGCTCAGCAAGAGTTTTTGCTTTTAGTTCTGATATTTCGAACATAAATGTTAATTTATATTATAATTCTTAATTAGTGTAAGAATTTGTTATTAAGTGTTTTTGATTTAATGTGTGTTGTATAAAGTACTATACAATAAGTAGAGTGGTTAATGGAGCAAATATATACAATTATTTTATATGTTTATGTTTCTTTATGAAAAAATAAAATGATAATTTTGTAGTACGTTTAAGATAAATGATACAAAGAATACAATCAATTTACTTACTGATAGTTATTTTCCTTTCAATAGGAGCTACCTTTTTTTTAAAACTATGGGTAGTAGCAGACAATGAGGTATTTGTATTTGACTTACTTTCAAAAGAGCCTATATTATACAAATTGGTACCGGTTTCTTTTATTATTTCAGCTTTGTTAGCTTTTATTGCAATTTTTCGTTTCAATGATAGACAACAACAATTTGTGTTGGGGCGTATTATAATTTTGATCAATCTCTTTTTATTAGGAATATTGATTTATTTGTCTCTAAATATACCTGGAGAAATTTTTTCTGAGAAAGGTATTGGGATGTTCATACCATCTATTGTTATTTTATTTGCTGTATTGGCAAATAAAGCAATTAGGAAGGATGAAAATCTTGTAAAATCTGTAGACAGATTGCGATTGACCTATTATTTAATTATATTAATGCGATAAACCAGAGCAACAGCTCTGGTTTTTTTGTTTCAATTTTAATTTTAAAAAACGTATTCTTTTTATTAAATAGTATATTTAACTCCCCATTTATGGGGATAAGAAAATTTCATCATTTAAAGGTATTGTGAGATACTATATAACCAATTACTTTTGTATTAGATTATGGAAGAAAAAATAAAAGTTCATATAGCAGACGATCATAAAATACTTATTGAAGGTATTATTGCTGTTATTAATACTGAAGAAGATATTTATGTTGAAGGATATTCACTCACTGGAAAAGAGGTAACAGAATGGGCACAAAATAATACTGCTGATATTTTAATTTTGGATATTAATATGCCAGAACTAGATGGAATAGAAGTATTGAAGTTCTTTAAGAAAAATGCGATAAAAATTAAAACTATCATCCTTTCTAGTTATGATGATGTAAAGTTAGTAGAAGAAATGATTGCTTTAGGTGCAGATGGTTATATTTCTAAAGATAGTGCTGGAGAACATATAGTAGATGCTATTAAAGCAGTTCATTCAGGCGAACAATTTTTTAGTAATGCAATTAAAGATGAATTGCTTAAAGTTTTTACAGGTAAAACAGTAAAACCTAAAAAAAGACCTCAGAGTACCATCTCTAACATCCTAACTACTAGAGAAATTGAAGTTTTAAAATTAATATCTCAAGAACATAGTTCACCTGAAATAGCAAGAATATTAAATATAAGCCAAAGTACAGTAGATACGTACAGAAAAAACTTATTAAAAAAAACAAACGTAAAAAATTCAGTAGGATTGGCAATGTACGCAGTTAAGAATAAAATAGTGTAAGTAAAAAATAATTACACACTTACATACATGATAAAAATTCCCCCAACTTCGTATGTTGTTTAAAAAATATTACTATCATAATGTAACATAAAAATTTAAATAAAAACCCTTAAAACCATAATCATGAAAAATTTACCCCCATTAATTTTTGCATTAGTTATTTCCCTTGTCTTTTCATCATGTTCTCAAGAAGAAACCTCTTTCTTAGAAGAACCAAGTACAGAATTATTTGGAAAAGTTGTCTTAAGTAGAGATGCCTCTGGTGCCTATACAATGGATTTAGAAACTAATAATAATGTTTCCTCAACTATTAGTAGTAATAACAAAGCAAATAGTTTGGATATAGATCTTTTTAGTGAGATTGGCGCTTCAGAACAACATATATCAGAAACAATGTCTATTGGTTCAGAAGATCGTTTCTCAGTAAACCTCAACAACACTATCACTAACCGAACATCTAAATTAACAATTTTTGATAAAGATATCCAATTTTCAAAAACAGAAGAGGAAGATCACCTAACCTCTTATAGTGTGGTAGATAATGGAGACAATACCTACGATTTAAATTTTACAGTAGATGCTTCTATTGAAGTAGATTTCACACAAGATGAAGCAACTGGAGATTACATCATACACTTAGAGCCTGGAAATGGAAGTCAATCGGACTACACAGTTACCTTTGAAAAAGAAGAAGGTGAAAATTTACACATTGCCTTTATAAATTATTATTCATCAGACAGTAGTAGAACCACTTCAATAACTAGGAGAAGACCAGAGGTTGATATTGAGGATTAAGTGAGGTAAATTTAATCTAGATCAATATCTATCAAAAAAAGATATTTTATAAAACTTATGCCCTAAGATTTGTTTTCTCATGAATAAAAGTATTCTAATTTTATTAAGTATATTGTTTGTTTTTTTGTTGAGTATTTCTTTACAAGCAAAAACATTTTTTATTAAAAACAAGGAAGTTTTTTACACAAAAACTTCCTTGTTGCTTACACAAGATGTTACAGATTCTATCTTACACAAAGAATATGAGAAAGCGAAACTATTATATGAAAGCGATAACCATGTTGAGAGTTTACGAAAAGCACTTTACTTAAATGAACAAATTAAAAACAGCAAAAATATTCGTCTCCAATTCAAAATTACATTCTTAATTGCAGATATTTACAGAAAAAATAGAGAGCAT
>Ga0209194_1001512_pt1 | contig 14143 bp, 9 predicted proteins | sample COGITO_mtgs_1004_FD_184787 | JGI IMG/M metagenome (GOLD analysis project Ga0209194, IMG submission 184787) | Pelagic marine microbial communities from North Sea - COGITO_mtgs_100413 (SPAdes) (version 2) | ecosystem: Environmental > Aquatic > Marine > Epipelagic ...
GGGGACTAAACAACTTTACACTCTACCGGTGCGGCCCTTAAGGCTGCTACCCATGAAAAATATTAGGCTTTACATGACCTCAGGCGATGATTGCCATTTATAAAGACATTTAGAGAAAATATAGAGAGTGTATCTAAGATATATGCGCTTATTTGAATACAAACAAATCGGGAAAATATAACACATGAGTGCCCGACTAAATTTGGTAATGGGGGATAAAAACCAAGCCTTATTGTCACAATATGTTCTCGAATGAAGTAGTAATTTGCTAAAAATATTCAAGATATAAAGTTTGTTTGAAGAACCATCCATTCGTACTATTCCTGCATAGGTAGAGAGGTATAACTATTACGGCTAAGAGCGGTTACGCCAGCTAAGAAAAAACTAAATATCAATTTGAAAAAATGCTCCCTAACCAAGATACCAACCCCATCATTCACATTAAATAGTTGAGACGACATTGAAGACAAAGGTTCGAGACTTAGTAGCAAGTATTCTTAAAGACGAAGGCGTGGGGCATATATTTGGCCATACCGGCGATAGCATTCTGGCCATGTGGCAATCGATCAGGCATACCGGAATCACACCTATATTCAATAAAACTGAATTTGGTGCTGCATTCATGGCTGATGGCTATAGTAGAACGGCAGATACAATGGGCGTTATATTCACTACCGGAGGTCCTGGCGCTACTAATCTGGCCACTCCTCTTGGCACCGCCTATTTAGACTCCATCCCCCTCTTAGCCATCAGTGGCTCTGCGGTGAGTTCACACATAGGGAAAAACGCTTTTCAAGAGGGCTCCGGCCGCGGTCGCAGCATAGAGCAAAGACTATGCTTAAAAGCTGTGTGTAAAAGAGCCATGCTGGCACCTAGCCCCGAAGCGGTAGAAGCGATGCTATTAGATGGAATTAGAGCAGCTTGCTCTGGGCGGCCTGGACCAGTCTATCTCGAAATACCCTCTGACTTTTGGGACTTAGAAGTCGATTCAGAGTATCAACCTAATAAGCTTTACAAAAACACTACACTTCCGGAGGTGAGTCAGAAAGATAGCTCGCAGATCATCAATCAGCTATACGTATCCTCATATCCTTTACTAATGATCGGTGAGGGAGTGTTAGACAAAAATATATCCAACGCAATAATGAACAGTATCGACAGATTGGGAATACCATTTTGCGTTTCGCCTTTAGCAAAGAATTTGGTTAATGAATTCCATGATCTCCGCCTAGGCTCTGGCTACGAGTCCGCTGCTGTCCACAATTATTTGGAGAAGTGCGACTACGTGCTTCTTCTGGGAGTTCGTCTACAGCCAGACTTCTTCGATAATCACGATTTGGCATCAATCACGTTAGCACAGGTTGATAGTGATCCATTTGAAATCGGAAGGTCCTTCCCAGTTAACCTCTCGGCAGTTGGAAGTACCTCTAGTTTCCTCAGACTAATCCCAAGAATTAGTCATAAAAGGTCAATCGAGTTACTGGCATATTTAACCAGACTTAATAACTCCATTATCGAACCGAAGATTAGTGACCTACCTGGGGTTGCCCCGTTAGAGATCAGTCAAACTGTTATGGAGCTTGCCCCTGAAACCACCATTATTGTTTGCGACACAGGCTACACAAAGGAACGTATTGTCCATGATTACAAAACCCATTTAGGGCAGAAAATACTGGTATCCGACCGAAATGGCTGTATGGGTTATTCAATTCCTGCCGCTATAGGAGCAGCGATTGCCAGCGATAACTTAGTTGTTTGCTTTTGTGGCGACGGTGGCTTTCAAATGGGCCTAAATGAACTAGGAGTTGTAATGAACTATGGTCTAAAAATAATTTTTATCATAGAGGATAACGGTGGGTGCGGGTCTATATCTGATTATAATTTCGCTACATATGACAACCGATATGTATCCAATTTTAAGAATCCAAACTTTGAGATGTTAGCCAAATCCTACGGATTTAACTCGTCTAGTGCTCGAAAAGTTTCAGAATTTAAGAGCCAATTCGCTCAAGCTCTAGCACACAAAGGTACTTCGCTAATACATGCTCATCTACTATCTAACTATTTAAAATAGATAATAACATGAAATTTTTAATTACAGGTGCAACAGGATTTGTAGGGTCATATATTGTCGAAGAACTCTCTACATTAGGCCACTCATTTATGGGACTCACCTTCCGTAATAAATGCGAAAGGAAATCTTATCAGGACTTATTTAACGGTAAAAATTTGATTCAAGGCGATATATCAGACCCCATCTTTATTGACGAAATAGTTATGCAGTATCGTCCAGATATAATAATTAATACGGCCTCACTACTGACCGCTGAATGCGCAAAAACCCCTAAAAAAGCAGTTTCTATTAATATAACTGGCCTCATTAACCTTTTGGAGGCTGCAAAAAAGCATAGTGTTAAAAGGGTCATAAACGCGTCGAGCTGTGCGGTCTACCTCAATGGCGAGGGTGAAATAGATGAAAAACGGCATATATCACCAGATATAAACCTCTATGGAGCAACAAAGTTTTTCAATGAAGTGCTTTGTCGGCAATATGCGGCGAATTATGACCTCGAAATCGTTAACTTGAGATACTTTGATATCTATGGTCCAGATAAAGCAGGCCCATCGATATATGCCCAGGAACTTAAGGAAATTGAACATATAGCTAAAGGAAAGGATGTATCTCTGGAGTGTTTTCGATCTAACTCTAAGATGGATTTCATTCACGTTAAAGATGCAGCCCATGCGACGATTCTAGCTGCAATGGCCAACTGGCCAATTGAACCAGTTTTTAATATTACTGGCATTGAAGACGACAGCATGAGCATCTCCGACTTCATATCGACAATTCAAAGCCTCACATCCGAACCAGGCAACGCCGAATTTATTGAAACTACCAATACAATTAATGAATTATCCGGCGTGCCTAACTCATCATTAGCCAACGATAAGCTTAAATTTAGACCCCAATACTGCGTCAAAAAAGGCTTGCTCGAGTACCTTTTCCTCGAAGCAAACTAAGGTATTCAGAAAACACTTTTAGACTTAGAACCCAAGAGACGGTGCCCAGCATGAACATCCCAACCAAAAACTCCTCCTACCGTTGATCACAGGCACCGCCATCAATAGTTATAGTTTTACCTGTTATGTAAGAGGATTTCTCTGTGACTAAGAATTCCACTAAATTTGTGCAGTCTTCAATAGTGCCCGATCGGCCCAGGGGTATATCCTTTATTTCATCGATACGATCACCTAAACGACCAGTTCGTATCACCCCAGGAGCAATACAATTAACATTGATATTGTAGGGGCCTAATTCCTGAGCTAACGATGATGTATAGTGGATAATCGCCGCTTTTGCCGTACAGTATGGGTGGTAATTCCCACCATTAGTGATAAGCCCGCCCACAGACGACACTGTTACTATCTTGCCTGATTTGTTGTCTTTCATATAAGGAGCTGCAGCCATACAGCTGTACATACAGGTCATCAGGTTAATATCCAAGATCCGTAACAATACTTCTTGCGGACAATCTGATGCAGTACTACTTGTATTAATATCGCCAGCGCCTTTTGATCCTGGCTCATCATTGAAAATAGCGATGCCCCCTCCTGCATTGCAGACAACAATATCTATGGATCCTAAAGTCACTGCAATTTCGCTAAAGGCCCTCTCCACAGCAGGTCTATCGGTCAGATCAATTTCGACACCCATGGACTTAACACCCAACAATTTACACTCATCAACCACCGTTGCTGCAGTCATACTGTTTTTTTCGAATTCATAGACATCAGCGGCGTGAAGGTTGCGATCTATGATGGCCACATTGGCACCAAGCTCTGCAAGCCGCAGCGCATAGCCTCGACCAAGGCCTCGAGCCGCGCCAGTGATTACAGCAACTTTGCCAGTTAAAACTTTTTCACTCATAACAGAATCCTTTCAGACAGGGGTAACTCCCCAGCTACCCTTTACAGGCTAGATGAGAAGTCACCGATTACTAACATTTAGATAGGTAGCAACAATTGAGGTTAGGTTCTAAACCTAAACGCTGTAAGCCGTTTCTCGGATGATCGCCTTCTCATCAAACAATTCGTATGGAACCGTTGCGGTAGACTGCTCTGAGGTTAAAACATCGAGTACAAAGGGGCCTTTTGCGGCCAATGCATCTTGGAGCGCCTGATCCATATCCTTTAATGAGGTTATCTGCACGCCTTGGGCGCCAAGCGCTTTACCTACACCAGCAAAATCAATTGGCGCAAAAGTCGACTCCTGACTAATACCCATAGATCTCTCTGCTTGGACAATCCAACCGAAGCTGGCATTATTGAGAATCATAAAGGTAATAGGCAGATTCAAACGCACAGCGGTTTCGATCTCGCCGAGCCAATAGGCCGCACCACCATCTCCAGCCACAACCAAAATACGGGTATTGTCAGGCGCAGCTAATGCAGCCCCAATTGCAGCACCACAGGCCCAACCAATGCCAGCGATGCCTCGAGGTGCGATGAATTTTCTTCCCGCTCCTCTGACCTTATATCTTGACGATGTCCAACCTGAAGAAAGGCTCGCATCACTTACAAGAATGGTCTCACCGGAAAATACTTCATTGAGGAGTGTAACCACTGCTTCTGGAGCAACACGTGGGTCGCCATCCTTAGTTCCCGGCTGCGCTGGTACAACGCCAGTAGACTCCCAGCTAAAGCTTTTATTGGTGTTATGTAGGCCTGACAAAATTTGCTGCGATACCTCTTTGATATCGGCAATGATCTCAAGGGACGCTGGGATCGAACGGCCAAGCTCTTCGCCATCAATATCGACATGAATAATCTTCTGAGTTTTGCACGGGAGCTGCCAAGCAAAAGAGTTGAACTCGGTAAACTTACTACCCAGCACCACCACTAAATCTGCTTGCTTCAAAATATGACTAGCTTTGACATTGCCAAAGGTGCCTACCACCCCATAACAGAGGGGATCAAACTCATCCATAATACCCTTGGCATTCATACTAGTGACCACAGGTATGCCAAAGTCATTGGCAAAGGCAGCAACTTCCGTATGAGCACCACTCGCCATAGCACCACCACCGGCTAGAATGACCGGCCGCTTGGCTTCGACAATAGCATCCACAACCTTAGTAATAAGCAGTTGCGGCGCGGCAGATCGATGACGTGGCCATACTGCAGAATGCTTATTAAAAACCGAAAGATCGTAGTTCTCGATAGTTGCAGCCCAAATTTCGTCTGGAATTTCAACAACAACTGGGCCAGATCTACCTGTGGTCGCGACACGAAAGGCGTGAGCCATGATGTCGACGATCATTTCAGGTTTTTGAACACGACCTATCCATTTGGTGACAGACTCAAGCATAGGACGCTGATCCATTGCCTGACCGACAATAGAGCGATGACGCATATGCTCTAGACTAGTATCTATGTCCGCTATTAAGGCGATAACGGGAATAGAGGAAGCATAAGCCTCAGCCAAACCAGAGACTAAATTGGTAACCCCAGGGCCAACCGTTGCATCGCAAAATCCAACACGACCGCTGACACGAGCATAGGCATCCGCCGCGCAGGCGGTATTGCGCTCGTCATGCATCATCACATGGTGGAACCCTCTCGCTCTGGCTGCCCCATAAAACGGCAGAGTTTGCCCACCAGGTACTCCAAAGCAGGTATCGATACCCGTAGCTTCCAAAATATCTAACAACACATCCGAGACTGTCACTTTGCTTGTCATATAGCTCTATCCCTCATTGGGTCTATTCAATTTAAATATATACTCAGCCCGTAATCAGGAACGAAGACGGCGTCATCGGTCTGTCACGATCTACTAGTAATACGAGAGCAAACAGAAATCCAATCAATGCAGAGGAATGTAATAAATAGTTTATAAAATTACGTTTTTCATACTTACATATTGCAGAATTATTGACTCTAAAAATATTAATTCAGATATATGCCTAAAAACATAAATCTATCGGCTTATAGCCGATAGAAGCGATTACCATCCCAAATAGTAACTACTATAGTTATTAGATATTTTTCAAACAATTTCCAATTTTTAAAAATACTAAACTGACAAAAATCATACTGTTAATTCAGAAACCCAAAAAACTGATTAGATATTCAATTGAGGTAATCCACTAGCGAGGCCGTATAAGGTACTACCTACTACAGAAATTTGAAATCTATGAATAAGCCGGAACAGCTTGCCAAGTTTGAAAAGAAAATAGATCCTCAGCTTCGTGAACTACTCAGGGCGACACCGGACTTACTGCATGACCTGCCAACACTGCGGGAGATACAGTCACGCGTCAGCGACTATCTAACTGAGTGTGGCAACAATATAAGACATTCCAGCGAGGTGCTAATCTATGATTGGGAGGTGCCTAGAACCAGAACTAGTGCGCCAGTAACCATTCGTTGCTATGAGCCGAAGAGCTACCAATCCAATAGCCACAAAAAACATAAACCATTACCTGTATTACTATGGATCCATGGAGGTGGTTTTATTTCAGGAGATGTAAAATCGAATGACAGTATTTGTGAAGACTTCGTTCTCAAGTGTAACTGTATTGTTGTTTCGGCCGACTACCGGCTGACGCCTCAACACCCCTACCCTGCTGGCTTTGATGACTGTTATGCGGTACTCGAGTGGCTGACCAACAGCGGTGCGGAAAAATTGAACATCGATTCGAAGCGCATAGCCGTGGGCGGTTCAAGTGTCGGTGGCTGTCTGGCAGCAGGTATTACTATCAAGGCCTGTGAAACAGATGGACCTGAAATTAAACACCAACTATTACTTATTCCAGTACTGGATGACAGGCATCTAACACAATCCAGCAGAGATATAACAGATCACAGAGTGGTCTGGAATCGCGATTTGTCACTGCTCGCATGGGACGGCTATTTGCATGGTGTCTTTGGCGAAACACCATGCTATGCAGCACCAGCACGCACCAAGGTAATCCCTGAACTACCCAGTACATTTATTTCCGTGGAAGAACAAGATCTGCTACGCGACGAATCGATTGTCTACGCTCAGCGTTTGATGCAGGCGGGCGTGACTACCGAACTGCATGTTTACCCTGGGACGTTTCACGGGTCTTTTATGGATGTGCCAGATGCTGATGTTAGTAAACAACATATGGCCGATGCGTTTAACTCATTAAGAAAAGCTCTAAATCAAAATACCGATGAGAGCACGACTTACTATGCAGCGGAGGAGGATGCGTAACTAACCTCAGGAGATAATTTATAAATCTAACATCGGGGTAATCCCCCCATTAATAACCGAAGTTAAAAGTAGAGAGTTATGCAGCTAACGCCAACTTCTGTTTTGGTGTTATACCGCCAAGTGCCATATTCGGTCTTTCATTATTGTAAGTCCAGAGCCAACGAGTCGCATAGCCTTGAACCTCTTCAATTTGCGCGAAGAGATAATGGCTTAACCAATCGTATCTTACTGTGCGATTGTACCGCTCGATATACGCGTTTTGTTGAGGGTTGCCAGGTTGGATGAACAGTAAATCGATACCCCGATCTTCTGCCCAACCCGCCAGCAACTCACTAATGTATTCTGGCCCATTATCACAACGAATCTGCCGCGGCTTACCCCTCCACTCAATGACCTGATCCAAAGCGCGCTTAACGCGGATGGCGGGCAATGAGAAGTCAACTTCAATGGCGAGCCCTTCACGATTGAAATCATCAATAACGTTGAACAAGCGATAACGTCTGCCATCCGACAGCTGATCATGCATGAAATCCATTGACCAACAATCATTGATGGCGGCTGGTACCGATAGGGGTTCTGGCTTGTGCCGCACTAAGCGCTTCTTTGGCTTTATGCGAAGATTGAGCTCCAGCTCGCGGTAAATACGATAGACGCGCTTGTGGTTCCACCCAAAGCCCTTCACATTGCGCAGATAGAGATAACACAGGCCAAATCCCCAATTGCGTTGATTGTGGGTAATTCGAATTAACCAGTCTGCGATGAGAGCATTTTCCTGACTCAGCTTTGGCTGATATCGGTAGCACGTTTGGCTAATCTGGAACGCTAGACACACCAGTTTTACGCTGACTTTGTACTTCTCTGTCGCCACCTTAGCCATCTGTCGACGCTGAGATGGCTTTACCACTTTTTTGCCATAGCCTCCTGAATGATCTCGGCCTTGAGCCGCTCATCGGCATACATCTTCTTTAGTCGCCTGTTTTCGTCCTCCAGCTCCTTGAGTCGCGTCATCATCGAGGCGTCCATACCGCCGTATTTACTGCGCCATTTATAGAAGCTCGCGGAGCTCATGCCGTGCTCCCGGCAGAGCTCTGGCACTGGCGTACCAGCTTCGGCCTGCTTAATGATGGCTATGATTTGACTGTCTGAATATCTTGATTTCTTCATGCAGAATCTCCTGCGTATCGGTTACGAGAATATTCTACTTAAAACCTCAGTTAATTTGTGGGGGGATTACCTCGGCAGGTAATAGGTATGTCAACTATTATCTCCATACCCCTCAGATACTTACGCTACTCTCAAGTTCAGAAACTGTTACCACTGAAACATTTTCTACCGAATTAAACTCTAGCTGCGATATTTCCGCCTTTTAACTTACCCAAAAATTCACCCTCAACGTATACAGACTTTGGCCTAATCCGCGAGAGGTTGACAACGCAGTGCAACGAACGAAGTGGATCTCACCACTCGTCTCACTGCTCTCCTGGGAACACCACTGGTTAAACTCTAGGGCGCCGGTAGTAGCAACTACTTTTCTAATTAGGGTATAAAAAATTAACTGCCATCGTCTTTATTTCAGGAGATCAACATCCTCGACTCAATTCTACGCTGAATAATTTTATGACGACGACGAGTGATCGGTGTGCGAACAATAAATACTATTCCGACTAAGGAAAGTAATAATGGCAATCCAATAAATCCCAATTGCATGCCGAATATTTCAGATGCACTGTGGCTTGTGGCGCTAGGATCAAACCCCACAAGCCCTGTGAGTGACAGTGCAACCCCTCCTCCCACACCAAGGCCAACTTTAAATAGAAAGCTATTAACGGCGTAATAAGTAGCGCCCCGGTCCTTATGGAATTTACATTTACCATAGTCAGCTATATCACCCAGTGTGGATAAGGCTGCAATATCGCTAGAAGCAAAAGAGATATAGGCGACAATGACAAGCAATAGAGGTACTAACCAAGACGTGCCCGGGGGGATAAAAAACATACAAACCAGCTGGACACAAAAGATGATGACTCCGATTAGCCAGGCATGCGCCTTGCTAGTTTTGCGAATCATAGCTAACCAGCCAGGAGAAAGAGCTAGCGATACTAGGTGACCTATCATAAAGATGGCGGCAACTTTACCGGTAACGTTTAGGTATGAGTCCAAATAAAAATAGATTAGACCAAACCACATACCATAAGCTAAAGCCATGAAAATGGTTGCCGCACCATATATAAGAAAAGGTTTATTCTCGCGTAGAGTCCGAACAAATAGACTGAAGCTATCACCCTTAATAGACTTAGTAATGCGTCCGGCAGGAGCATAAAAAACTGCCAAAACCGCGCCAATTAGCGTCAATGCAACCCCAACCTTAAGACTGTCCTGCAAAACCTCTGGGGTGTAATCACTGACGGCATAAAAAGGTAGTAGTGGCATTCCATAAAAGATCAAAGACCCCAGGGATGAGGTGAAATAACGTGCGCCAAAAACACTAGCGCGCTCATTGTAGTCAAGAGTCAATTCACTTCCCCATGTCATATGAGGCACCTCGGAAACCGTTAACATAAAGAAATAAAACACTGACCAGCCCAAGTAATATGACATTGTCACTGTCTCTGGAGGGTAGAAGAGGAAATAACAGGCGACGATTGCTCCTAACCCCCCTAGGACAACCCAAGGCTTTCTTGATCCATTAGCCTCCCTGTGTCGGTCCGCAAGATAGCCGATAGTTGGGTCGGTGATACCATCAAATAGGCGAATAAGAAGAACCGCTGCAGCAACAGCTGATAGCTCAAGACCAAAATACTTCACATAAACTGCGGGTAAAACACTCCACATAGGGGCATAGAAAAAGAAGGATCCAGCCCCTGGGGCAGCATAGGCCAGTATTTTAGACCGTGACAATTTATGATCGCCCTCCACTGGCAGCTCAGAGGGAATAATACTGCCCATGGAATCAACGGCACCAGCTGGATAATCAACTGATATTGAACTGTCATAACTAGTAGTTTCCATACTGAAAAATTCCTTATTGAGTTTTGATTTATACAAATTTAACAATAGTGATTGGCGCTTAGACATCCGCAATCTAGAATTAATAGTTAAACCATCCTACCTGTGCTCTGGTATAGGATTTAAGACCGTTCACACCAAATTCGGAACCAACACCAGAGAGTCCAAAAGGCTCTGTTGAGATAGCTTCGGAGCCCTGCCCTATAGGGCTTGCAGCATTTACAGTCACCATACCGGCATGGACTTCAGTAGACAGCCGCATAGCATTATTTAAACTGGTGGTCCAGGCATAAGCTGCCAGCCCATAATCTGTCGCATTTGCTTTTCCGATTGCTTCATCTAGAGAGCGAAATCGGGTTACTGTCAAAACCGGACCAAATATCTCATCCTGAAAAAGTGGATCGCTTACGGACACGTTTGTAAACAGTGCCGGTTCGAGAAAATAGCCCTCATTACAATCAAGTCGCTGACCACCAAAGACTAAATTAGCAGACTTTTTTCCGGCTTCGATACAACTGAGAACCTTTTCCAGATGTTTCCGACTGGCCAAGGGGCCATAAGTTGTGGCTGGATCCAAAGGGTCTCCAGGACAAATTTTCCTAAAACGGTCAGTGATTTTGGCGATTAATTCGAGCTCAATTTTTTGTTCAACAAGAACTCGTGACCCTGTGACACATAGCTGGCCTTGATTAACGAGAATTAACTCAACAATACTATCGGCAACCTGATCAAGGTCATGGCAATCAGCAAATACAATCTGTGGTGACTTACCACCACATTCAACATGCGCGACTTTCATATTGGATTGCCCTGCGTACTGTAAAATAAGCTTGCCGACCTCGGTAGAGCCGGTAAACGCAATCATATTGACATCGTTATGCAGGGCTAGGGTACGGGCGACAATATCCCCCTGCCCCTGCACGACGTTTAAAACACCGGGCGGAATACCAGCCTCCGTTGCAAGCTCGGCAAGACGACTAGCTGACTGAGGAGATTGTTCAGAGGGCTTTAAAACCACAGAGTTACCCGCTGCCAGCGCAGGTGCGACTTTAGTCATGGCACTCAAGGTGGGGAAATTCCAAGGCACCACCGCAGCGACAACACCTCGCGGCACTAACTGCTGGCTAATCAAACAGCTATTGTCACTGCTGTAGGCATCAGCCGTTATCCCCTCCATCGCCTCAACACAGTATCGAAGATGATTTGCTGCACTCTTAGCATTACCAAATGCAAGACCAATGGGCTTGCCCATATCGTCGGCATCAAGCCTATCTAGCTCCAGTGAATGATTTTCTATAAGATTGGCAAACTTGTGCAATAGGCCCTGACGCGCGGCCCTTGAAAGTTTGGGCCAGACACTCCTCTCGAACGCCTCCTTTGCAGAGGCAACGGCCTGAATCGCATCCAGTTCACTGCCAGCTGGCATAACAATTGATTCCTGGCCATTGGCTGGATTAATCAACTGGAGTGTTTCTGAGCTAGATGATTCAACTGAATTACCATTAATGTACGAACTGACTGCGACGTTAGTTTGGATATTTTTGGCCACAGTAGCTTGGAATTTTATGCTGCTTATATTACTCACGACATCCATGCATTTTTCAACTTAGCTTTTATTGACTCGACCAATAAAGAACAAGTGGTCCAGACCGGGAGGGAGACAGCATTAGGCCGGGACCACTTTTCCATTACTAACATCTTTATGAGATACAAAGATGCGGGTGATGATTGAGACCGTTAGAAGTCAACTCTAAAGCTGAGACCAAAGGTTCGTGGTTTAAGGCGATATGCTTTAAAAGTTGTCCAATTGCTAAAACCCAGATCATAACGGCTTGTCACCGCATCATTATTTAAGAGGTTATCAACATATAGCGATACCTCGTAATTTCCGACATACAGCCCGGCACGCAAATCAAACATATTGTAGCTATCACTGTAAAACTCACTCGCATTATCAATTTGTGACACCATTTCACCTACGTATTTATGACTCAACCGAACATAACCAGCCAGGTCACCAAGTAAATCATCCTTAGTATATTGGAGATAATTAGCCATACTAAACTCAGGTGTTCCCGGCAATGTAGACCCTGGAATTAAATCAACACCCTCGAGAACTGTTTTTAGAGTGGCCTTGTTGTAGGTTAAAGATGAGCCTAGTTCAAGTCTATCGGAAGGTATATAAGTCACCTCCACCTCAAGACCTTTTGATGCAGCATCACCAGCATTGTCGACATGGTTAACGGCAACCCCATCAGTAAGAACAGTATCTCTACTGAGCTGAATATCGCTCCAATCAATATAAAACCCCGCCACATTGAGCTTAAGCTGACCATCTAGCAGAATTGATTTAACGCCAGCCTCATAATTCCACAGTGAGTCCGGCCCAAAGGTTGGTGGTATACGATTTTCTGGCGTAGCGCCAAAATTAACTTGCCCTACCCTAAAACCTTCTGACGCGGTAGCGTAAACGTGAACATCATCTGTAGCATGATAAGAGATCGATACCTTTGGCGTAAAAGAGTTTGAAGCTTCCTCCTGAAGCGGAGTTGGGAACGAACCCTCGAGAATAAGTCCCTCAAATACAGGTACTTCAAACTCAAACGTATTATCAAACCAACGACCACCGGCGGTTATGCTTAGCTGATCAGTAATTTCATAGGTTAGCTCTCCAAAAATCGCTTTTTCAGTAACATGTGGCAAATAAACACCGGCAAGAACTACATCGTCTAGCACCTGTGCGGTCCAATCTTCAATCGTGTCTATATCCTGTTCAAAAAAGAAAGCTCCAACAGTCCATAGCAATGAACCATCGCCCTGCGAGCTAAGCCGAACCTCTTGAGCAAATGATTTAACATCGTCAATTACAATATGAGATACATCATCAACACCAAGACCAGTATCGAAAATCTCATTAGTTATTGCCCCAAAGTCACGGGTTATACTTGAATCACGCTCCGAGTAGGTTGTAGACGACGTTAATAACATAGAACCAAAGCTATAATCTGCACTTAGATTGAATACACTGATACTGATATCAGAAGATGCCCTCAGTGAGCCATTATATTCGTAAGTTCCACCATCGTCAGAATCACGAAACACTTCTGAACCATCATCCAAAGTATCTGATTGATGGTTCGCAGTAAGCCGTAGTGACAAATTATCATTATGCTTATAACCAAGCATTATTCGGCCGCCCTCTGTTTCACCGCTATTCACATTTTTCTCATTGCGGCGAGTGTTGTCTATATAGCCACCATCGTTGCGACTAAATGCCACGACTCGCAGAGCCAGCCGATCATCAATCAATGGAATATTAAGCATTGCATTAATGCTATTGCTGTCATCACCACCTTGAGTAAAAGACTGCCCTATATCAACGCTAGATTGAAATTCTGACGCATCGGGCTTATTGGTAATTACCCTGAGCGCTCCACCCAGCGCACCGGAGCCAAATAATGTTCCCTGCGGACCTCTGAGAAGCTCAACACGCTCTATATCAAAGGTGCTTGGATCAGTGTTAGTCCAGGCTCCCCAGCGACTTAGGGACGGTAACTCGTCAATGTAGATCGCAGTAGTGCTTTGCTGATCAGTAATAGTAGTGCTGCCAGTAGAGATGCCACGAATAATTATTGGGCTTCGACCACGCCCTAGGGAATTATAATTAACCCCAGGTATCTGCGCCAAATAATCCTGCGCACCTACCGCACCAATTCGATTCAAGTCATCACCTGTAAGCGCCGACAAACTCATCGCAACATCCTGAAGATTCTGCGCACGCTTATTGGCAGTTACCGTTATCTCTTCAATTCCGGAGTTGCGATAAGCCTTTTTTTCAGCGGCTCCCATGCCGGCATCACCAGCCGCGATGTTAGCGCGAGATATATTTCTTTCGCT
>Ga0209194_1001516_pt1 | contig 14099 bp, 10 predicted proteins | sample COGITO_mtgs_1004_FD_184787 | JGI IMG/M metagenome (GOLD analysis project Ga0209194, IMG submission 184787) | Pelagic marine microbial communities from North Sea - COGITO_mtgs_100413 (SPAdes) (version 2) | ecosystem: Environmental > Aquatic > Marine > Epipelagic ...
AGACTGATCAGCTCATGGGGTTAATTTGGTGGGAGCTCAGGGCTGTATACGCCAGAGCAGAAAAATTATATAGATATAGATAATGGGACTAACGCGGTTTAATAAATTTTCGCTGAGTGTGAAATATATGCTTATACAGCATATGTTTAACCTCATTTCTGGGGTATTTGTTGGGGCAATGGTGGCTCGTCACTACGGCCCAGAATTATTCGGAGTATTCTCACTAAGCTGGTTCTATGTTACGGTAGTAGGCGTTGTTTCCGCGCTCGGTACAAATGATTTACTGGCGGCCCAGTGCATTAAAAAACCCTCATTAAAAGAAGGGCTTTTTTGGGCAGTATTATCTATTCGCTCATTAACATACCTTTTGTTCGCCGTGCTAGGTTATGTCATTCTTAAATCCTTTGATGTATCTGATATCGTACTAAGGGGATATGGAATGGGGCTGCTTGCTGGGCTGCTTCACAACATTAATTTATTCAATGTCATAGCTAAATCGGAACAGCGAAACGATAAGATAGCACAGATTGCGGTTATTAGCTTATTGGCATCTATCGCATTCAGAGTTTATATTGTATTGTCTAACAAGGATCTTGATTATTTATACTTCAACTGTATGCTGGTAAGTGTTGTTGATCTTGTGTTGATGATTGTTTACCTGAGGAGAGAGGATATGATATACTCCTTTTCGAGGCCTAACTGGCGCGGAGCATTTGAACTAATAAAAAATACTGCGCCTTTGGCGGTTGGAGGTATAGCTACGATGATAGGCGCTAACCTTGGCCTGATCTTATTGAGTGAGATGACCGGACTTGAATCTGTAGGGCGGTATGCGGTAGTGCTAAAGCTGTATATATTTTTTGCATTTATATCCTATGTAATTCACAGTAATTTGTTTTATTATATGGAATCAAGCGGCCTCAATGCCGAGAAATTCATTGGTGAACATTTAAGAGTGATTGTGAAGTCGGTAGCAGCACTTTCTTGCCTGGTAATCATAGCCTCATTTACAATTTTATCTCCTCTGTTAGAGATTCTTTATGGAGAGCAGTATAGTGGGGTGGGTTTGAAGTTTTCAATAGCAAGTATCAGTTTTGTCTTTGGTTGGGCTATGATACCCGCACAAATTAAACTGCTATCAGAAAAGCGAACCGGACGAATCATGACTATTGATTTCCTGTTGTTGGCATTCAATCTGTGTGGAGCTTATATACTCATTTCGCTGTATGGTGAATGGGGGGCATACTTTGTGATGCCAATCTCTGCATTCGTGCTTATGCTTGCTAACTATTACTATAGTGGACTTGGTAGCCAAATTAAATATGTTGCTCTATGGATTTTATCTCCGATTCCAAGCAGGGAAGCTTTAAGGAATTTTACCAGACATTAAGGCTCCAGCTTATACATTGAGTGGAGATGTAAGCATTGGTTATTAAAAGTAGATTGAACGAGGGCATAAAAAGAGCGGCTACTATTAGTTGCGCGGCCCAAATGACATTTGAGCTGCTCTATCAAATAATTGGGTAACCAGAGAGCCCTCTTAGGCAAACTAATTCTCATAGCATAAAACATTTACATTAAGCGGGAAATGCAAACTAACAAAATTATCCAACTGGCACTATTAGTATTATTGATGCTGTTATCGATGATGGCTATGTCGTCGCTTCTAGAGCTCAGATATAATACTAGGAATGTAATTTTAGGCGCTGGATGTTTTTCTGTTCTGTTATTGGTTGCGTGGCGCAATGTACCTATTGATGCCAAATTACTTTTTATCATCTTCCTCGGATACGCTTTGGGGGGCAAAGGATTTGCTTACGTCAGTCCATTTGAGCCGATATACATTGGTGAGATCTCGCTATCGCTGTGCCTGCTCGGTCTTCTTATGAGACCACGGCAGATGAGCCTTTTTGACACCCCTATCCACAGATTGATTTGGGTTTATGTTCTATATGCTGCCATCCACTTGATTGTTGATTACTCCAACTATAGATTGTTAGCCATAAGAGATAGCTCAATCGCTTATTATGCTCTGTTTTTTATGGCGGCGTACTGCCTGTTTTATAATAAGCATGTTGTTAAAGCATTTGAACGTATGATTAAAGTTGCAATCGTTCTGGGTGGCATCTCAATGCTATATCACATGTCGGGAATAGGCTTTGTATTCCCCGGATTTTCACCGCATATTGATACATTCATTCCGTTGTGCACTGCCTTAGTTCTTTATTCAGTGATCATAGGAATTGAGCAAAAAAAAATACATTACATTATTTTTGCTGGCGTAATAGCTATGATACTTATTACAGCAAAAACCGCTGGATTATTGGCAGTCGCGGCGGTTGTTCTATGTGCCATTCTGATTGGAAGAGTCCGTAAGTTAATTATGCCTTCGCTGGTCCTTGTTTCGTTAGGCTTAGTTGCTCTATCAACCATAGCATTTATTAATACAGACCTTGCGATTGAATTATTATTGGGCGGCGATACAGGCGAGGCTTTTGGAATGGAAGGTGGTGAATTTGTAGGTTTTTCGGGTACATCACAATGGCGTATGCTGTGGTGGACAACTGTTTGTGTCGATACTATGAGGGATAGTCCATTTTGGGGTCAGGGTTTTGGGGCAGATATAACAGGTCCATTTCTTGAGGCTTGGCTTGGGCCAGCGCATGCTGATCCTACAGGTCATGCCCGTTATCCTCATAATGTGATGATAACTAATTTCGGCAGGCTAGGGTTTATAGGGCTTTTTATATTTGGATTGCTTTTTGTGAATATTGGAATGTTGGCAGTAAAATTCTGCAGAAAATATTTTTGTAGTGTATATCGTAGAGACGCGGACCTAATATGCTTTGGCATTGTAATTGCGGGCATGGTCAACAGCGTATTGCAATCAACCTACGAAATTCCCCACGGCGCGATTATCCATTGGGTATGTTTGGCATACATGGCTGCGAGGTATTACAATCCAGAGGCCAATAACAATACCTTAGAGACTGAGGCTCCAAAGGAGCTGTGAATGCAGAAAACGCGCAACAAAATAGGCATATAATTACTGCTGCATGAGCAGCAATTTCCTAGGTTATTTTAAATCAGAAAATGGAAAAACAATTATTAAAAAAGCTATTCGATAGCCTTAACAATTCTGAATGTAATTACTGCGTTTTACGTAATTATGAAACATTACCAGAGTCCTTGGGAGGTAGCGATCTGGATTTAGCCGTGCTGCCTGTTGAGGAGGAGGCTGTTTACTTGCTGATCCGCGAAGTGGTGAATGAGTATGGAGGTGGTATAATTCTTGAATATAACGGCTCTCTAACAGTATTAAGATGTTTGGGCTGCCACCAGAATGAGTGGTGGGGTCTGGCCATTGACCTGTTTAGTTCTATCCAATATAAGGGAGTGGAATATATCAGCACAAATAGCTTAATTAACCGCGCTGTTGACTATAAGGGGATTAAGGTGGCCAATAATTACGATGCTAACATCGTGGCATTGGCAAAGGAGCTTTTAACAAATGGCAAAAGCAGGAAAGACTATTTTCCCAGAGCGGCGGAACTACAAGCTACTATAGGAAAAAATTCATTAGTTAGCCTGCAAGATTCTTTCGCCCCGGAAACAGTAAGCTATTTTGAGGAGATACTCACAGCGGGAGTTGAGGACCCTGATAAAATTGGAAAGTTAGTCTCCATGATGCGTCATGACATACTTGGTCGTAAATCTCTCTCGAAAGCAGCAGCGAGAATAAAAAATATAATATCACGATGTCGTAGATTGGTTCACCCTCCGGGTATGTGCATAGCTTTATTGGGAACTGATGGAGCAGGCAAAACGACGATGATTGACGCAATTACGCCAATCTTGGAACAAGCACTCCATAACAAAATTCAGTATGAACATATGCGCCCAAATTGGCTTCCAGCTATTGGCGTGGCTATGGGTCAAAGGGCGGAGGCTGATGGATCTGCAGTGACGGATCCTCATTCACATCAGCCGAGTGGCTTTATAGGTTCACTAGCAAGATTAATATACTACAGCCTTGATTACACGGTTGGTTATTGGGTGAAAATATACCCACGTCTAGTCAAGTGTCCACATATATGTCTTTTCGATCGTTATCATTATGACCTTTTGTTGGATCCTCGTCGTATGAGAATAGCCCTACCTCAATGGGTCATACGTATGGTTCTTTTTTGTGCTCCTCAGCCTAGGGTGGTGATTTGCCTGGGTGGAGAACCAAAGGCTATTTATGTGCGGAAGCCAGAAACCTCTCTGGTAGAAGTGAGGCGCCAAGTCAATGCGCTGAAAGCATTTTGCACTAGGAACTCCAGAGCTGTTTGGATTGATACAGAGGGAAGTATTAATAACTCAAAAAATCAAGTGATGAATGCGTTTTTGTCTAAGTCGTCAAAATAAATTAATAATAAGTAAACATATGAAAAAAATATATATTGTAGGTGCTGGGTTTTCAGGTGCAGTGTTGGCTCGAGAGCTAGCTGAAAAGTTAGGTTGGTATTCAGTAGTTATTGATTCACGTGAGCATGTAGCGGGAAACTGCCATACGGAAAGAGAAGAATCAACAGGAGTTATGGTGCATCGTTATGGGCCGCATATTTTTCATACTTCACGGGATGATGTATGGGAATATGTTCAGAAGTTCGGCGAATTTCGGTCATTTGTGAATCGTGTCAAAATTTCCATTGATAAGGGCGTGTTTAGCATGCCAATCAATCTTCATACGATCAATCAATTTTATGGGACACGAATGGACCCCACGGAGGCGGAGGCGTTTCTAAAAAGTATTGGTGATGATAGTATCGAAACTCCGGCAAATTTTGAGGAACAAGCGATGAAGTTTCTTGGTAAAGAATTGTATGAAGCCTTTTTTAAAGGATATACCAAAAAACAGTGGGGCTGCGATCCTACTGAGTTGCCTGCGTCGATACTCAAAAGGTTACCAGTTAGGTTTAACTACGATGACAATTATTATAATAGTAAGCATCAGGGAATGCCAGTGAATGGATACTCGGATGTCATAAGCAACATTCTAGACCACCCGTTGATTGAAGTAAGGCTGGGAACGAAATGGAATCCTAAGCAGGCTGAAGAATATGATCATGTTTTTTACACGGGAGCTATCGATGAATATTTTAATCACGAGGAAGGGCGTTTAGGGTATCGAACTGTCTATTGGGATCGAACAGAGGCTGCTGGTGACTATCAAGGAAATGCCGTCATTAATTATCCCGGAGAGGATGTCCCTTACACTCGTATCCATGAGCATAAACATTTTGCACCCTGGGAATCACACGAAAAAACAGCTGTATTTACAGAATATAGTAAAGAAACAGTTGCTGGAGATATTCCATACTACCCCAAAAGAATGGAGTCAGATATGTTGATATTTGAAAAATATAAAGAGCGCGCTGAAAATACCCCGAATGTTTCATTTCTTGGTCGTTTAGCAACTTATCGATACATGGATATGCACCAAGTGATTGGAGAAACACTTGATTATGCTGATCAAATAATAGAAGCAAAAAATGCTGGAGTTGCATTGCCAACTTTTTCTGGAATATGAAAATTAAGATTGTAGCGTCATGAAAGATCAAGCTGTTATCATTGTGGCCTATGCATGTACTCCCCGTGGTGGCACCGAGCATGGGCTAGGGTGGCAGTGGGTCGAGAATACAGCTAAAAAACATAGCAAAGTGGTTCTCGTGACTCGCCCAGGGAGAGAAGGCCTTCCTCAAGCTTGTATAGAGCATGGTATTGAGCTTATAGAAGTGGCTGTACCGGAACCTTGGAGACAATGGACTCAAAAATTCGGTGATGTTGGCATATGGATACGCATCTACATATGGGCCATGGCTGTTCGTCGCGTGATGAGTAATCTAAATAATAATGGGCAATATGCTTATGCCCATTTGATCACATTCCATAGTATATGGATGCCGTACGTGTTTGATCAGTTGACTTGTCCCAAAATTTGGGGGCCTGTTTCTGGAGGGGAGTATGTCCCTAAATCTTATTGGGGTTTAATTGGGCCAGAAAAATGGAAAGAGATATTCAGAAATTCTTTGAATAAATGTATCCGGAAAAGTATTGAGCGACGGGCTAAGAAATATGATGTCATTCTGTATGGCAACACCCAAACCCAGAAAAGTATAGAGACATCCCGGTGCGGAGTGAATCGAATTGTGATGCCAAATACGGTTGAAGATAAAAAAAATGATGAATCGAAAAGGAGCTGGCGCAAAGGGGACGTTTTGCAATTATCTTTCGTTGGAAGCTGTCAAGGACGACGAGGTATGCCGCTTTTATTTAGGGCCTTACAACGTATGGGTGATTTGGAATGGAAGTTAGATATTGCGGGGACGGGCTCAGCTTTAGAGTATTGGAAACAGCAAGTTTTGGAGTTAGGCATTGCTGATCGAGTAGTATTTCACGGTTGGGTAGGGAAGGATGTTGTAGACGGCATTTACAATAGCTCTCATTTTTTTGCATTTCCTACATTACGGGATGGTGGTGGATCGGGAATGTTAGAGGCGATTGAGCGTGGTGTTCCAGTATTGGCTTTGGATTGGGGCGGGCCAGCAGATGTAATTGGTGAATCTGGTGCTGGAAAGTTGTTTTCGGTGCATACTCCGGAACGCACGATAAATGAATTGGTTAATTGGTTTGACGAGTTTTTCCAAGATAAGGTCGATTATGAAGCGATGATTAATGCTACTAAGAATTTTGATTTCTCTCGTTTTCAATGGGGCGTAAAAATGGATTTATTAGAATCTGGATTAGAGGAAAGCAAACTTAATGCGATGAAAACATCCCACTCTTTATAGTAGTGGAGATGAAGTAGGTGTTCTTACGTCAATAAGCTGCTGGCGTTGTTATTTGTGGACAGGCCACTTTGGATTTGTGTTATTTTTTTCGGCGATGAAAGATGTTGAAATTCTAGATGCTTTACAGGGGAGTGGTGACGTCGTGAGGTCACTACGTTTTCACTGCTTAAGGCGGAATGGTCACTTGTTGTTGGCGTTGCCAAAGGATAAGGAATTGTCTCTTTTGACTTTGAGCCTGTATCAGCCGCAAACAAGTAAGGCAAAGCTGTTAGCTAAGGGGCTTTCTGCCATGATAAAGCTAGGCTTACACCGCCTATTGCCACGGTTGGACATGCAGATTAGGTCAGATAGCGCACTTGCTGACTTTGTTTTGGGTCGTCAACGATTTGGGTTTTTGTTGGGTAACCCCGAAGCTGAGGCTCGAAGGGCTATTGTGCTATATCGAGATGGTAATGCGCTAGCGGTTGCAAAGGTAGGAGTGGGAGAGCTCGCAAGAATGTCAGTAGAGGCTGAAGCTGCCACGATAAAGTCACTACCTAAAAATCATGCTGGAATTCCATGTATACGCAAATATTCTGGGCGTGATGAGTGGTATTATTATTCGACATCATTAAGCAAGGGAGCTGGCCCAAAGTGGGGTAAAGATGGCCAAAGTTTGGCGGTCCTGGCTCAGTGGATGAAGCATTTTGAGGTTCAGAAGCTCAGGGAGACGAGTGTATGGAATTTATTGCGATCACATGATCGAGTCACTGAGTCGGACAGCTATGTGGATTTTATAGAAGGTTTGGGGGGGTTGGAGATAAAGGTCGGCTTGTACCATGGTGATTTTGCTCCGTGGAATATTAAAATATCAGACGATGGTGAAGTATGTGTACTCGACTGGGAGCATGCTCGTTTGGATGGGTTAGGAGGCTGGGATTGGTTGCATTACATGACACAGCATGGCACATTAGTATCGAATCATTCAGCGATAGAGGTATTGACCGAATGTCGATTGTGGGCTTCAACATCTGAAGGCAGATCATTTTTGAGCGCGGCTGGGTGGGGCCGGCACACTGAAGAGTGGCTTGGTAGTTATCTGATGTATTCTGCTTGGATAGCCGGCTTTGAACGCGATGAGCTCCTTCAAGCGTGGAGCGATGGAGTTTAGAAGGCAGGAGACTTGAAGCTTAAGAAATGAAAATTCGTTCGGATATATTGCTAGTTGGGCAAACTCCGCCGCCATATCACGGTCAGGCTGTAGTTACCTCCATGCTATTTGATCATGATTGGGGGGATCTTAAAGTTGAGCGCCTGAGGATGGCATATAGTGATAGTATTGATGCCGTTGGCAGGGCGAGCTTCGGAAAAATTATCCATTTGTTTTCACTCATTCTTCAGACTTGGATCATGGTGTTTACTAAAAGACCTAAAATTTTGTATTACCTTCCTGCGAGCGCTAATAAAGCACCTGTGATTCGAGATGTCATTTATCTGACAGCTGTAAGGTGGGGCTTTTCAAAAACAGTCTTTCATTATCATGCTGGTGGACTGCCTGAATATCTGGAATCGGCTGGGGTATTGGGTCGTATCGCCAAACGCTTATATGCGAAGGCAGATGTGAGCATAGAAATCTGTAAAACGAAACATTCTCCAGGTGAGATGTTTAAAGCCCGACAAACGGTCTATGTTCCAAATGGTCTGGATGTTGAGTTGAAATCACGAGGAAGGGCGATAGACGGTCGATTAAGAGTGATGTTTCTCGGAGCTCTCAACGAAGGCAAGGGAGTCATGGACGCGATTAGAGCCGCTAAGATATTGAAAAATCGAGGCCTGGAGGTTGAGTTTCAGATGGTAGGAGCATGGGCCTCTGAGAAGTTTAAAGTTGAAGCTATGGCATTAGTTGCAGCAGAGGATCTCGGAGAGGTAGTTTATTTTTCTGGAGTGCTCAAAGGTGATGACAAGTGGCAGGCGTATGCGGATGCAGGGGTGTTCTTTTTTCCTTCGCACTATCAGTCAGAAAATTTTCCTTTGGTGCTTATTGAGGCGATGGCTTTTGGCTTGCCAGTTGTGAGCACGAATTGGAGAGGCATTCCTCAGTTGGTAGGTGAGAGTGATGCAGCTATTCTATGTGATATCAATGCTCCCGAAGAGTATGCAGATGCACTCGAAGAGCTCGCTAAGAATACCGAGAAAAGAAAACAAATGGGTCAGGCTGCAAGGGCGCATTATGAGGCTCGCTATACTCGCGAGAGGTTTATCTCTAGCATGGAAAAGGTTTTCAGAGATGCACTGACAAGTTAATGGCTATCGAATCAATAGATTAACCATGAATTTTTTGATCATATTTTTTGCCTGCGTTAGTCTGTTGGCAGCTGGGCTCGTAGGGACTACTTTAAGTGTGCCATTGCAGGCCCCTACCTCAGTGATGATCGGTTTCGCTGGCCTGTTTGCAGCTATTAAATTATGGCGAATGAGGATGGACGCGAACTTGACGAGGCTCGGTCGCCATCCTTATATCTGGCTTCAGGCTTTAGCCTTGGTTGCGATTTTTTACTTTGCCATACGCGCCTATTGGTCGCCAGTACATGATTTGGGAATTGAAGATTTAATGTTAATCCTGCCTGCTGGTTTATTATACCTTGTTGTAGGATATAACGTCGGAGGTAAAGGGGGCATAAAATTGCGTGAGAGTATTGCCTGGGTAGTCATCTTTATTTTGCTATTGCACGTGGGCTCATGCTTTTTACAGCTCATAGGCGGTGAAGGGTATTCTTTGTCGATGTATTTCGCTGGGTCATCTAGTGCTACGCCAACACAAATAACAGGCATGTATGGTTATTATGGGAGCTTTGCCAATTTTGCCGTTATAGCAGGGCTTCTCTGTATGAGTTTGGGTGTTTGGGGTAGATATAAATATCGATTGCGGATATTGATTACCTTATTCGGCATGTTGGCTTTAGGCTTGGCACTATGGTCGCAATCTAAATCAGCTGCATTGAGCTCGTGCTCCGGATTGGTGGTATTTATTAGCCTATTTTATATTTCGTTAGAGCAACAGGGAGGCAGTGCAAAAATATGGATGCGCAGGATTCTGTTATGGTTGGGCGTTCTGATTTGTGCGTTTGTTGTATTCGGCGGATTATGGGTCTTTGGGCAAAGAGGGGTGGACAGTTTGGGCATGATTTTTGATTCTGGAATTAGGGTTCCTTTGTGGGCAATGGCTGCTGAGCAGTGGTCGGACAATATATTCTTAGGCGCTGGTAGCCGTAGTTTTTCCTATGAATGTTTTACTTATTGGAGTGATGGATTGAATTCTGGTGAACTGAGCCCAGAGTTTGTTCATAATGAATATCTGCAGCTGTTGACAGATTATGGGCTTATCGGCTTCATATTAATGATGACATTGCTGTTTTCTCATCTTGTGTTGGGGCTGCGGCAAGTTTGCAGGCTCTCTGAAAAAGTTGGAGAAAACGGCTTACAGTCTGGATCAAATGCCATGGCCTTGGCCATTGCAGGTAGTTGTGGAATGGTTGCGATGGCTGTACATATCTGTTTTGATTTTCCTACACGCCTACTGCCAAATTTACTTTTGATGATCTGTTGTGCCGTGTGGATTCTACCGTTGCCATTATTGAGGAGCACGGATTCGAGCAATACATTAGCCGTTAAACTACGAGGAAGTAGCACCTGCCGTTTCATGGCCATTATGCTATCGATTCTTGGAGTAGGAGCTATCGGTTTAGGGGGCCAAGAGTTGTGGGCTGGCTTCCCATTGATCAAAAACAAAATGGCCAAGGAAGACGGAGATTGGAAGCCAGAGGAAGTGAATCATGCAGTATGGATCCCCGCCCTGGAGGAATCGCTCGCACGTGCACCGCGGTGGAGGCGCTATGAGCGCTTGGGCACACTGCATTACACAGGAGCCATGCGTGCAGCATCGCTTGAGGATCAAGAGCGCCTGATGAATCTTGCTATAGATAGCTATTTAGCCTCACTAGAACGGAATCCACACAATCTTGTTGCCAAACTTAACTTGGTATATCTTTACGTAGAGCAGAAGCAATGGTTCAAGGCAGATGGGCTTTATACGGAGATGTCCGAGTTCGCGCGGGCTCGAGAACGTCGTTTCCGCGTTCACAAGAAGTGGGGTGATATGCATTTACGATGGGCGAGTGATCTGATGGGAAAGCAGGCGTCGAATGAGGTGGAGATCCACTTTGCTGAAGCAAAAAGATTATACAACGCTAGTTATGATTATGCTTTGTATTACGATGTAGATGAATGGATAATGCAATATACTCGCTTGCTTATTGGATATGCTAATTTTCTGGGGCATGAAAACCGCTATGATGAGGCTCAAACATTATATGATGAAGCAAAGCAGCAGGGCATGGCGCGCAATATGCAAATTCACACCAAGCTAAATTTTTATTATGCGAAGCATCTCTATGCCCATGGTAATTATCTCTGGCATCAAAGAATGCCAGAGAAGGCATACGATTTGATGATAAAAGCCAAAGAGGCCCTAAATAAACATCAGGAATTGATGAACGGCGAGGCCGGTGAAATGTGGAACAGGCAAATGCTTGAAGTTCAAGAAATGATTCATTTTTTTGAAGAGACAGGTATTAGTAGGGAATCAAAATCATCAGGCCAGTAAGTGCCCTAAGAACAAAACGAGAACCGGCTATAATTCGCGATTTTAATGCAATGAACGACGATCGACACAACTACCATGATTTCTGGCAAATGCGTGGCAGGCAATCCATATGGGTGACAAGAAATATCAGTTACCGGTTTGGTGCTATGATTGCTATGGTAGCATCTAGGCTGGGCATATCACCTAATATATTGTCGCTGCTTTCCGCCGTTATCACATTCTGCTCATGTGCTTTGGCAGTTTATCTGGAGCAAGGAACCTGGCTGGCTGGTGTTGTCGTCATAGTTGGCCTGCAGCTTGGCTATGCATTTGATTGTGCGGATGGCCCTTTAGCCAGGGCCACAGGCAGGCAGAGCAGCTTCGGTTCATTGCTTGATAAGATATGTGATTTGAGCTCTGGAATGGTGTTCCCATGCGTATTGGCATATGGTGCGGGGCACTACTACTATCAGGGGGTTGTTGCGGCAGAGACGGATTATACCTTGAGAGTTCTTTTGGCTGTCATCATCCTAAGGTCTATTCTTAATGTATTATTATGGCTCAAGGAACTGGTGATCCATCAGGCAAGTCGACTTGAAGAGGACACAAGAGAACGCAACCTTTGGTGGCGCACCAAAAAAATAACAAGTCTCTATATTGATGAGCCGGTTTACCGCTTGGGCATAGGCCTAGCTTGGTCTCTTGATTGGTTTTGGGAATTTGTCATTATCTATTCTATCGGTATATTGATCATCACCTTCATTTACCTCTTATCTTCGAAGCGGGAAATGGATCTTGCTGATAAGGCGGCAGAGTAAAGATGGAGTTAATTTTATCCCATGGTATAAAAGCTTCGAGATAGATTAGCAGGCATTCATTAAACGCAGAAAAACATAACATGTTAGAAACTCTAAAAAAACATACCTATCTATTACCATTAGCGGCGCTGACGATGGTGGTATTAGTGTTTTGGCTGTTTATCCCAATTTACCCGAATTCCTCAACCTCTGAAGAGCGGCTGGTATTGTGGATTGCTGATGCCTGGCGTAAAGATTTTGCCCATGGATGGGCGGTGCCGTTTCTGTTTGTGTATTTCATCTACCGCATATGGCCTACCATGAAGTTGGAGCCTGTGCGAGGATCCCGTTGGGGCCTGCTGGGTGTCGCCTTTGTTATTCTACTCTATGTTGTTTCGGTGAGAACGCTGCAGCCAAGGCTGCCGCTCATCGGGTTACCTTTTTTAATCGTTGGCGGAACATTGTATGTTTGTGGCTGGAAGGTTGCACGGCATATGGTCTTCCCCGCTTTTTTCTGGTGGTTTGCCGTTTCTGTCCCTGGCCTACAGCAGGCGACCAATATTTTGCAGATTATGGTAACCAAGTCCTGCTACGAGGTGGGCACCCTGATGGGCATGGATTTGATTAATGCGGGCACCGAGATCAAATCTGGAGATGACAGCTGGGATGGTATGGACATTGCAGAAGGCTGCAGTGGCATACGTTCACTGATGGCACTGGTCATGATATCCGCTATCTATTCTTACTTTACGCAAACCAAATTGTGGAAAATGGCATTCTTATTTGGCTGTGCGTTACCATTAGCATTGGTGGCAAACTTTTTCAGGATCTTCACTATTATTGTGCTGGCGGAAATGGGATTCAGTGAATTTGCCGCAGGAGTGTATCATGATTGGGCGGGCTTACTCTTCTTCTTCCCAATCGCACTAGCCGGCTTATTTTTGATCGATAAAATCCTCAACTGGAACGAAAACAAAAAAGTGGTGAGGAAAAGAATCCAAACCTGATTCAATGAGCTGCATGATGGCGTTATCAGCAGCTAACAAAATATTCAATTGATACGAGAATGACTTTGAAAGAGGAAAACAATACTGAGGAGACTCCCCAAGAGCTGGCACATGACAGCTCTACGACGATCGTCAGGCGTATTTATATCTTAAGTGCGATCTTAGCCCTTGGCTTTTCAGTCATTTGGATGCTGCCAAAGTCAGAATCGATGAAGCCGTCGTGCCTATCTCGGCATCTGCCCATGCAGTTTGATACGATGATTGGTAAGCGAGTAGAGGTTACGGGTAAGGAATTGCAAATTTTAGCTAAAGACACTGAGTTTGAGCGTACACAATTTGCCAATACAGCAGCCCCTTATCAACCGGCGGTTGAGGTATCGGTGGTATTCTCAGGAAAGGATCTTAATAATAGCATTCACAGACCTGAGCGATGCCTACGCTCCCAGGGTTGGAACTTTGTCAAAGAACGAACCGTGGTTCTCTCTGAAGTTTTCCCTGATGGCTCTGATCTGCCGGTGCGAGAGATTGTCTGTAAAAAACCCGTGATGCGTGAGGATGGGTCTAGTTTTGAAGCAATGAGAGTTCAGTATTATACGTTTTTTGGGCATACAGGAATAACCGAGAGCCACTATGGGCGAACTTTTCAGGATATGAAGGATCGCTTGTTCAAAGGTTTTGATCAGCAATGGGCGTATGCAACGTTTTCCATTCCAGTAACAAAAATCTATGCAGATCAGGGCCTCATGAAAGATGGGCCTGGGGTATTTAACCTCGAGCAGTCAGAAGAAATCCTAGAAAATTTTATCCGTAAGTTAGGACCCTTGGTGGTTGATCGAAC
>Ga0209194_1001518_pt1 | contig 14090 bp, 10 predicted proteins | sample COGITO_mtgs_1004_FD_184787 | JGI IMG/M metagenome (GOLD analysis project Ga0209194, IMG submission 184787) | Pelagic marine microbial communities from North Sea - COGITO_mtgs_100413 (SPAdes) (version 2) | ecosystem: Environmental > Aquatic > Marine > Epipelagic ...
GCCAAAGTAGACGATGGCGGTGCGATTCTGGTTCTGACGGCCTGTGGCCATGACTTATGCTCTTCGTGAGGGATGCTTAAGTGTAGAGCAATTGCTGGGCGCTAGGCACTAATTTTAGATCTACGTGCGAACAACCTCGAACTGGTCTGTATTAGAGTCAATATGATGAATAAAGGAACGGTCAATTTTGAGAGTGCTAATTGGATATTTATGCAGATAGCTCAAAGACGAAAAGCCTGTCCCAAAATCATCAATATAGATCTCGATACCTAGATTTTTTAACTCTAACAGTATTTGAGCCACTAACTCAGGATTCTCAATTAGGGTACTTTCAGTAATTTCTAACCTCAGACTAGCTGCTGACAATGATGCATCTGCAAGCGCTTTCTTCACCTGTTCAACCACATCCGGCTGTGAAAAATGGTAGCTCGATAAATTAACGCTAACGCCCAATTTTTTTGTATCAAAAAACCGATCTTGCCAGGCTTTGATTTGCTGGCAAGCTTGGCGTAAGACCCATTGATCAATCTGAACAATAAGCCCAGTTTCTTCAGCAATTGGAATGAATATATTAGGAGAAATCAGACCTTGCTCAGGATGATCCCAACGCGCTAGCGCTTCAAAGCCTACAATCACACTATCAGCCAACGAGACAATTGGCTGATAGTAGATTGTCAATGCATTATCAGAAACCGCTTGTCGCAAATCATTTTCTAACGTGAGTCGCCTTTTGACTTGTGTATGCATCGCCTCATCGAAAATAGCATAGCAACCTTTGCCATTCGTTTTGGCCTGATACATTGCGATGTCTGCATCTCGAACTAGATCTTCGGCTGTTTCATACTGAGAGTGCCCTTGAACGATACCAATGCTGGCAGAGCTAAAGAGATTGTAGCTATTCAAATGATAAGGAACGCTAAGTTCACGATTGATCCGATCAGCTAGCTTGTAAACAGATTTAAAATCTGGACACTGCTCTAGTAAGATAGCAAATTCATCCCCACCAAAGCGGGCAACCGTATCTGTAGGTCTTAGACATTTCTGTAACCGTTTTGCGGTAGCAATCAGTAACTGGTCGCCAACTGGGTGCCCTAGGCTATCGTTGACAATCTTAAAACGATCCAAGTCGACAAAGAGTACTGCAAATTGGCAGTTGGAATATCGCTTGCTCAAATCAACTAAATGTTGGAGTCGATTGATAAACAGTGAGCGGTTGGGGAGATTTGTTAGCGCGTCGTAATAGGCATGATGAAATAACTGTTGCTTTGCCGCCACACGTTCACTAATATCTCGAAAAACAATCACGGCACCATGAGCTTGCTGAGTGTCATCTAATATCAATACTGCACTGTCGTCAACAGGAACTTCCTCTTGATTTTTTGTGATTAACAAAGTGCCCTCTGGCAAAGACTGCCCCTGCCCCGTTCTCAGAGCTTGCAAGATAGGATGTTCAATGGCGTTTTTATCACAGTCAACTAAGCGAACAACGTCATCAATCGGTCTGCCGAGAGTCTCAGCTCTGCGCCACTGAGTAATCGCCTCAGCAACCCGATTCACGAAAGTAATACTGCCATTATTATCAGTCGTTACGACAGCATCCCCAATACTTTCTAAAACGGTATCAAGCCACTTTTTTTGCTGCTTTATGATTTTTTCAGAACAATACTTTTGGAGGACGATTTCAATACTTATATGTAGATCAGCTGTATCAAAGGGCTTACGGATATAGGCAGAGGGCGATATTAATTTAGCCTTGTTGAGCGTAGTTTCATCTGCGAAAGCCGTCAGAAAAATAATCGGAATATCGATTTTTTCAGCGATTTTAGAGGCCGCTTCAATCCCATTCATATCTCCTCTCAGTCGAATATCCATCAAGATTAAATCAGGCAGCGGCAAGGCAAGGGCTCTTTGAATGGCTAATTGACCTGTTTCGGCTATGCCAGCAATTTGATAGCCTAACCTCAACAAATGAGTTTCTATATCCAGCGCAATAAGGGCTTCATCTTCAACGATTAAGATACTGGTCGGAGATAAAGAAGATTCCATTGCTTTGGGTCTAAGTATCAATACAGACAACACACAAATTTGTGCTACTAAACCTGCTCGGGAAAACTAATCATAAATGAACTTCCAGCTTCTCGATTAACGATTAGGGTACCAGAAATCTGTCGAATTAAGGCTGTGACCATACGTAGACCCATGGTATTTATTTGTTCAATGTTTATCTCAGGGGGCAATCCGATCCCGTTGTCGGCGATGTTTAATATTATGTCCTGGGTAGCTGCTTTATAGATGCTGATTTTGACTTCTCCTTGCTGTTGTTGAAGAAATGCATACTTTAAAGCATTAGAAACTAACTCGTTGATAATGAGTCCGCAGGGTACTGCGGTATCGATATCGAGAGATATGTTTGAAACGGCAATGCTAATCTTAGTTAAACTCGTTTTAGCCTGATAGGATCTCAATAGATTTTTAGATAAATCTTGGACGTAGCTTTCAAGATCGATCTTCGATAAATTCTCAGAGTTGTATAGATTCTCGTGCACTAAGGCCATTGACTTTACTCGATTCTGGCTTTCTTTCATAACCTCTACAATCTGCGGGTCGCTAGATTGGGTCTGCAAATTGAGCAAGCTGCAAATAACCTGTAAGTTGTTTTTGACCCGATGGTGGATCTCTAGCAGCATTACGTTTTTTTCAGCCAGGGATTCGGCAAGTTCTTGCTCACGCTGTTTGCGATCGCTAATATCTTTGTGAGTTCCCGACATTCTAACGGCATCCCCTTTCTCGTTACGGGTTACCACTTGGCCATAGTTACCGATCCATTTCCATTCGCCTGCCTTTGTTTTCATCCGATAATCAAAGACATAGGGAGATTGACTATCTTGCAAGTGAAGTGCTAGCGCTTCTATATGGCTAGGTTTATCGTCTGGGTGAATCAGGCTCTCCCAAGTGCTGATATGACCTGGAAGCTCGTTTACCTCGTAGCCGAGCATCTGCTGCCATTGAGGACTAAAATACACTTCTTTTGTTGTAATATTCCAATCCCATAGACCATCTCCAGAACCTGCAAGTGCCATCTGAAGACGCTCTTCGCTCAGCTGTAGAGCTTGAGTACGTTCAAGCACACGCTGTTCTAGCTCTGCTTTCGCTTTTTCGAGTTCTCCCCGTCCAGGCAATGTCAGGGCTTCGGGAATGACAGGAATCATCGTTGCCGCAGTCATGAGTGAAATCACAGCAGTCAGAGCTTTTACTGCACCTGAGGTCCAATAGTTGGGATGCCATAGCGTCCAAATGGCAAGGAGATGAGTACAACCACAGGCAACAATAAAGGCTCCAAAAAGCAAAAACAACCACGGATAAGGTAGGTCTCGCCGTCGTTGGACAAAGTAGACCAGTGCTATTGGAATTGAAAAATAGGCCGTAGCAATGAGTCCATCAGAGAGGAGATGTAGCCAGACTAAGCCCGGTTTCCACAAGTAACAATGCCCGTGGGGTATGTATGCAAAATTGACAAAAGCATTATGAACTGTTCCCAGCATGTCCTTGATCTATAATCAATGCTTTCATATTAGTGTTTGATATTAGTATTTGAGCCCTGTCTCTCATGGTTCGCGGATAAAAAAGGGGCATGGTGTAAAAGTAGGGAACGGTTCAAAAATACCTAGTTTTAGGTAACACTCGCAGCACAAAGTGGCCTGGTGCAAAAGCGGGGAACACTTTGCTATAACCATGTCAGCCTTTCAAGGCTCCCCACTTGATTGTCTGAGGTGACCAAAGCCACAATACTCAAAGCTTGTCATCACTGCTTAACGAGTCCAACCCATGAGCTCACTGTCCTCAGTCGCTGCCACCTTACGCCCGGAGAGTCGACAACAAATAGCGATTGAGGCGCTGGCCAAGTCCAAACCTAGCCAACAAAGTATGACTAAGACCGCGTGTACTACTGAGCCGAAATCTTGTGCTGACGGGGAAGGGGCGTGATCCAGGAGCTGATCAACGAGTTTGCGGGCTTTCCCAGGCTTTTTTGGTCTCGGTCACAGTGCCCTGTCACAATTGAGGCTAAGCTAAGCACTGCAAGGGTTACACGCGGAATATACCCATCACACCTTCGCTACTTTTATTTGTAGTACACCTTAAAAGCCTTGCTGCGTCAATATCACAAACCCGATGTGAGCGAAATTACACGTATCTCGAGCAGGGGTCTATTACACTTCAGGACTGTCCATAATGACGGCGAACGTAATCATTGAACTGAATGAGTAAGAACCGCTTTGAAGAGGATCGTGCCCTACGTCGCAATCTTGTAGCACTCATGGTAGGAGCGGGTGCGGCGGTCGCATTATTAGCCCTAAATGTCGCCGTTACCACCAAAAGCATTCAAGCCCTTGCAACCAACACTCGTCTAGTCGCTGACACCTACGAGACAGTCGCTAGCTTAGAAACCGTCATAGCATTATTAAAAGACGCTGAAACGGGGCATCTCCGCTTCGTTACCACCGGCGATGCGATCTATTTGAATGCCTACCGTCAGGCACTGAGCGATCTTGACGAGGCGATCGCCAATGCGGATCAACTGCTAAAAGATAGCCCTGAGCAGCAGGTCCGAATGACAGCGCTGCAAGCCGCCATTGAAAGTAAGCTCACAGAGCTAGCGCAAATCCTTACGCTCAGGCAAAACGCAGGCTTTGAGGCGGCTCAGCAAAGGTTGCAAACCAATCAGGACAAGCAAAAGGTGGACGATGTTCGAGCCGTCATCAATGAAATGAGCCAGAGTGAACGCGGGCTTTTGGCAGAGAGGTCGCGCCAAGCCAGTCGCATTTACCAAACGGCTTTGCTCACCAGCTTACTCTCTGGCCTATTGGCACTGGCTGCCTTAATTGCGTTTTTAATGGCCCTTAGAAAGTACCTAAGGGCTCGCAATCAGGCCGCACTCACCCTTAGCGAGCAGGCCGAAAACCTCCGCACCACGCTCTCTAGCATTGGCGATGCAGTGATTACGACTGATGCTGAGGGCACAGTTATTAACCTCAACCCCATCGCCGAGTCGCTCACCGGCTGGGCAACCCGCGAGGCCACTGGGCAACCGCTAGAGTACATCTTTCAAATTGTGAATGAAACAACTCGCCAAACAGTCGAAAACCCGGTCATTCGAGCGCTAGCTGAAGGCATTATTATGGGCCTTGCCAATCATACAATCTTAATTGCCAAAGACGGCTCCGAAAAACCTATTGACGATAGCGCCGCCCCGATTCGGACGGCATCGGGCACTATCGTAGGCTGTGTGCTGGTGTTTCGAGATGTGAGCGAGCGGCGACAGCAGGAGACCCAGCTACGAGAGGAGCGTGAACGGTTGGAGCTAGCCCTTTCAGCGGCCAGCTTGGGCCAATGGGATTTGAACCTAGTCACAGGTGCAGCTAGCCGAACTTTGCGGCACGATCAAATTTTTGGTTACGACTCCCCCGTGCCCGACTGGACCTATGAAATGTTTTTGAGCCATGTAGTGGAGCGAGATCGCCCAGCGGTCGATCAGGCATTTCAGCGTGCTATCGAAACCGGCGGCCCTTGGAGCATTGAATGTCAAATTCGGTGCGCTGATGGCGCTCAGCGTTGGATAGATATCAAGGCAAACACTCACCCAAACGCTACCGGCCAAAATGAGCGAATGATAGGCGTCGTCAGTGACATCACCGCCAGGCGGCAAAATGAAGAAGACCTGCGGGCCAGTGAGCAGCGCTTTCGGCAAATCGCCGATGTAATGCCACAAATGGTGTGGTTTAACAAACCTGATGGCTATGTCGAATATTTTAGCCGCCGCTGGTACGACTACACCGGGCTAACCCTGGAAGCATCTCTTGGCTCAAGCTGGAGCGCGTCCCTTCATCCAGAAGATAGGCAAAAGTGCATCGACTGCTGGGACTACTCTTTGCGTATGGGTGAGCTATACGAAATTGAGTGTCGCATTCGATCTCGAGCGGGCAACTATCGCTGGTTTCTAGGTCGAGCACTGCCGGTGAGAGACGATAGCGGGAAAATTACCCGATGGTTTGGCACCTGCACCGATATTGACGATACGAAGCGCATCGAAATGGAGCGCAGCCAACTAGCCGCTGACTTAGCTGAAGCCAATCGCCGCAAGGATGAGTTTTTGGCAACGCTCGCACATGAGTTGCGCAATCCGCTCGCCCCCATTCGCAATGGCCTGCAAATACTGCGGCTCACCAGTGAACGTTCAGCTCAGCAGTCGACTCAGGTGAACGAGTCAACAGAGCGTATTCAAGCCATGATGGAGCGTCAGCTTGGGCAAATGGTGAGGCTCATAGACGAGCTAATGGACATTAGTCGCATTAGCCGGGGCAAGGTAGAGCTGCGCCGTGAGCAGATTGAACTCTCTGCTGTGATCGAGCAAGCCATTGAAGCTAGTCGTCCGGCCATTGAGCAGGCAGGGCAAACGCTCATGGTAACGCTGCCGCCCGATCCAATTTATTTACAGGCCGATTTAGTGCGGCTTGTGCAGGTGTTTAGCAATCTATTGAACAATGCTGGCAAATACAGTGAGCCCAACAGCGAAATTGCTTTAACGGCGGTAGCGCAAGCGGTTGGCTTAGAACGTGAAACTTCCACAGAAGTTGTTGTATCAATTAGAGATACCGGTGTTGGTATTGCCGCTGAAATGCTGCCCGAGATCTTTAAGCTGTTTACTCAAGTGAAGGGAGCTTTTGAGCAGGCTGGGGGGCAGTCCGCTACGCTGTCTCAAGGCGGGCTAGGCATTGGCCTCACCCTAGTCGAACAGCTTGTTGAAATGCATGGCGGTTCGGTCAGAGCCTACAGCGAAGGGCTGGGCCAGGGCAGCGAATTTGTTGTACGATTGCCCACGGTAGGACAACAACAACAAGCTGTAGAAAACAACACTAGCGGGCCACAACATATGAACGTTCGTCGGATTTTAATTGTAGATGACAACGAAGATGCCGCTATGACGCTCTCAATGTTGTTTGAAATGACCGGCGATGAAACCCAAACGGCTCATGATGGCTTAAAAGCAGTAGAAACAGCTGAGACCTTTCGCCCTGACATAGTGTTATTAGACATTGGCTTGCCAGGGATTAGCGGCTACGAAGTCGCCCGTCAAATTCGCGCTCAGCCTTGGGGTGTAGCGACGGTGCTAGTGGCTTTAACAGGTTGGGGGCAACAGGAAGACCGGCAGCGCTCTACCGAAGCTGGTTTTAATGCGCACCTGGTAAAGCCGGTAAACCATAAGGAACTCTTAAAGCTGTTGGGCGAGCTGTTGGAGTAGAGAGACTAGAGGGAGCGCAGCCACGCTCAAAAAAACGGCCTGGTTCAAAAAAGGCCGTACGATATTTTGTTCAAAAGCGCCTATGTACAGGACACTGTTGGCGGTGCGATGTAGATAAGCCGAGTGTGACACAAGCGCCAAATTAAGATTGAATGCTTCTCTGACGCTGCGCTATCACTATACAATGCAGTAGCTAGTGAGTACTCGTATTCATCAATGCACCATAAAAACTAACTCATGGTTCGCTCAAATTAATTGGAGTTCCAAAAATACTACGAAAACAATAGGTTTTCAGGCTATTGACAGACAAGCAAGTCTATGATCTATTGCTCGGCATATGAGTGCTCAAGCAATCACAAGAAAAATTCAGGTGAGCCTAGGCCGCATTACGCTATATGTAGCGTTTTTAGTTTTTGTGGAACCACTAGAGTAAATGAGCGAACCGTGAGAACTAAATCGTCACAAAGCATATTTTCAAAACTGCTGTTCATCTCCAATGTCATGAACAGTTTAAGGAGTCCATTGTGCCATCATCTCGCGCCAAATCATCAGCCGAGCAACCCCGACTATCGACCGGCATTGAAGGGCTAGACGCCATTCTTACAGGTGGTCTGGTTCCCAATCAAACGTATCTCCTTCGCGGTGGCCCTGGAAATGGAAAAACCACGCTAGGACTTCACTTTTTAACGCAGGCAACGGCCAAGGAACCTGCCCTGTTTATTACACTGGGCGAGGCTGAAGCCAAGATCCGTCGTAACGCTGAAAGACTAGGCTTTAATCTTGAATTTGTTCACTTTTTAGATTTGAGTCCTTCCGCTGATTTTTTCACTGAGGACAAGTCCTACGATATCTTTTCACCGGCTGATGTCGAGCGCGAGTCGATTACGAATCAAATTCTGACCAGCGTTCAAAACCTTCATCCCAAGCGCGTCTTTGTCGATTCAATCACGCAGTTTCGCTATCTTTCTAGCGACACCTACCAGTTTCATCAGCAGGTGCTTTCCTTCGTTCGCTACCTCACCGATGAAGGGGCAACCACTATTTTCACCTCAGAAGACAGTGTGGCCAATCCTGATGACGATCTGCAATTTTTAAGCGATAGCGTGATTACCCTTACCAAAGCATCTGCCGGGCGAACTATTGAGGTTGAGAAGTTTCGAGGCTCGGGGTTTATTGAAGGTATCCATTCATTAAAACTAGCGCCTTCAGGCATGGTTATCTTTCCTCAGCTACAGCCCGATACGTTTAGTCGAACCTATTCGCCCGATAGCATGTCTTCGGGGATTCCTGAACTCGATGAACTGCTCCACGGCGGCATTGAGCGAGGCACCATCACCATCGTGACGGGGCCAACAGGCGTTGGAAAAACGACGTTTGGTGCGCAGTTCATGAAAGAGGCGGCAGGGCGTGGGCTGCGCTCCGTTATTTATTCCTTTGAAGAAGCAACAGATACCATTCTTCATCGCTGCGAAAGCATTAACATGCCAGTGCGAGCGATGGTAGAAAACAAAACGCTCCAGATCAACTCAGTTGAGGCGTTGTCCTTAACGCCGGATGAGTTTGCTCAGATGGTGCGGCATGAAGTAGAAATGCAAGGTACGCAAATAGTGATGATTGATAGTCTTGCGGGCTATCGACTGGCGATGCGCGGTAAGGATATGACGAATCATGTGCATGCCCTGTGCCGCTATTTGCAGAACATGGGTGTGACAACGATATTGGTAAATGAGTTAGATAGCATAACGGGCGATTTTCAAGCGACAGGACAGGGCCTGAGCTACCTAGCGGACAATATTATCTTTCTGCGCTACCTGGAGATTAACGGTCAGTTGCGTAAGGCTATTGGGGTACTTAAGAAGCGACTGTCAGATTTTGAGACAACGCTACGCGAGTTTCAAGTTACGCGCTACGGCTTAAAGGTAGGACTGCCTCTGTCAAATTTGCGCGGCATTCTCAATGGCGTCCCCGAATGGATAACGCCACCCAAAGGGCCTGAGTAGAGTATGGCGTCAGAAGATTGTATTCTGTGTGTAGGTCGCAACCGGCGTAATCAGGAACTCCTCAGTCAGGTTTTGCAGAAAGCGGGCTATGCGGTCGAGATAGCTCTAGAGCACGAAGAGGTTATGCCTGCGGTAGAGGCAAGCACCGTCAGTCTGGTGCTGTTAGATGTCACCGGTTTTGATGAAAAGGTTTGGCAGGTTTGTCAGGTCTTAAAATCTCACGCCGTCCCCTTTTTTATTATCACCGCACCCAACCGAGCGCATATCCCCTCGCAGTACAGCGCGACCCATAGCTCGCTTGCGCCGATTCTTGTCAAACCCCTTTCGATTCGTCCGTTACTCACTCTGATTGCCCACAGCCTCCAGCGATAGCCATGAGTAAACCGAGAATTTTATTGCTGTTGAACCCCAGCGAAAATAAACGCTTGCTGATCGAGAAGCTCTCTTCTGACTTTGAGATTGTTTTGTGGGATGAACGGCCATCGGATGAAGGCGATTTAGGTGGCCCCTACTCCTCTTCTGAATTTGACCTAATTATTTGTAACATAGTGGAGCTAGGGCGCTGGCGAATGCAGATTAGCCAGTGGCGACAAGAAACTGAGCCTGTGCTGCTGCCAGTTTTAGTGCTGATGCCCAGGAATACCGTTGGCACTTTACCTGCGGATGTACGCTACCAAATTGATGAGCTGGTGACAGTGCCGATAGATCCCGACGAGCTGTCTGTGCGTCTTTCATTGCTGTTGCGATCTCGCAGTCTTTCCACCAAGCTTGCTCAGAAAAACCAAGAGCTAGAAGAATTGATTACGCTCAAAACGCGATTTGTCTCCGTCGTCTCTCACGAGTTTCGCAGTCCGCTATCTGTTATCTCTGGCATCACTCAATTATTACAAAAACAAGAAAGCCGATATAGCGCTGAGAAAAAGCAGGATATGTTTCAGCGTATGCAAAATGTTGTTACCAAGCTGACGAATCTTCTAGACGATTTGTTGACACTCTCTCGAAATACCGCCTCAAATGTTCCCTTCAATCCCCAACCAGTTGATATTCAGAAATACTGTAAAAAGCTAACCGAAAATTTTCAGCTCAGCACAACTAAGGACTGTGATATCTACTTGAAAACTAAAGGCGACCTCTCTTCAGTTAGCTTAGATATTGCCTTAGTAGACACCATTCTGAGTAATCTACTCTCTAATGCCATCAAGTACTCCCCGACAGCCACCCCTGTCAACCTTCATATAGAACGACAAAACACTCAGGTTATCTTTCGAGTAAGCGACCAAGGACAAGGTATTCCCCCAGAAGATCAGCCTGCCTTGTTTGAAGCTTTTTTCCGCGCCCGTAACGTAGGTACTATTCCGGGGACTGGACTAGGTCTAAGTATTTTGAAGCAGTGTGTCGATCTGCATAACGGTAGTGTAGAAGTCGATAGCGTCCCTGAGTGTGGGACAACTTTCACAGTGAAACTACCCTGTACGTGACTGATAACAGTCATAGCGACTGCTTTCTAGACGTCTCGTTACCTCTCAAGACCTTTTGAGAGATCTATTTTGAGACACGCAATGCGACACGTTTTTCTCATGTCTCAAAAGGTATAGGTTTCTAGAAGAGGTGATGTGCTGGGTTAAGTCTATCTTGGTCTAGTTCTGCTCTAGGATAGAGAAATAGATTGCAGTAACAGCAAGTTTTTTATCCCTTCTACAGTTCTTCACTGCTAAAAAAATCAGGAGCGCGTTCTATAAAAATCCGACAAATATTTCTACGGTCTTTCTCAGAGTTTACTGAGAATACAAGGTAATGCTGAACCTTGTGCTTCCTTCCTGGGCAGTCAGCAATACCATTCATATTGCCAATAGTAATGTCCTCTATTGGCATTTGTGAAGTCGTAGAATCAGTGACCTCACCTCGCTCTGGGTCGTAGTAAAAATGGGTATCTGGGACAGAGATCCCTGCCCTTGTCTCCTCAAAGTCTGAAGACGTTTGCAACAATCCTGTCTCAGGAATCTTGTAGATATAGTATCCATCTACAAGTTCTATCGACGGTTTGTCAGGTATGCCGTACTCAACATATACAGACCCTTGATAGTCATATGGAATATAAAACTTAGATGGCTCAACGCGAGGTCGGCAGCCAAAACATACCGCCATCATTGTAGTGGCTAGCCATAAAAAGTGAGTTTTTCTTTTGTTGAACATCCAATCACGATTAGAAACCTAAGTAATATGCCCGCTATAGCGGTAGCGAATCATAGCTCACTAAGTAGAGGGTATTTGATACGCTGCACTCTGATAGTGGATAGCCATATTACAGTTCAGATATTTCTCCTTAGCAGCACTTTGAAGTTGACGACATCTAGGATAAAGGACAACGAACCCTTTATCCCAGTCAACTCAAAGAAATCTATGACTTACGGCTTCAGAGACTACCTAATACTCTGTAACAGCAAACCAGATGGGTATCACTCTACTGTGGCCATCAGCTTTTGCATCCAAGCTTCACGGCCATACACCCCTGCTAGCAGATCCGATATCTGAAAGGCTTGGCCCAACTCATCCCACAGGATGTACCGGCCACCACCGTAGACCTGAACATCCGATAGCTCACCGTCTGTCACCCCCTCCAGCGGCACCCAGCCCGCTGCCTCGCTCTTCACCATCTCTAGCAGACGTATCGGCCATGAATGACGAGAGCCGTCTCTAAGGACGACGACGACTTCCTTCGTCGTGGCATCGTAGGTGACGCTCTCAGCTAGCTTCAACGTTTCGTTAGACATAGTACTTCGCCGCTTCTGATTTCAAGTATGGCAAATTGGCCTGACATAGCGCTATTGCCCCTCGCGTATGTTTAGCTGTGGTGGTGTGCTGATGCTTATGGCCTTTTTCTAACACGGTCACCTCATCTCCTGAAATATCTATCTTCACTTCTAACTCACCATCGATGACATGCACATGAAGCGGCTCGTGATCGCCAGGATTGACCAGGACTCTGATGTTATTCTCCTTCAGTAAAATTGGCATCCTTCGCCTCTAGATGAATATAGCGAGCTAACGCGCTCTAAAGCTTGACGAACGGCTGGTTGCCTTACAGGAGTCGCAACTCTCACAACCCTTGGAAGCCGATGACTTCCATACCTTACAGTGGGTAGCTCTCACCGCTCCATGCCCTGATCGCGGCGACGGCGCTGTGCTGGCTTCGCCTGCTGCGCTTTCTCTACCACCTGCTGCGCCTTGGCCAGCACTTCCATCGCATACTCCACGCCAGCTTCCTTACCCTGCGTCTCTTTCAGCTCCTGAGCCACTGGCCCCTGTAGCAAGATACTGGCGACCTTCACTATCTCGTCATCGCTTAGCCTCTGGCCACCACGCTCAGTCAGCAGCTCGCTCATTAGTTGGCGTACCACTAGGAGATCGCACTCATACAAGCTTTTGCCCTCAAACTTCGCCGCATACTGCTGATAAATCTCACGGCGACGGCGGCGCTTTTCATCCTGCTCTGCCCCCTGCGTTTTCTCAATCGGCGGTTCTGTCGCTTTTGCCTTGGCAAGCTGAGCTTCGTAACGCGCTAAGGCACCAGGATCGATACGGCTTAGTATCACTTCAGCCACACCACCCACCTGCCCAGGCTGTTTCTGTTCAGCTATGGATTCAGCCACGCTATTCAGTCGCTCAGCTTTTTGCTTAAGCTGTTTATCGAGTCTTGAAACTGCTGTTGCTGTCTGCTCCAGCTGCTCAATGCCGTTGATAATACCTTCAGCTGCTGCTCCAACTCGCTCGGCTTGCCCTTCGAGTTCTGCGGCTCGGCGGCGTTCCGCAATTCCTGCGACCACACTCCTAACATCTGAGACATACTCCGGTGTGAGTCCGCTTGCTCGCTCCGTAGCTGGCTCACTTCCTGCTTCAGCTGCGCGATCTCTTCGTACAGCGGCGCGGTGGCTGACTGCAATGCGCTCTCCAGCGAGATCGCCAACGTATTCGGATTGATCTGCACCTCGTACGTCTCGGGCGGACTCGGCGGCTTTCTGACTTTGGGCATCGGGGTTCACCAGATTAAATAACGATAGGTAGTCACTTGGATTGTTTTTGGCAGCGCTGCGCTGCACTTTTTGGTAAAGCTTTGCTTTATCAGCGGTATATAGACTCAGAGCGTACTTCGCCCTGGATACGGCGACATACAGGCCTTCCTTGCTGACGGTGCTGTCGATGGTGGCAAGCACCCGTTCTGCCGTCTTGCCCTGGCTGCTGTAGGTGGTGTTCACTAGCGCATAGTCCAGATACTGATGGCTGCTTAGGTCGAGCGTCATTGTCTCGCCTTTGACATCTATCAGCGCGGCGGTGCCTTTGGCGTCTACTTGCTCAACGGTGACGAGCTGACCATTCCTGACGCCTTTGACGGCTTCGTTACGCGTCCATCGCAGCTGCTCTCCTTTGGCAACCGCAATCTGTTGCACTTCGTAGGTTGTTTTATCCGCACAGGTGGCTGGGTCAAACGTGAAGGTGTTACCGGCTGGCCCTTGCAGCGTCAGCCGGTTGTTCTCCAGATCTTTGGCGATGATGCGGTACTGCTCTCGGCGCTGCATCCCATAGCGGCGGTAGTCCTTCACCGGCACAACGACATCGTTCAGCTCATAGGCGCAGGCATACTTCAGCTGTGCGGCGGTGCGCTCACGCGATCTCAACGAGCTGAGCATAAACTTATCCGCGCCTAAGCTGCCCTCCTGCTGTAGCACCTTTCGCAGCGCTGCGGTCAGCGCTAGCCGCTCTACGTTCGTGCCGCTTAGGATTAGCGTCTTTGCTCT
>Ga0209194_1001521_pt1 | contig 14072 bp, 16 predicted proteins | sample COGITO_mtgs_1004_FD_184787 | JGI IMG/M metagenome (GOLD analysis project Ga0209194, IMG submission 184787) | Pelagic marine microbial communities from North Sea - COGITO_mtgs_100413 (SPAdes) (version 2) | ecosystem: Environmental > Aquatic > Marine > Epipelagic ...
ATCAATTGTCAAAGAAAGTATTACTTGTAAGTGAACATAATTCAACTAAAAGATGTTTTAGCTGCAAGAGTTTAAATAGTAAAGTACAAGGAAAAGTATTTGAATGTTTAGATTGTTCAAAAGTTTACTCAAGAGATATGAATGCATGTAGGAACATTATGTATATGAATTCAAAAGAGATAAATAATCACATAAGCGTTTGTGTCTGAACAATTTATTTAATCGCATTGTTGATCGTGCGTTACCTGATTGAGCAGCAGCAAAGAAAGCTCCAGTTAAGAAGACTGTCGCAAAGAAGTAGTTTTTTTAAATAAATTTTTTAATTAAATTCAAATGGATTATGTTTCCGTACAATATGATTCAGAAGATGAATCACTAAATGTTTCACAACTTGAACTATCATACAGTGATTCTGAACAAGAATCTGTAGAAGAATCTGTAGAAGAATCTGTAGAAGAATCTGTAGAAGAATCTGTAGAAGAACCTGTGCTCGAAACCATTGAAGAATCTGAAGGCACATACTCTGATCCTGAAGATTCTGAAGAAGAACAATTACAACAAACACAAGGTTTACAACAAACGCAATTTTTCGAACAACTCATTGATAATAACCAAAATATAGATTTAATAGAAGGTTTCAAGAATTTATTAAATGGTGAATATAACATGGATGATATAAAAGAAATGATACCAAAGGAAATTAATATTGAAAATGCTACAAAACTATACAACAATATGGATCAATTGAAACCTCTTATGGACATACAACAAATTCTGTTTAAATATAAAAATGATAATGAATTATTCAAACGAGATTTAAAAAACAACTTTATAGGGACACCTATTGAAGCCATTCCTTTAGAATGGATTTTGTTCGTAGCTAAAGACGCAAGAGACTCTAAATCAAAAGTATCAAAGGAATTGTTTAAATGGTTAAATAAGCAAATGTCAAATGATCAAATAGAAATGATAAGAAACCCAGATCCAGGATCTTATATTAGTATATTAAAAGAAAGACTAGATTTAAAAAAAATTTAATAAACAATGTTTAAAATGACAAGAATACTTTTACTTGTTTTATTGATAATCATTTTTTCTACTGGATACAAAAAAATGGAAAATACAGTACAAGATTTAGATTATAAACTACAAAAAATAGGTAATCCAAGATATTTTTTTATTCAACCAAAATTAATAGAATTTTTTTATGATAATATAGATATTGGTAAACACAATCAAAAACATTTTTTCAATAGCATAAATACATGCAATGACCTCATGTTGATAATTCATAATTATAAACTAGTACAGGATTACACGACATCCAGGTCATTAAAGATTATAAATATAAAGATATCTGAAGCATTGAATAGTTTCAATGCAATTGCTATTTCTTCAGAAGCTTCATTCAACTCTTCTATAAAAAAATACATTGATTCTAAAACAATTGAACTAAAATCAATACTACAAAATACATTCCAAGAGTTTTTCAAGCAATTTAATGTAAAAAGAAATAATCAAGGTCCAGCAATGTATGACATATTAAAAGAAAATAGTTATTCAGATGATTTTTATTCAAGATATTTTTCGAATATATAAAAATTGTGAAACAATGAGTTTCTACTCAAAGGGTGGAGCTTTTTTAGTAAGAAAAGGTAGTGTTCAAGATAGTCAAATAGATATGAATTTTAGGAAAATAACTAGTCTTGCTGATCCAACAAACGATTATGATGCTGTAAATAAGAGAACATTAGATAATGCGGTACCAAATCCAGTTAATATACAAGAAACTGAATTAGTAACGCTTTTTAATACAGATCATGTTTTTATAAATACATCTCTAATAGGTAAATATAATATTAGTATTTTACCAAATATACCCCCAAATGTTCAAGGTGCTCCAATATCTTATATTACTTTATTTAAATCAAAACAATCAAACAAAGGTAAGAAAAAAGGTTTTTATCAAACTTCTGATACCGGTGATACTAGAATAAGAGCTGATTGGTTAGCTAGTGAACAAATAAGGATATTCAAAACAAATAATAATTACAATGGAGAATATATTGTAACTATTAGTGATATTCTTTAAAATAAATATTTATTTGAAAAACTTTGTTATTTTTTGTTGATTGACATTGTATTGTGGGTTTTTTCTCTTTTTCTTTTTAGATTCATATTCATAAAATATTGGTTCTACATCAATGACACCTTTTAATAATTCTTTTATAGGGTTCTTTAACTTTGAAATATAATCTTTATAATCTAGTGATATTTTGTTGTCTACAACGTAATCATAGTGTTCTACTCTTTCCCTTGAAAGTAAATTATTCTTACCAAATACATTAATGTAACAAAAATTTATACGTTCACCTGTTTCTGGTAAATCATAACCATTTCTACTCTTTATATTATTAAATAATACTTGAGATATATTTTCAATCTTGTACTCTCCGTCGCCTTTAAATTTAACTGAATACACCAATTCTTTTATATCTATTAATCCATTATTTAAATCACTTAGTGAATTTATCAAATAATTTCTTATTTCTGTTTTAGGGTCGTCGTTCCAAAGAAGTAAATCAACTATATTCGAATAAACTGTTTTCATATAATTAAAATTTCCTCTTCTTTTAAGAACAATACCCTTTTTATCAATCTTGTCATATTTTTCTGGTTGTGTATATAATACACCAATATATCTCTTTTTAGTAAGTAAAATATAAGGCATGTACACTTTTTCAAATTCCAATTTTATAGGGTCATTGAAAATCTTTGTAATTTCATCAGCTAATTTTGGACCCAATTCTAAAGCCTGTTTTAAACGTCTTTTAGAATCTTGGTCGTCTATTATTTTTCCCATGTAACTAAATATATCAATCATTACAGAATCAGTGTCACCATACAACACTTTTGCACCACTTATATTTTTATGGATATAGTCCTTGACTTGTTGAATCATTGTTCTACCTAGATAAGTAACAGTTGCTGCGATTTCAGGACAACTTAGACTCATTGACGCCAAGAAACCATAGTAACTATTCATGACAAGTTTATAAGACAACTGTTTCTTGTCATAATAATCATATTCAAACGTACCTGGTTCATGATTTCTCATTTCTTTCTTTGCTTTTTTCCTTTCTAGACCTACATTTTTTAATATATTCTTTGACACACCGTTTATATTTTTTACAAAAGTAACTTTTATATTGGAATCTTTATATTTCCATTCAAAATTTTGATATTCATATCCAGGTAATCCAAGATATCTCTTGTCTTTTACAATTGTTGTGTAACATAAATTATGTGCCATGATAATACTAGGATATAGACTAGCAAAATCCAATGTAATAATAGGACCTTGAAACTTTCCACATTCATCAGGATTGATAACTGTAGCGCCTTCGTAATCCATTTTGTAACTATCAATGTCTTGAATAATATAATCTTTATCTGATATTTCATTCATAATAAGACTCATTGTCTTTATAGTCTCTCCTCTTTGTAATATATCTTGAAATGGTAACATGCATACATTTGACATTTGAAAGTTTGTAATGAATAATTTTAAATGTCTATATAATCTATGAGTTAGTCTAGTATCTTGCATACAATACAAAGCTACTTTTGTAGATAATTCAATGTCCTTGCGTACAAAACTCTTGTGAATATCAATTGGTCGTATGTCATCTTTTTGAGAGTTAAGAAATGTTTTTGCTACATTGTCCAATTTGTAACTTTCTAAATTGGTATATAATTTTTCTATAGATTGTAAAATGTCATAACTAATTCTACCATTAATCTTTACACGTTTGAAATCTTTTATACCTCTTTGTGCACTACTAAATCTAGAAACATTTAATTCGTCTTGTACATTATCTCTACCTAATTGTGGAACAATGTTATTCATAACCATTCTATTATAAATATAACTCATATCAAATGTATCACCGTTATAAGTTATTATGACATCTGGATCCATTTTTCTAACAAATATACTAAAATTAACTAATAAATCATATTCAGAATCAAAGATGAAATGATTATCATTTATCTTGTTACATGGATTTAAACTAAAACAATATTCGTCTTCATTTATAGTAACTCCAATATGTGTTATAACATCATTTTCTCTTTCTGGTTCAGGAAATTTAAAACTAGGGTTAATACATTCAATATCCAAAGCCATTTCAACTAGATTATCTGGTATATAATCAACTTGACAACTAACTAGACTTTTGTAATGTCCTTGCCATTTTCCATTTATAACTTTAATGTCATAACTACCACATGGCAAAATTTTTGTTTGATGAAAAAATTTTAAATTTTGATTCTTTTTTTCATATACTCTAAAAGGTGTACTCTTACAGAATATATACATGTCTATTGTATTCTTGAAATAGCATTTCACTAGATTATGTTTTTTTTCACCATCAAATCCATAAAAGAATTGTTTTTGCGTGTATTCAAATTTATGTATTTTTTGTTTATCCTTTATCTTTTCAAAGTTTTCTCTATTCATATAAATAAAAGGATAAAATCCGTAAATTGTGACATTTACCTTTTTGGAATTTTCATCTATACCATAGACTTTATTTATATCATACCAATAAAGTAGAGTAACTTTCATCTCGTGTTAATTAAACAAATTATTTTATTAATATCAAGTACAACAAATGAAGATATCACAATTTGAAGCAAGACACTTGTTATTACTAGAACCCAGAGAGAAATTAACAAGAGAAAGAATTAGAAAACAATTCAACAAGGTAGCAAAATATACTCATCCAGATAAAGGCGGTAGTAGACAAGATTTTATCATTTTAAAAAAGGCTAGAGATTTTCTTTTAGATAAATGTGTTATAGAAGAATATGATACTCATAAATTTATAGAAAAGGGTCAATTAAGGAACAAACTAGTTCAACAAGAAAATCAATACAACATGACTCATAATAAACAACGAAAAAAGTTTGACAACTTTTGCAATCAAGAAATGACAGATATTTTCAAGAAAAACATGGTTGTAGAAGAAAACAATATAGAAAAAATGACACCAAAAGCCAATAAAGAGGCAATGAATTCTAGTGATATTCGTGACATTTACATGAATATTTATGAATTACGTAAAAAGAAACAATCTTCAGAGACTGCAATTTCAAAGATTATACCAGTTGGTATAGACCCAATGGAAACGATTGATTATGTTAAATGTAGTACATATGAAAATGGAGACAAGACATATTTAAAGACACACGCAGGTACAGGTAAACATTCTGCTTTTGATTACAACTCAGAAATGGAGAAAAAGAGAAAACGTCAAGAAGAAATAAGAGAGTCTAAAGGTCTTGGTAGAAATACGTCCAATATAGATGCAAATATTAAAGAAAATATTAAAAAAGGTCTAAGAAAAAGATGATTTATTAAATTTCAATATCATATTTTTCAAATGTTTTTTCCAAGTCGAATTCATTAGCAAATAAATCCTTTAGAATAATTTGTACAGATTCAAATCCAGACTTTCCATTCTTTAAAATATCAAATAATTCTTTAATTTTATCCTTGTCTATTTCATCTACAATACTTTTTAATATAGGATAAATCTTTTTAATATTCTTATTGGCTCTCTTTTTTGAATTTTCCTCGTATAATTTTTCATATTTTACCTTGAAGTTCATATATGTATTAAATTCTGATTTTTTAACTAGAGATTTAAACATTTTTTCAATATATTCAAAAATAGTTTCTTTTGATGTTTTTGATTCCATATTCATTGTGTTTGTTATAATATTTTTAATATCTAAAACAGTTGACATGTCTTGTATAATAGATTCTGAACTTTTTTTAAACTTTTCAGTGCAAAATAAATGTTTTATGTAGTCAAGTGATTCTAATAATGATTCATCTCTAGACGCAAGTAACTTTGGGTCCAATTGTTTTAAAAACTTTATAACTTGTTTTTCACTCGCTGGACTAATATCACAAGACTCTTCTAATAAATCATGTTTATCCATAAATGAAAACATCTCCATGAGTATCTTGTTAAAGTCATCTACTTTTTCTTGTTTCATTAATTAATTAAATAAATGTTTATTTAATAAACAATGAAACAGGAGTTTAAAGAATGGAGAAAGAAAAATGAAAATAATTTTCACGTACACCAAGATGTATTAAAAGAATTTGAGAAAATGAAAAAGTTTTACAATAATGATTGTAAATTTTTAGCTATAAAGAAAAAATACAATTTAGATTCTAGTGAAATGAATGAATTTATAACTACAATCACTTCAAGAACAATGAAATCAAAATTTATAAAAATGAATGAATACAAATTCTTACTAGGTGACAAGAATTTTTATCAAACACATTATCCTGTCTTGTCTAAAAGGATTTTTAATCTACATGAAGTGATTTCAAGGGATCCAACAAAAATGGTATTATTTTCTGATTTTTATAAACGTCTTAGTGAATGCAAGACATTGGAAGAAAAGAAACAAGTTGATATTGATTTCTCTGAAAAGTTTAGGATTTTTAAATAATTTTTTTAATAAATATAAAATGGAATTATATCATATAAAGGAAATTGATTATTACTTTAAAATTTCAAAAGATAGTGAAATTTCATATAATGGTCATATACTATTAGATAGAGATGAAATGGTTTGTTATCATGTTAATCAATGTATGAATAATATATCATTTAATGTTTCATTTGTTAGAAACGTTGAGAAAAAACAAAATACAATTAAAGGGTATCCAAATTCTATATTATTAATAGAAAGACAAAGTAAGGAATCTATTATTAGAGTATTAAAGACACAAGAAAGCTTTAAGGATTTATATATTAGAGTTGTTTTTTGGAATCCTTGTTCTGAAAATGAATTACTCTTTGATAAAAAGATAAAAAATACTAGAAAAGCTTTTCTTAATAATTATCTAAAAGACTATGCATCTGATATAATAGAAAAGATCATGTACAATAGATTGATAAAAGAAAATGATAACGCTATGAAAGAAAGAATACAAAAACTAGATCAAAATATAGATGATTTTTTATTTATTTGGGTAAATGACTTTTCATGTGTACCTTTTATAAGAAATTATATAAAAAATGATGAAATGTTAAATAGACATGTTTTCTTTACGGGTAACATGTATCATTTAATGTATAGTGATTATACAATTAATAGTTATAAATGGTACAATATAAAAACTAATCTAGACCCACTTTCATTTTCAGGTGATTTCAAAGGTATTAAAAATTTAATATATAATGAAAATATTATTGTAAGAAATACAAGCTATATTAATGGAAAATTTTTAAATTTTTTAAACAACATTAAAGTAAAATATTATGAGTAAAGAATTTGTTTTAGATAAAGTACTAGATAAAATTGAAAACAAAAAAATACTAAAATCAGATGATATAAATATTAAACAAAATGAAAATAATATACGTCCAGCAAATAATATTGAAGATTATGTGACTTATTCAAACAAAGACATAAGTGACCTAGGGTTTAATGTGGATAGTATAGTTACAGGGAAAAAATGTATGAACAAGGTAACATCAGGTGGTGTACTTGTATCTGATTTAAAAAAAGCATCTAGTGTTATAGAATATACAAATACGGAAAAAACTATTGGATATTGTTTTGATATATCTGATATAACAATAAGATTTAAAAACAATAATTTTATAAACCCATTCACAAACAAACCATTTTCAAAAGATTTTGTAATTCAATACTCTGACAAGATAAGAATATTATATAAAAATTCTTCAAATATAAATGTTGATATAGACACTAGAAAATTAAAACTAGGATACTTGCTTGAAAAAATAGATGAAAATAATTCAGTAGTAGACAAGTTTTATAATCTTGATGAAAAAAATATGAGACGCTTTGCTATATCAAATTTAAAAATAGATAAAAAGATATTAGATGCCATAAATTCAAAAGATTTAGTTGATTTTATTGTAAATGAATGGTCTGAAAAATTACTTTCAATAATATCTGAAAGAGAAGTATCAAAAACAAATAATAATTTATTAAAAAATTTGACACTCTAAAGTTGACATCTACTAATATAAAAATGATTCAAATTATCATAATGATCTCGAATAAATGATCTTGACAAACTCTGAAATTCACTAATAAGTTTCCAATATACTTTTCCACTGTGTTTTTCAATAAATGATTCTGATAATATTTGATGTTCACTAATATTTCTCCAATCTACTTTATCACTATGTTTTTCAATAAATGATTCTGATAAATATTGACATTCACTAATCCATTTCCAATCTAGTTTGTCACTATGTTTTTCAATAAATGGTTCTGACAACACTTGACATATACTAACAATTTGCCAATCTAGTTTGTCACTGTGTTTTTCAATAAATGGTTCTGACAACTTTTGACTATTATTAATATATTCCCAGTTTACATATTCTTTATATTTTTCAATGAACGGTTCTGACATTTTACATCTAACATGTTTGAAATGTATTTTATCAATGTATTTTTCAAGAAATTCTTGTGACAACCTTTGATGTTGAAAAATATTGTACCAATATAGTTTTTCACTATGTTTTACAATAAATGGTTCTGACAACACTTGTGTATGACTAATAGTTTTCCAATCTATATAATCACTATATTTTTCCATGAATTCTTCTGACAACTTTTTTCTATGGTTAATACATTCCCAATCTAGTCTTTCTTTATATTTTTCAATAAAAGAATCTGTTAAATCTGCTTTTGTAATAATTTTCCAATTTAAATAATCTTTATATTTTTCAATAAGTTCATCTGTTAATCTTGTATGTCTACTAATATTTTCCCAGTCTTTGAATCCTAACTTGTTAAAACTTTCTTCAATAAATTCTTTTAAAAATCTAATATTCTTAATATATTCGGAATGAAAATTTTGTTTCATAATTTTTATTTTTATTATTAAACTAAATCTAAATTGGTATTATATTAGTGAATATCAAAATTTATTAGAATCATTAATGATGACAATTACTAAATAGATTTAGATTCAATATACATTCTGTTTATACCGAGCATTTCAAAAATAATGTGAAACAATGCTCCAATTACAAACACACTTTGATACATACCAAGACCAAAGTCTACCATGTTAAATAAATATGTTATTATAACTAGAAAAAATCCAACTATAAAAGATTCAAAAAGAATATCAAATTTCATTTAAAAATGAAAATAAAATAAATTATGAAACTAAAAATAGATTGGCGTTATATTAAAATATATATTAAATCAAATGATTTCATTGATAAACATAGTGAAAAAATAGATTTTTCTTGTAGTAATTCAATTTATATAAACAAATATATCTTTGAAAAATATAAAGAAAGACTAGATTGGTATTATATTAGTAATTTGAGAAAATTATCAGAATTATTTATAGAAAAACATAGTGAATATATAGATTGGCAAACTATTAGTAGATTTCAAGATTTGTCAGAACCATTTATTGAAAAATATAATGACAAAGTATATTGGGGATGGATTAGTAAATGTCAAAAGTTATCAGAAGAATTCATTGAAAAACACAAAGACAAAGTAAAATGGGAATCTATTAGTGCTTGTCAAGTGTTGTCAGAACAATTTATTGAAAAACATAGTGAAAATATAGATTGGAAATGGATTAGTAAATGTCAAAAGTTATCAGAAGAATTCATTGAAAAACATAGTGACAAACTATATTGGAAATGGATTATTCAACACCAAAAGTTGTCAGAACCATTTAGTATTTCCAAAGGAAATCCGTCAGAAACCGTAGGTTTCCTTTAAAAAAACACTGAAAAACTAGACTCTTGACTCATTTCATTGAATTCATCTATTTCATTGAAATGACTTTTTTGAAAGACTTGCGTCTCAACATTCTTAATGTGTTTCCACACTAAACGGCTTCAAGCAGCAATGTTTGATAAATATGTTTCTGGCTGCCATAGCATCTCTATCTATCTTAAGTTGACAAGAATTACATTCGTAAATCTCATTGGTTGTCTTGTTTAATTCAAAACAATTTCCACAAATTTGACTTGTATATTCTTCATCTAAAATGTGTAATAAAACACCTTTTTCTTTACACTTGTTTTTGAGTCTCATTTGGAATTGATAATGTGACCAAGTTGTCATATTTCTTGACACTTTTGAATTCAATTTAGTAACCATTTGATTAGTCTCAAAAGGAGGTAATATGATGTGATTGTAATTACTTACTAAGTAATGACATACCTTTTTGTGCATGTCATCTCGAACATCTTTTACCTTTTTAATCTTTCGAAACCAAGCTAATTTGTGTCTTTTGTGTCTAGTATTCAACTTGGTTCTAATTTTAGACTTGTCTCTTTTTTCTTCTTCATTTTCTAATGTCTTATTTTCTTTAGACAGATCATTCATTCTATTTTTTATAGTGTCCATTCTTGAATTAATAATGTCCATTTCCTTTAGATATTTTCCTATTTTACCAAATTCTTTGCCACAGAATTCAAAAACATTTTGTCCGTCGTAGCCTGTTAAGAACTTTCGTACACCAGGGTCTAAGGCGATAATGTTTCTTGGTTTTGATTCCTTTTGTACTTTCTTTTCAAAAGTCAAATAAATGTAATAACTACCTACACGGTCTTTGGTTATTTTAACGGATCCAGATGATTCAAATAGTTGTTCATAACTTCTTAATTTGATTGGTGTAAGATCATTGTCTTTTGATATTTTAGTAAAAATAGTTTTGTTATTCAAAAAAGTTCTGTTAAATGTTCTAGAGTCAATTTCTATAGTATTTTGATACCACTTTTTGTAAGACAAACTAAATGTTTTTTTTAATTTCATATTTGTCTCTAAAGATGTTCTAAAATGCCTTGATGCTTTATCTCTAATTTCTTGAGGTGTCTTTAATAAAAAAGGATACTCTTTTACCATAGGAGAATCTTTGTTTACACAGTAATTTCTCAATTCGTCTTTTTGTTGACATTTCGTAATAATACAATTTTCTTGATTTAATACTATATTAAATGTTCTAACAAGAAACGTAATAAGTTTGTAGTTATTAAAGTCTCTATTCTTTTTGGTGTCTAGTTTCTTTAATACATTAAAGATTGATGTCAACTTTTCTCTACATTCGATTGTCGTATGAAACTTGTAAGGAAACTTTTTTGACTTGTAATAATACTTGATTTGATTTAGTGTCAATGGTTCTTTGACTACTTTCTCTTTTGAGGCATGTTGGTAAAATTGTTTCTTGTGTATTCTATGGTAATCAATTAATAAGTTATAGGTCTTTTTGTATCCTTTGAACCAAGTGTCTATTGTCTTTTTCTCTTTGTTGTTTAACTTTAATTTTATCTTTTTGGATAATGTCATAGATTTGTCTTTGGACACTTTTTTGTCAATCTTAGGTGTAAAGTAGTAAGAATCTAATTTTAAATTGTTATCACTTGACATTCTATTAATAGAGAACCAAGACTTGTTTTCCATTACATTTTCTATTTTGTCTATTTGTGTTGGTAACCAAAGATCTATTGACGTATTTTTAAATTGGTTATTTACGTTAAATGGTTGTTTTAATCTCTTGGTGTCTTTTTGGACTTCCTTTTTCTTTCGTTTCATAAAAATATGGGAAATATTTCTATTTATAGTAAAATAGAGACATCTAATTGGTCAATTAAATGATTTCGATAAATTGTATAATATCAAAATAAACTAATTATTTTTATTCATTTAATAAAATACATATATTTTGTTTTTATTAAAGTTTAAATTTAGTAAAAATATACACAAAAAAATATATGAATTCGATGTTTTCTTTTATTTATATGATATTACATAGCAGTAACATTTTGAAACTTGCCGTACAACACACTCAATAATTGCCAATCTATATCGTCACAGTATTTTCTTATAATGTAATCGTTCAAAAAGTCTTGATATTCTATAATATCGTTTATATCAAAATAATTTTCATAATTTGAATATAAATTAATATCAATTTCTTGAGTTCTACATAGTATATTCCAAGGAAAGTCGTCTAATGACACGTTTTTTTCGTAAAAACTAATAAAATCAATTATTTCTTTGTATTTTAATTGGTCATAGATCAATTTTTGATAAATAACTCCAATTTTCATATTGATTTCATTCTCCAACATGGAAAAAATATCTATACTCTTTTTAAGTTATTTTAAACCAATCAAAAAACAACGATAAGCTATCAAATATTTCTAGAAAATCAAATCTTTATTCATTCTTCATTCTTCATTCATCTTTATTCATTCTTCATTCATCTTTATTCATTCTTCATTCATCTTTATTCATTCTTCATTCATCTTTATTCATTCTTCATTCATCTTTATTCATTCTTCATTCATATTTATTCATTCTTCATTCATATTTATTCATTCTTCATTCATCTTTATTCATTTTATCTACACAAAAAAGAGAAATAGATGTCTTTTTATAACAAAAATTAATATATAAACTATTTTTATTGGTTCTCTATTAATTTAAAATATTTCTTGAAATTATTTGTTAATTTTATCTTTCCAATAGATCTTTCTTCTAAATTAAAAGATAACGTATCTTTTTCCAAATTTAAAGATCTAAATTCATCAATGGTGTTGATGTAATCATTCTTTTTAATTTTTCTATTAATATGATATTGGTTGGAGTTACGTTTCATAACGACTATAATTGGTTCTTTTTTAATATATTTGTTATAAAAGAAACAACGCGATCAATTTATATGAACCATTTTACTTTTGAACAACATGATGTTGATGATCTATGTAGTATATTTGATAACTTGAATACTTTAAAACTCAAAGGCAAATAAATCCATTTTCATCCTTATCTAATTCATATTTCGAATAAAATAAATCCCAATCTATTTTATCATAATTATCCAATATCATTCTATTTGTTAAAAAGTCACGAGAATAACCAAGATTCAATTTTATTTTCTTGATAGTTTTATCTTCCCCATTGTTTCTTTTAGTTGACTTACGAAATATACCGGGGATCCTACTACCATGTTTTTCTAGAAAACTAATAACAGTATCATGATGATCTTTTCGGTAATCATTGTGATCAAAGAAATCCAAACTATATAGGAATTCAATACACATCTTATCAGCAAATTCAAACACTAATGTTTTTGAGATTTCATCCAATTGATTATAACGAGTAGTAAATATAACCCAATCAATTTTATCACTATGCTTTCTGATAATGTCATCTGTTACGAAATATTGGTGTTCAATAATGTCGTTAATATCAAAATAGTCTTCATATTTTTGATAAAAATCAATATCAAATTCTTGTGTCTCACATAACTTACTCCAAGGAAATTTATCCATTGATAGATTTTTTTTGTAAAATTCGATAGCAAATAAAATATCATCCATATCCATTTCATCACCCATACTGTGATAAATCTCACATTGCATCTTGAAAATGTCACCACTGTTCATATCACTACGGGCATGTTCGCTTATAAACCCTTTATATTAAAAGAAGACCAATCATATAAAAATTAACAGAGAACCAATAAGATTCATGTCACGTCATTGATTGGTTATCATTTAATAAAATATTTATTGGTTAATTTTTAATATAAAGACTATAAAAAGAGAGACCAAAAAGATATTGAATGCAAGTGATTTCAAAAAGAGAACACGTTGACTATGTTGAAGAAATTAGATATAAGAAAACAATGTATTTTGTGACATCCATTGAAAGATTTTGTTACATTTTTATATATGGAAATATTATCATTATCATCATTATTTTGATAGTAAACATATTAAAATTTTGAAATAAAAAATTTAATATTTATAAACGAGTATACATTGTGACAATGTCGTTACTACATTTTATAACATAAACATGTGTATTGATTTTTGTATCAATAATAAAATCATGTAAAGCTTAACTAGTTATTGGAATTATTAATAGTATTAGTATTAGTACTATTTCCATTTATAGTGCATGTAAGCAACACACTTTAATAAATTGTTCAGACACAAACGCTTATGTGATTA
>Ga0209194_1001529_pt1 | contig 14033 bp, 35 predicted proteins | sample COGITO_mtgs_1004_FD_184787 | JGI IMG/M metagenome (GOLD analysis project Ga0209194, IMG submission 184787) | Pelagic marine microbial communities from North Sea - COGITO_mtgs_100413 (SPAdes) (version 2) | ecosystem: Environmental > Aquatic > Marine > Epipelagic ...
TGGGTTAATGGTGCTGAAAGAATGCGTATTGATAGTAGTGGTGATTTACTTGTAAATTGCACATCACTTCCTTCTGCTTCTGTAAAAGGTTTTGGTATAGACAGAAAAGGCACGATTGGAATGATAGTTACTTCATCAAGTGCAACTGGGGGAGATAGCCATATGCAAATGTTTAATCCTAATGGACAAGTGGGAAGCATTGTAACCTCTGGTTCAAGCACAGCATTTAATACTTCATCAGATTACAGATTAAAAGAAAATGTTGTTGATATGACAGATGCGACAACAAGATTAAAACAACTACAACCAAAAAGATTTAACTTTATTGCAGATGCAGACACAACAGTAGATGGCTTCATAGCACACGAAGTTTCAAGCATAGTGCCAGAAGCAATATCAGGTGAAAAAGATGCTATGGCTGTTGAAACAACATACACAGCTGATGATGTAGAAACACAAGGAGATAGTCCAAGTAAAAATGTTGGAGATCCAAAAACTTATTCTACAACAGAAATAGATGCACAAGGCATAGACCAATCTAAATTAGTTCCTTTACTGACAAGTGCCTTACAAGAAGCAATAACAAAAATAGAAACTCTTGAAGCTAGAGTACAAACATTGGAGAACGCATAATGGCACAGACACTTTTAAATTTAGCACAAGGAGTTACAGGTACTTTGCCTACAAGTAATTATGTTGGTGGTAAGGTATTACAAATTCAATCTTCCACTATTTCATCACAAGTAGTTATAACTTCTACATCTCCTACAGATGTAGGTTTGTCAGCCACTATTACGCCTTCAAACACATCAAATAATATTATGATTATAGCTACCGCTACAGTAACTTGTAACAATAATAGTGATGGAAGTGGAGCAATCGGTTGGTCAATAACAGATAGTTCAAATAATGTTATTATAGGCTCGGCAGGAGATTCTAACCCCTTTGATTTAGGTCACCACAACACATCTAATTGGTATTCTATAAATGGAGTTCAAACTAAAACAATAGTTCATTCACCTAATACAAATTCAGCATTTACCTACAAAATGAGAGGTGAAAATGGAACTGCAACAAACGCTACTTTTAATTACAATGGTAGCTTCGGAGCAACTTCATCAATAATACTAATGGAAATAGAAGGATAGAGAAATACAAAATGGCAAATGAAATAACAACAGTTGATGCTTTAAATTCACTTAAACCAAATGCTCAATGGGTATTACGAGGAGATACTTTAGAGTGGTTAGACAGTAATCAAACTCAACCTACTCAATCAGAAATAGATGCAGAAATTGTAAAACTTCAAGCAGAGTATGACGCACAAGAATATGCAAGAAAAAGACAAGCAGAATATCCACCAATGGCAGATTACTTAGATGCTATTGTTAAAGGTGATGAAGCACAAAAACAAAAATACATAGATGATTGTAAAGCAGTTAAGGAGAAATATCCTAAATGATTAATCCTTGTCCTGATTGTGGAGCAACAACAAAAGCAGATTGTAAGTGTCCTAATGAATGTGAGAGCTGTTCTTGTTAGATGCCCTCATTATCCGAAAAGACTGAAATAGGTCTTCCTTTAAAAAATTTAATAGGTTTACTTGGTGTTGCTGTTACGACAGCGTGGGCGTACTTTGGAATTATAGAACGCCTTAACAATATAGAAACCAGAGCAACACTATTTGAAGCTGACTTATTAAAAGCGGCTGACCAAAAACCTATAGACCAAGAACAATATATGCTCTTGGAGTTTACCGCTACTCAATTAGAAAAAGTAACAACTGAAATGGAAAGTATGATGAACAATAGAGTCAATATAGATTTCTTAAAAAAACAGGTTGATAAACTACAAAGAGATGTTGAAGAATTAAAAGATAAGGTAAGACAAAATGGTAATCACTAAAATAATCATGGCTTTATGTATGTTTGTTAATTCAAATTTAGACGGACATATGATGATAAAAGACGATAGCGTTAGTGAATGTTTAAAACTTAAAAGAGAAGCAGAACGTAATCTTTCGGCAGATAGAAAAAGTGTTATTCGTTTTGAGTGTGGTTTTGTAGAAGCAGAACTAGAGCCAGATATGGAGGGTAATTTGAAAATTAAAAAAATTATTCAAGCTAAATAATGTTTAAAATATTTGCCATGATTTGTATGCTTAATGTAGGAGAATTAGATCAAACACTTTGTTTTAAAAGTGAAGTACCTTTAAACTTTAACGATAATATAGAATGTAATTTAGCAAAAAACAACTTAGCTAATTATCTTGATGCTGATTTAAAAGAAAGAAAATTAACAGTCATATTTCAATGTGGCTCACATATAGGTAATACAAATGTCTGAGTGGCAAAAGGATATAGCAGAATTAAAAACTGATGTCAAATATATAAGAGAAGACGTTAATATTATGCAGAAACAAATTCGTGATATTAATAAAGTATCTAATATGGGTATCGGAGGATTAAAAGTAGCTTTGTTCATCGGAGGTATTTTAGGAGCAATCTATACGTTCTTTAGATTGATAGAATAAATGAAAATATTGTGTATTTCAGATACGCATTATCCTTACGCACATCCAGATCATTTAGAATTTTTAAAAGCAATAAAGTCTAAATATAAATTTGGAACAAAGGATAAATACGTCATGCTTGGCGATGAATTAGACTACTCAGCCTTGAGTTTTCACGACTCTGACCCAGACCTACCAAACAGCACCAAAGAATTAGATTTAGCAAAAGAAGATATACATAAATTAGAAAAAGTATTTCCTAAACTAGATTTGTTAAATTCTAATCATGGTTCAATGGTTTATCGTAAACGTAAGTTTCATGGTTTTCCGCAACAAGTATTAAAAGACTATGCGGATATACTAGAAGTAAATAAAAAAAATTGGAAATGGCACGACAATCTTATTATTAAAGATAAATTCGGTAGTTATTACTTTACCCATAATATGAACGCTGATTGTTTAAAGTCAGCACAGGCACTTAATTATGAGGGATATGTGCAATCACATTATCATTCTCGTTTTGAGTGTAAGTTTTTTAGTAGCCCAGAATCTCTTCGTTGGGGAGCTACAATAGGATGTTTAATAGACAAAGACTCTCTGGCTTTTGCGTATTCTCGAGTTAACATCAAAAGACCTGTTCTTGGTTGCATGGTTATCATTGATGGTGTTCCACATTTAGAACCCATGATACTTCGCAAGGGAAACAGGTGGGTAGGTAAACTATGAAAACAAAAGACCCATTAGTACAACGAGTATTAGATAGAATGGCAGACAGATCGGAGTCTGGTATTAAAAAGTTTGGTGTAACAATGGAAGATGCTGAACAAAGTTTAGAACATTGGATAACAAACACGCAAGAAGAGTTAGCCGATAGTATTTTGTATCTCGAAAAACTTAAAGAAGAAATTAGGAAAAAAGAAACGTTATGGAATTTGAAACATTGCGAGAAGAAATAAAAGAACATGAAGGATATAGGAATAAAGTTTACAAAGATACTTTGGGAAAACGTACCATTGGATATGGTCATTTGTGTAGAGATGATGAAAAATGGGAAGACGATAAACAATACGATCATCGACACTTGGAAAAAACTTTTGAATATGATTTTTCTATTGCCTATCGTGGTGCTATGTCTTTGCACGATAATTTTGCAGAGTTGCCTAAACCTATTCAAGAAGTTTTTATAGAAGCGTGCTTTGTTATTGGTACAACAGGCTTTAGCAAATTTAAAAAGACATTAGAATTAATTAACAACAAACAATATACCGAAGCATCCGAAGAAATTAAAAATTCAAAGTGGTATCGTCAAGTGCCGCAAAGAGTAGAAATGCTTAGTAGGAAATTACAAGATGTTTAAAACAATATTTATCGTGTTGTTTGCAACGTTAGTCACAATACAATTAGCGAATTTATTTATTTATTACGAACAAGTAGGTGGAAACATATGTTAACTAAATTATTAGGTGGGGATATTGTAAAAAATGTTGGTGGAATAATAGACTCTTTACATACCTCACAAGAAGAAAAAGATAATGCTAAAATTAAATTAAAAGAAATTGAAGCACAAATAAATAAAGCACAATCAGATATTAACTTGGCTGATGCACAAAGCAAAGCAGGTGGTATTTCTGGAATGTTACAAAGATCATGGAGACCATTGATAGGTATGTCATGTGCTTTAGCAATATTTTGGGAATATGTATTTAAACAATTTTTATTGTTTTTTATTGCTACTTTTCAAGTTGAGACTGCTCCATTACCAGAGTTAGATATGGGTACTTTGATGCCTCTTGTTATGGCTCTTTTAGGTATGGGAGCATTACGTTCATACGATAAGACTAAAGGTCTTACTAAATAAAGGAGGTAATATGAAATTATTACAAGACTTATGGGATCACTTAAAATCTTGGTCAGACTGGGGAATGTCTGATTGGGTAAAAGCAGGAATTGTTGCGATAATCGTAATCGTATTGATTGGTGCTATTTAATTAATGGCAGATCCAAGATTAAAAAGAGCAGGAGTAAGTAATTTTAATAAACCTAAAAGAACTCCATCGCATCCTAAAAAATCTCACATTGTTGTTGCCAAAGAGGGTAGTAAAATAAAAACTATCCGCTTTGGTCAGCAAGGTGTGTCTGGAGACAAAAAAAATACGCCAAGAAGAAAATCTTTTATGGCTAGACATCGTAAAAATATTAACAAAGGTAAAATGTCTGCGGCTTATTGGTCTGCACGTACAAAATGGTAGGGGTATATGTCACTATATAGAAATATAAATAAACGTAAAAAAGCAGGAAAAAGTAGAAGTAAGAAGAACAGTACAATTAGCCCAGAGGCTTACGCTAATATGAAAGCAGGATTTCCAAAAAAGAAAAAGAAAAAGAGTAAAAAGAAAAAGTAGTGAGGTCTATTAAAGAAGACATCATTTCTTGGTCAAAAGACTTTTTAGAAATACCTAATAAACATTTAAACAATTTCCCTGTTTGTCCTTACGCAAAAAAGACAAGGCTAGACAATCACATAAACATTATAGAACACCACGACTCTAACACATACCTTGAGGCTATCACAAAAGAAGCTAATAAATTTACAGGTAAAATTTCCATCGTTGCTTGTTCTGATTTATCCATAACTGCTGATGAACTAGCCGACTATATTCATGCACTTAACTATGTGTATGTGCCAAAGAATGTATATTTAATGGCATCACACCCAGAAGATTTTGATGAAGAAATAGATTTCTTACAAGATACAACTTGGGAAAGTCACAATGATTTTATGATGGTGTTGATACAGCCATTTGATGAACTCGAAGAGGCAAGTAAGTCATTAAAAAAAATTGGCTATTACAATAATTGGGATGATGATTATTTTAATGGCACAGTAAAACAAAGGCAATACTATAAACATTTGAGGAAACATGAAGATAGTTAAAGTAACTTGGCTAGACACTAATGAGAACTCTGTGGGGTCTTGGATAGAAAAAACAGACCTAGATAACTCTAAATGTTGCTCTATTGATTCACTAGGTTGGTTATATAAAGAGACAGATGACCTTGTTGTTATCCTAGCTGATAAAGATACTCACGATGAAGATGATCTATTTGGTAGATCGCAAGTTATACCCAAAGGAGTAATTAAAAATATTAAGTATTTAGATTAATGGTGGGTGTAACAGGATTTGAACCTGTGACCTTTTCCGTGTCGAGGAAACATTCTACCAACTGAACTATACACCCTTAACTTATTATAGACCAACCTCACAACTTTTTGTACAGCTATTGTACACAACGTTTGGTTAACTTTGGTTAACTTTGGTAAAAAATTGTAAGGTTTGGTCAACTTTTGCATCGTCTGGTCACTTATAACTACATCGACACGGCTTGTCCATACCTTTTTTTTTGTTAGTTTTTAGCCACAAAATAAATGTTGTACAGCTATTGTACATCAACACCTGCCTATTAAGGCAGTAGATTGATCTTTTTGCGTGTTTCTTCTGGTACTGTTGAACCATAAACACTTATCATATCTCTACTTTTCCAACCCCCTAAATCCATTAACTCACTATCATTTGCATTTGCATAACTAATTAAGAATGTTGCGTAAGTATGTCTGACAGCGTGTCTTTTTTTCATTTGATCTACATTAGCCATATCGAGCATTTCTCTCCATGAATTAGTTAAACCATCTGGTTTATTTTTTTTGTGTTGTAGGTTGTTCCAAGGAAATAATTTATCGTTTCTATTATTTATTTTTTCTAACCAAGCTCTCAATGTAGAATGTATTTCTATTACTCTCCCCTCATCTTGTTTGCTTTGCCATAAAAATATTTGATTCTTTTCTAAGTCTATCTCTGGTCTATTATTGAAAAAGTTTTTGCCAGACCATGACACATTTAAGGCTTCCTGTAACCTAGCTCCTGTGTACAGCATAAATACAAGAAGTAACTTAGTATAAAAAAAAGCATTACTTTCTAAACACCTTTTTATTTCTTCTAATGTAAACGTATATTTAGGTCTATTCTTACCAGATAGTGTCCAAAATCTTTTAATACGCATATACTCACACCATTTATTATCATGTGCATAGTGCATTATCTTTGATACCTGTGTGATAAAGTTACGATTAACTGTTGCGTGCTTAGACGATATATCTATTTGTTTATCTCTAGGCAAAGAAGTATATTTTAAATTCGTATATTCTTTTATGTTGTTGTAACACTCAATAGCTTTTTGACCGATTAACTTGTTAGTTATTTTGTTTAAATGAAAAGAGCCAAGATATTGAACTGTACGATGTAAGTTTCTTTCATCTTGTTTTGATATAGACTCATAAGGGTCATTTAAAACTTCGTTTGTAGCGTCTTTATACGTTTTAACTTCATAACCGCTATTCTGCCTTTTGTAGTCTTCTATCCATTTTTCTTTAAAATTATCCCAAAACCTTTTTGTATATGTCTTGGAAGCAAGAATATTGGTCTTTGTCCAATTTATTTCTATTGTAATAGTGGCAACCTTAAAAGTGCCTCTTATGTAGTAGTATTTACCTCGTGGCTTTTCCGTAAGCATAGTTTCATTACCTTTCCTAAATCTTCTCGTGTGAAGATTTGTTTATTTCTAATAAAACGATGCAAGGACTCTTCGTTTGGATTTTTCAAACGCATTTCGCCCAACCATCTTTTACATGATCTTTTTGACATTTTCAACTTTATTGCTAAATCTTCTTCCGTGTAAAACTCCATTAGTATTTCCCCATTATTATATCTTGATTTTCTTCATCATTTTTAGCTTCTTCGCTAATCTTTCTCCTAAATTCATCTAATTCTTTACGTTCTTCTTCCGTAGTAATACGTTTAGGATGAAATAAAGCCGAGTTTTCTGGCAATCTTTTCTTTGCTAATTTCTCTTCTATCTCTTTATATTTCTCTTCATCTTTGCGTTGATGTCCTAAATACAACATATTACATAATTCATTAGTAGCTAATAAAACATCTTGATAATCCGTAAAAACAACACACCATTGAATAATTTTACGTTCATCATGCAAAACACTTACTCTTTTATTGAAATGATGTACTGTATTGTTATAGGCTTTAGAAAGGTATTCTTCCATTTTAGGTTTACCCAATATTCTAATACTTCCGTCTTCAAATTCTAATTCCCACAATGGTTTTTCATACAAACCAGATTTAGGATTATTACCCCCTTCTTCTAATTGTGTTAACTTGCTTATTTCTTTACTCACTTACAATCTCCATTTCGCTAATAGGAATTACCCTTAACGCTGTATTATTCTTAGCGATCATACTTTGACACTTCATGGCATTTTCTTTTGATATTTTATAGGTATGGGGATAGCGTTTATTTCCGTACTTATCTTTATCTAGTATTTCTACTAATACGCCGTTGTCCGAAAAATTTTTTTCAGCAATTCCAACACTCCCACCATTCTTCCACATAGCAGATTTTATAATTACTTTGTTCATGTTTGATACCTACTCATTTTCATTTCATGTCGCTTATTTACTTCGTCTGTTTGTTCTAAATCATCTAGCTTTTGTTTAGTGATGTAACGAACCTGTGAAATTAAAAACTTCTTATGTATGTCTTGTTTAGTTGTTGTATGTTCTATAAATTCTTTTTGATTTGCTATTAATTCTTTTGCTGTAGTTGTATTATGTCCATTGTTTTTTAGCTCTTCAAAAATTTTACTTTTTAACGTAGCTTCTGTGTCTTTTAATGAATCAAAAGCCGTCTTGTTTTCAGCCCAATCTTCTCCTAGCTTTAATGTTTCATTCATCATAGCAACAGGGTCAAACCTATTTCTTCTTTTAAAATATTCATCACTCATAAATATTCACTCTCCAATTTATCTGCTATATTTCTAAGATTGATAACTCTGGCTTTAATGTTGTATTCTTTATTAGAATGACATTTATCGTGACAGCTTCGGCATAAACAAATGAGATTTTCAATGTGATCTTTGCACTTACTTCCACCTAAAGATTTTGCGGATAGATGGTGGACATCAGCACCCCAATCGCCACACATTGCACATTGTTCCGTCTGTGCTAGTGTTAATTCATCCCACCAAAATTGTCTGTAAACGTCAATGTGATTCTTCATTACAAATGTTTTAAATTATGACACTTAATACAATATCGCATAGCCGCCTCATTGTAGTAACCATGATTAGGTGCAAAATGTGAAATAATATTATCCTCTAAATATTCTCGCTTACATACAACGCAGGAATATTTTTTCTTTTCAATTTTCCTACGTTGTACTTTTTCAACTTTTTTAAAAGCTAATACTGTATTCATTAAAAGTCTGGTATTTCTTCTTCTTTAGTTACTGATTGTGTATCTGACTTAGGTTTCCAAGTGTTTACTTCGGTGTACCACTTGCCTTCCTTACTTTCTTTAACATCAAGATTAATCCAATCTTCATCTTTGTTTTGTAACTTTTCTTTATACCATTGTGTAAATTCCTCTTTCTTTATTGATATTTTAAATTTAACAAAATCAACGTTAGACTCCTTTACAAATAATCCTTTAGCAAAATCTTTATCTTCCATATTATCTCCTTAACTTGCTAAGTTTCCGTCATCATCATCACTAGCTAATCCGTATAATGATTGTAATCCATACCTCTTCGCATAACTTACCGAACTACCCATTTTCTGTGGATTTTCTTTATCATCGCCTTTAACTAAAACAGGTACACGACAAGAAAATTCTTTTTTATCAATATTGTGACGCATGGTTGTTGTTACATAAATATCTTTTGTAACGTCTTCCCACTTTTTTACTATTTGGTTTCCCTCTTTATCGAACTGTATTGCTTCTTTTTTTACTATCATATTTTGATAATCAACGGATTGCGTAAATGATAAACCAAACTTAGTTCCATAATTAACAGCATTAATGACACTTGTAAGATCAGAATATTTACTTTTAAAATGTGGGTTAACTGATTCTTTAATTGCTTTAACATTCATTTCTTGAAACTTTGTAAGAGCCTCTTTTATTGTTTGTACTTCTTCTGGTTTATCTTTCATTTTCTGCCACTCTTTTTTGTTGTAAATATTTTTCTATATCTTCAATATGGTATTTAACTCGTCTCCCTATTTTATGATAAATTATACCACTTCCGACAGTTCTCTCTCTTTGTAATGTTCTTGCATTGAGACCATAGATTGTCTCAACTTCCTTTTCAGATAATAATTTCTTTGCAATATTCATTTCTTTTTTCTCATCCTTTTCTTTAGTTCTTTATCTTTCTCGAAAGCAGATAAATAAATCTTAAATTGTTTAAATGCTTCTTTCAGATCAGTTTTGTTGAACTCTTTAATCTCATATTCAGAGTTATCTTTTGGAAAACGAGCTACTAAAAATTGATCTATTTCTATCTTGTCATTTTCTTTAACAAGCTGTGCGTAGGCTGAACCTTGTAAAAGATTATCAACATACACATTAGAAGATGACTTAAAATCAATCAGAATATGTTTTCCATTTTTTTTGACGAGCAAATCTGGTGTACCTCCGTATTTATACTTACGAGAGGTGTAATGTTTTTCTGTCCAAATAATTTCAGTATTAGACATTAAATTTTTTCCACCATTTCATAAACCCATTGAAACAACTTTGTACTTCTGGGTCATCCGATAATGTAAATTCTTTTTTATTAATGATACATTCTGCGTGATCGTGAAATGTAGTTCCTATATCTTGAACTCGTTTCATTTCTTCCCAGTATTTAATACCACTTAATCCAAGTTTGTTTGACCATCCAGTTATTGCCCCACTATCTTTAAAACGAGATATAATTGTAGTTACACTAGGTATTTTTTTATCATCAAGTTTATAAGGTTTAGTTGGCATTATTTGTTTCTATCAACTCTTCATTTTCTGCTTTTTCTAATTCCCATTCTTTCTTAGGTTCTCTTTGTTCTACTAATGGGCTTGGTAATGGGTAAACTTCCCAACCATATCTTTCTGTTAATATTTTTCCTATCTTGTCCATGTCTGCCTTTCTGGAACAAGAGGGTAGGGAAACTATCTTGGAGGAAACCTACCCTCTCTGTGCCATGTATCATCGACTACAAGAAGTTATCCGCATGACAAATCTTGCAATTATTGACCATTTCTAGCCAATGAAGGACAAAATATAGATTAAAATGGGTTTGTCAACAAAAGTTTACAATGTAAACTAAATTATTATATATCTGTAATTTCAAAGTCTGCAGAACGAAAATTCATTGATATTGTTGGGTATATCTTCTTATAATTACGATTATTTTTTTCACCTGTTACATGATTAAGTGTTTTGACATATTGTTTTTTTAAATTATTTTCAATTATAAATTCGTGATAAGCAAAATCATCTTGAGCTATTATAACTGCAAAACCAATATCAAAATCTAAATTATTAATTGTGCTAAAAAATTTTAAGTGCAAATATTGATTACCTAATGAACAACTTAAAATACATTTTACATTAGGTTTTTGTTCAGCATGACCAAACATAAGTACAGCTTTTGGTTTTTGTTCTATTAAATTAACTGTAGTTAAATAAGGAACATCATTAGTTTCCTCCCATAGTAAAGGATATTTTGGCACAGAATTACCACATAACAAACCAAGAGTAACATTATGATCGACTGTTTGTAATACTTGATGATACCATTTTAATTCATGTACTTTAATTGCATCTCCATTTAAGTGATTTGCAACTGTTGTATGTGAAATATCGTAACCATGTTTATTTAATAATCTTGAAAGTTCTCTACCACCAACATTTAAATCATAACAAACTTGTCCAAGATCGGTTTTCTTTTTAAATATTTTTTGCTTTACCATTAGATTATTCATAAAATGATACCTACTTTGTAATTAAATGCAATTATAAACATTAATTGGTAATTATAAGTAATAGCGGACATTGTCAATTTAATTATACAAAATACTTTACAAATCAAATTGTCAGCATTAATTGACAATAAATGATAATTAAATGCAGTATTTGTAATGAAGACAAGGAAATTAAGGAAAGTTTAACTTTTAAGGAAATAAAAGTTCTACAATTTATTATCAATTATATTAAAAAAAACAATATTTCTCCCTCTATTAGAGACATAGCAAAGGGTTTAAACTTAAAATCTGTATCTAATATTGATAGATATGTTTATCGGTTACAAGACAAGAATTACATTGCAAAAACGCCCTATATTAAAAGATCAATAGTTGTTTTAAAGGAAATTATTTGTGGGTAAAATCTTTAAAATGGGTGTTCATGTTGACAAATTTATAGCCGATACTGTGCATTTATCAGATGATGAAATAGGCAAATACTTTCGTTTTCTTTGTTATGCTTGGAAGTTACAGGCTAAATTACCTAGTGACGTAAAAAGAATAAATCAAATAGCAAAAAACCCAAACATTAAAAAAACCCAGTATTTACTTGATACTTACTTTGATAAAACAAAAGAAGGCTACAGCAATTCAGCTCAATGTCACGAATGGAATCATGTTCAAAACGTATCTGAAAAAAATTCCAATAATGCAAATTTGAGATGGGATAACAAAAAAGTTATGCCAACGGATATGCCTAATAATGCCAGTATAGAGTATAGAGTAAAGAGTATAGAGTATAATAATATAATAGATAAGTGGAATAAGATTATTCCTACCTCCCATATTAAAGTTTTTAATGAACCAAGAAAAAGATTGTTTAAATCTAGGTTTAAATCTTTTTTCAATGAGAGCTACGAGGAATGGGAACAGTTTTTACAACGCATTTCCAAAATACCTTTTTTATGGGGAAACAACGATAGAGGATGGAAAGCTGATTTTAATTGGGTGTTAAATGAAATTAACTATGCAAAGATCATAGAAGGTAACTACGAAAAAGATGAAAAAAAGCTAGAACCCGTAAAAGAAGTAAACAATGAAGAGATTGCTGAAAAATGGATAAAAGTTTGCAACAATCCAAGTGCATTTATGCTTTCCCAAGCAGAAAAAAACTTTCAAGAAATACGAGACTTGTATCAACGAAAACTATTAACTGACGAACAAATTAAGGTGTTAGGTGTTAATGTCCGATAAAAAATGTTGTCAATGTCCTAATAAAGCTAACATCGTACAGCGTTATATTTATTATTGTGCCGATTGTTTTCTTAAAATTTTAAAAAATGACAAAAAAAAAGAAAAGTAAAAAAGCCATTGAGCTTGGTAGCCAAGAATTAATTTTAAATGAAGATCGTACGTTAACTCGTAAGGTTGATGGTGCTAAGTTTCGTTTTGCTTTTTATGGCGAAGATCGTCATTTAGAAAAAGTACATAAATCCGTTTTAGAAAATTATCATGCGAGAGGTATGCTTTGTAGTTATGATCGAGGTATAAACGATAAACGTTTCTTTGCAGGCTCTAAGTTTGAACAAATTTGTTATCATGCAGGCTTAGAACAAAGAGTAACCGCTAGTTTAAATGACATGGTAGTAGGAACAAAAGAAGATTTTATTTTAGATAACATAGACGCCCACTCATACTTTCATCAAGTTTGTAAAGAGCTAGGCAAGTTTTGGAATATTTCTTGGTGGGTTATGGTACTTAACAGACCCGCTAATAAATATAAACGAAAAGGGATGGAAGACTTACAAGAGGCTTTAGATCGGATGGTAACTATCTTTGACTTTTGAATATGACCCTTTGGTTAATTAATCAGCTAATCTGATTCGTAAATAGTTTCGTCTTGAATAATAGTAAAATCATCTTCTGACATCACTATTCCATGTTTTGACATTCTATCCATAAAATAAGAACACCATAATTTAGCACCTTTTTTAGTTTCCCAAGAAAGACTATTAATATAATCGTGGTCTAATTTTATATCGTAATTTTCGTTAGAATAATCAACATTTACTTTTACAATAAATTTCATATAGAAAAATACTCTCCAATATCTTTAAAAATATTTCCCCATCTATGATCTTGATTAGATTTAGGTAAACCAAAAAATCTTTTTAATTTATTTAAAAGTTTTTTAGCTTCTTTTTCTGAATCTGTTTTATGAAATATTTTATCTGAACCAATATAATATTCTAAAAAATATACATACCAAGTATCATATTCTTCTTCTGTAATTTCTATCATATTATATAATTTTTTTTGATCTATGTTTGCATATTTTTGACTTAATATATCTAAAAGCTCATATGCTCTTTTAGTTTCTCCTTCATATTCTATACAAACTTTATGATCTAGTTCTACATTTATAAACCAAGTTGGTATTTTAAATTTACGATTTTTCATTTTACACTCCATTGTGTTTGGGTCATATTCACTTGTCAAAGAACAGTATCTAATTCATAACTAATGAAGTTATTTTTTAATACTCGACCATTATAACATATGGGTTTTTGAGATTTGGCTGTTTTTAGGGATTTTAGAAAATTACTCTAGGTATTCCGCCAAAAATTAGGTGTTTTACCCCTAAAAAAAATCGCTTGTCCGCCAAAAAC
>Ga0209194_1001532_pt1 | contig 14015 bp, 10 predicted proteins | sample COGITO_mtgs_1004_FD_184787 | JGI IMG/M metagenome (GOLD analysis project Ga0209194, IMG submission 184787) | Pelagic marine microbial communities from North Sea - COGITO_mtgs_100413 (SPAdes) (version 2) | ecosystem: Environmental > Aquatic > Marine > Epipelagic ...
GGTAAAGCCTGGGAAGATATCACCTTTCGTGAGGAACTAGAGGAACTTAAGGCGCAGTTGGACTTAGAGATTGTCTATGTCTTAAGAGAGCCACCGGAAGATTGGCTAGGTGAAACGGGCTACGTCGATCAAGAACTGCTCGCTCGTCACATTCCAAAACACAGGGCAACCCGGCATTATTTCATTTGCGCTGCGTCCGTCATGATGGAACAGGCAGAACGTGCCCTGCACGACTTGAATGTACCGGTTACTCAAGTTCACATGGAACATTTTAACTTGGCTTAGCTTAACGGCTAGGTTAGCGGCTTATGACACGCTCGATCTCAATATCTCTCATCTTAAAGGCTTACCGTTATGCGCTATAGCATCATGATTCAACTTGTCGGACTTATCACGCTAGTGCTGCTGACCACAGCAACACTTTTTGCTTGGCTGCAAAACCGCTCCGCGCCCATTCCCAACACTGAATTAGCGAGACAAAGCGCGTTGCTCAAATAACGTACGCTAAGCACATTCGTATGTCACTTCAAGCACTGTCACCTCAAGCACTGTCACTTTTCGATCACATTCGGCCTTAATACTAAAGATAAGACAGCAATTGTCAACAACGTTTAATTTCCGAGGCTCTCTTCTGTAGATACCAGCTATAGCAGCTATTGAGCGATCGCGCAGTCAGCAAAAAAGGCGGCAAGCTTCAATTTACGATTTCGTAGCGGATGAGATTTCTAACGTCCTGGGGAGAGATTTCCAGCGTTTGTGCGATCGCCTCTTCTACTTCAGATATTTCCGCAATGGGAAACTCGAATTCCAGCTTTTTTAGGGCTGACTCAGCAGTCTGCACCTCAACTTGAGCGACCTGTGCGGACGGGTCAGACTGGTCAATAATAGCCTCAATCCTCGTCACATCGAGCGTCATATGAATATCAAGATGAGCGTCGGATTGCAGCTTGTCTTTGGTTGCTCGAGAGCGACTGAGTACCGGGTCGATGATTAGGCTACAGCTAAGCCAAAGTAACAAGGCCAGTAATAAGGTCATTAGGGGCAAAGGCAACCAAAATCTTAGCCCCATGTTCTGCAGCCAGTACTTGCTAATTCGCGACATGCTTATCCCCCACTGCCAAAACCCTGTCTGTCAAAACCCTGTCAAGACCTGTCAAAGTAGCTTAAAACCTTACTCTAGATTTTATAAAAGCGTAGGATCGTTGTATATCTCACTGACGGCAGAGGTTAATAAATCGACGATCCTCTATTTTATTTGGAGTCCGGTGCAGGTGAATTGGCATGAAAGTTTTGCTCGTGGAAGACGATAGGCGGCAGCTTATGCCATTACAAACTGTTCTATGTCAGGCGGGCCATACGGTAGACGGCGTAAGCGATGGAGAAACTGCGCAGTGGCTGCTTTCAGAAAGAGACTATGACTTGCTGATCTTAGATTGGATGCTACCTCACGTAAGCGGCGTGCAGCTCTGCGAGCATTATCGAGCATCGGGGAAGACAGCCCCGGTGCTGATGATTACCGCCAAAGATACAACCTTAGATAAAGTCACTGGACTAGATGCAGGCGCAGATGACTACATTGTGAAACCTATTGACATTGTTGAATTTATGGCCAGGGTGCGGGCTTTAGGTCGGCGATCGCCCATCTGTCAAGGCGACTCTCTCTCCCTGCACAATCTGTATCTGCATCTAGATATGCTAACGGTAGAGCGTCAGGGAAAAGTCTCCCCTCTTTCTAGCCGAGAGTTTCAGCTTTTGGAATATTTCATGCGCCATCCTCAGCAGGTGCTAACGCGCGACCAAATTGAGCAGGCCGTCTGGGAATGGGGCAGCGAAATAGAGAGCAATGCAATTACCGTATTAGTCCGTAAGCTGCGCAAACGCTTGCAGGTGGTAGGAGCAGCCGCCTGGGTTGAAACCATTTATGGAATGGGATACCGTCTAAGTCCGCCCGACAAAACCGATATATAGCGCTAAATGTTTAATCGCAGCCGTCGCAATTTAGCCTGCTGGTTTACGCTCTCGATGGGAAGTATTCTCGTTTTGTTTGCGGTGACAACCTACTATTTGCGTGCTGAAGATAAGTTGGAAGCAACAGACCGGCTGCTTTACAGGAAAACAAGATTGATGGCAGCAAGCGTAGAGTACGAGTTGTCTGAAGGAAAGCCGCAAGTTGACTTAGAGAGAGTGCCGGTATTGGGCAGTGGCACTCTGCCGTTAGGAACAGAACTGGCGTATGTTCGCTGGTATAGCTCCGGAGCACAGCTGAAACGTTTTTTTGGTGAACCGCCGTCCCAACCACTGGAAATTTCTTCGGGTTTTCGCACTGTTAGGTCGAGTGATAGGTCGAGTGAACCGTTGTCTGACAATACTGCTAGAAACAACGCTGAGAAAGTCTGGCTCCGTCAGCTGACGCTGCCCGTACAAGAGGGAAATGAGCTAATTGGCTATCTTCAAGTTGCCACTCCGCTGAGCGATATTCGCGCCGATCTCCGCCAGTTTCAGCTAGCGCTAACGCTGACAATGCTAGTGACTCTAGTCTTAATTGGATTGACAGGATGGTATTTAGGCGGCGTTGCCATGCAGCCTATTAAACAGACCTATAACCAGCTTCAACGGTTTACCGCCGATGCTTCCCATGAGCTGCGGTCGCCGCTTTCTGCTAGCCTAACCAACGCCCAGGTCGCTCTCATGCTAGCGGCCGAGTGCCCTCAGATTCAGCCCTCACTACAAAACATCATTGACAGCACTCAGTCAATGAACGTTCTGGTAAACAATTTGCTCATGCTTGCCCGCTATAAAGGAGGCCTCACGCCAGATCTCCTCAAGCCAGTTAATCTCAACCTACTTGTAAGCGAATCAGCAGCCAGCTACCAGGCTCAGTTCGACGCTCAAAAGATTAGGTTCATCATCTGCATACCTGAACAGTCTATTGAAGTTCAGGCCGACTCAGATCTATTAAAACAAGCGGTAGATAATCTACTGAGCAACGCCTGTAAATACACCGAAGAAGGTGAAACCGTATGGCTGCGCCTAGGAGCTTATGCTAATTGGGCAACTGTACAGGTTGTAGATATGGGTATGGGTATTTCAAAAAAGGATTTGATTCACATATTTGATCGCTTTTACCGGACTGATACCGGGCGCGTGCGGGGTGGCGATGGCTTCGGACTTGGCCTGTCGATTGTAGAACAGGTCGTTGAGGCCCACGGCGGCAGAGTTTGGGCAACTAGCGTTGAGCATAAAGGCTCAACTTTTCAAATTGAGCTACCCATTCGGAGTCGCTTGCAATCTTGATCTGTAGGCATTAACGAATCGCATTTGGCGATACGTGCTGTAAAAAGTCAGTGCGTACAGGCATTTCATCTGCGGTAATAGCCCATAGCTGCGGGCGATCGCGTCCATCTATAAACAACAGCTTATTTCCCAGACCAGTCATATTAGAAGAAAGGCCATTGTCACCATCTAACAAACTCACCAGCTCCATACCCTGAACGGTGCCGTCCGTTCGAAACAACCGATTACCGGTCGCTATAAAATAGAGAAAATTGCCCTGAACCACAAACCCTCTGGGCCGCGTATTTTTAGGCACGTAAGTCGGAGGCGGACAGTAATAGTCGATTCCGGCTGGGGGCTGTGGACAGGACGCTACAACCAGATCCTTGCCCGGTGTCAAGTCCACTAGCTGGCGCGTGCCTTGGGCGGTGCCGTCGCTGATCCATAGCTCTTCACCGTCTAAGCCGCGATTGCTGAAGAAGAGATTTCCCTTAAAAGCTATAGCGCCAGCAGAAACAGCTCCTGGCAGTTCGTCTACTAGCTGAGTGCCGACTGACGTACCATCACTTACCCATATCTCATGCGAGGCCATCCCAGCCGCAGGGGTGAGGCCAGTAGACAATTCAAAGAAGAATCTCCCTTCATCGATCTCAGTCCAGACGGCATCTGGACTGAGATTTTCTGGCCCCAATCGCTTCACCAGGCGCGTACTCTCAGGCGTTCCCTCAGTCTTCCATAGCCCCATGCCTTCAGGAGAATTGGCTAGCATAAAAATAGCTGTCTTTGTACGTCCAAGAATGTTCACCGAAGACTTTCTTTCACCTGGATAGATATCCTTAAGCAATAAAGTTCCGGCTGCCGTACCATCGCTTGTCCATAGTTCTTCTCCAGCCTCAGGCGTATCTGCGACAAAATAGACGCGATTCTGCCAGGGAAAGAGCGGCTCAGTCGGATCGAACTTGCCAATCTTTTGAAGCGACAATGTACCCCCAGAGGTGCCATCAGTGCGCCACAGATTCGCCTGTGCTGCGCCGTAGCTATCTTTTTCACTGGCAGTAGCCATAAAAAATAGATAATCATCGGTTGCCGTAAAGTATTGATTGGGCACCCCGCTTTCGTTAACTGCTGTACTCGTAAACGCGGCCAACTTTTCAGTGCCCGCCTGACTTTGTCCATCTGTTATCCAAAGCTGAGAATCTGTTTTACTGTTAATAACTAAGGGAACGCGCTCGTTCAGTGCAGTTGTTGGATACCAACCAGTTTGAATGTAGTCTGATTGGGCGATCGCATCAGCGAGCTCAGGGCTAAAGTTGGCGGCTTCCTGCGTACCCTCAGCCGCGCCGTCGCTACTCCAAACGCCCGCTCTCTTACCGGCCCCGTGTTCTTGTTGCGTCTGCATCCAAAGTCTTTTGTCTCCCACGCCAAAGAAGCTAGCGGCATTCATGCTGATAGCACGGCCCTCTAGCCCAGTCCCTAAAGACTGTACAAGCTGAGTTCCTGCTGCGGTGCCATCCGTCTTCCAGAGCGTTGCCGCGTCCGGCTGAGTATCAATGAAGAACAATTGTTCGCCAACTTCAACACCGTTCCACAGCAAGAGGTTGTCTAGCGCTGAATCGAAGCTGGTTAGGGGCACAGGCTGGGGCCGAGCGGAAACAGGAAGACCCGCCGGATCGAACTGATAGCCAAACGCGGCAACATAGTCCGCCGCTACGTAATGACGGGCATCTGAGCCATTTTCGTTGACTCGGCACAGTAGAGCAGTGGCTTCTCCTCGGGTGATGCTGTCGTTGGGTCTGAGCTGTTTGGCGTTGGGATAGCTGACGACTAGACTGTCGCGGGTGGCCCGCGCGATCGCTTTTCGGGCGTAGTTTGGAATCGCGATCGCATCTTCAAAGAAACGGTTCAAAACAGCCTCATCGCTATCCGCCGACACCTCGATCCCAAGATGAGCTTGCGTGTTAGCGATGATAACCATTGCCTGAACCCGACTAATCGCCTGATTCGGTTTAAACAAATTGCCAGGATAACCCGCCAAGAAGCCACGCTCGTACGCCGTTTGAATTGCATTCCTACCCCAAAAATTTTGCGCTACATCCGAAAAATCGGGCGCTTCTCTAACCATCGGTGCGTTCGGAAACGCTTTTACAATCGCCGCTGCAAACTCAGCTCTAGTCATTGTGCCGTCGGGTCGAAAGCTTCGATCCAGATAGCCACTCATTAGCTTGTCTTTGCCGACGCCTTCAATACAAGCTTCGGCCCAGTGGTTGGAAACATCGAAGAATTGAGGCAGCTCAATCTCATTGGATTGAGCTAGGCTAGGCGTTGCTAAAAATAGAGGTACAACGCCACTCCAAACTAGACAAGCCTTAGCCGGTAGCGATCTTGAAAAAGCGCGAAGATACTGGGTAAAAAAGTGTGGAGATTTTTGCATAGCATCATCGTCGTTAGACTCAAGAAAAGTGATGGAGAACGTAGTTATTAAATGTAGTAGATTGTTCCCAGAACAATCATGCGGAGAGAATCTTCCAATACTAACGTAGGATTAAGCCTTCAATAGAAGGAGATATTGGTTTTTAGAAACGGCGCTAAGAAGCGGTAGCGAGGGTTGAAGTGACAGCAAAGCCCTAAATGAGACTAGGCAATAAAACAACAGCCAATTGATAACCGGCTCATAACCTTTTCTTTACCTGTACGAGAAAGAACTTTGGTAACTTAGTGCGGCATCGTGAAATACGACAGTGTGAGCCTGCTGAGCTGCGACTCTAATCTTTGCAACGCTCTAGCTTTCTGGTTTACTTTTCGGGCTTGTTTTTTGGAGCGAAAGATTTTTTGCCTTTGTTTTCTGTTCTTGTACTCATTGCCCAGATCAGATCGGCTGATTGCATCGGTCAATCGGTAGAAGCTCGTCGCTTAGGCTGTTCGCGCCTTGGGCAAGCCATACAAGAATATAAGGAACTGATATGACGCTTACTCTCGAAAGAATCGGCAGCTTCACCAGTGAAGTTGGCGCGGAAATTGCTGCCTTCGATAAAAATAGACAGCTTTTGTACGTTGTTTCTGGGCAGACCGTTGTTCAAATTCTCGATCTGAGCGATCCGACTACGCCAGTAGAGGTGGCCTCTGTCGATTTGGCAGACTTTGGCGTGCCGATTGGCGGTGCTAATAGCATTGCCTATAAAAACGGGTTGCTAGCAGTGGCGATTGCGGCTGAAACTAAAACCGATCTGGGTATTGTTGCCGTCGTCAATCTCGATAGTGTTCAGGCTGGAACAGATGTGCGTGAGGCGGCCAAGGTCTTTACGGTTGGCGCACTGCCCGACATGGTGACCTTTACACCCGACGGCAGCAAAGTGCTAGTGGCCAATGAGGGCGAAGCCAGCGTAGAGGTTGCGGATGACGGCACCGTGACGATTGTTGATCCTGAAGGCTCGGTGAGCATCATTGATGTTTCGAGCGAGTTTAGCGCTTTGAGCCAGGAGAATGTGGCCACGGCTGACTTCTCTCGCTTTATTGGCAAAGAAGCCGATCTGCGCGGCGATGGCGTCAGAATTTTTCCAGATGCGAATACTGCGCAGGACGTAGAGCCTGAATATATTGCGGTTTCGCCGGATGGCACCAAAGCCTTTGTGACGCTGCAAGAGAATAATGCGATCGCAATTGTCGATATCGCTAGCGCTACGATTGAAGCGATTCAGCCTTTGGGCCTCAAAGACTTTAGCCAGGGCTTTCCAACCCTGACGACTTACGATTTTGTGAACCGAGGTGCGATCACCAATAGCAGCGAAGCGCTAACAACAGCCGATGGCAAAACTATTGAGCTAGGAGGATTCTCGGGCCTGTTTTACGGCGGCGTAGCCGAAAATGGCAACCTCAAATTTATTACCGTGCCCGACCGTGGCCCCAACGGCGATGCCGTGGGTGGCGAAAGACCTTTCTTGCTGCCAGACTATCAGGCAAGAGTCGTTGCGTTTGAGCTAAACCAGGCCACGGGTGAAATCAACATCACCGAGCAAATACGCCTAACCCGAGCAGACGGTACGCCGATTACCGGCTGGCCAAACATCCCTAACGTAGATGAGAAAGCGGTCGATGCCGCCGGTAACCCGGTAGATTTAGCGGGATTAGAAGGCTTCGACACCTTCGGCAGCGACTACGATCCGTTCGGCGCGGATCTAGAGAGCGTTTTGCGAGACGGTAACGGCAACCTGTGGATGGTCGATGAATATCGCCCGGCAATTTATCAGTTCGATGCAGCAGGTACTTTGCTTAACCGATTCGTTCCGCAAGGGACAGCGGCTCAGGCCAACGAAGCAAATCCTGGCAGCGCGTTTGAGTCAGGTGATTTTGGCACCGAAACCCTGCCAGCTGACTATCTCACTCGCCGCTCTAACCGAGGCTTTGAGGGCGCAGCGCTCGATTCGGAAACCGGCGTTTTCTATGCCTTTATTCAGACCCCGCTGAGCAACCCAAATCGCGCCGCTAGCGATCGCTCCAGCATCATTCGCATGTTGGGAATTGGTGCGGCCACGGGTACGCCTGTCTCAGAATATGTCTACGTTTTGCAACAGCCAGAGGTGGGCGACAGCGTCGATAAAATTGGAGATGCAGTCTTTGCCAAAGACGGTAAGTTCTTTGTCGTCGAACGCGACTCCGATCCGTCTAGCACGGGTCAAAAGTTTGTGTTTGAGGTGGATATAAAAGGTGCAACTAACGTACTGGGCCGCGACTTTGGCGATACGACGCTAGAGCAGCAAACGCCAGATAGCCTGGCTGCTTTAGGTATTCAGAGCGTCAACAAAAACAAAGTGATCAATTTGCCTTCGATTGGCTATATGCCCACCGACAAAACTGAGGGCCTAGCGCTGCTACCCGATGGCAGACTGGCCGTACTCAATGACAATGACTTTGGCGTTGTTGAAGGGCTAAGCGCTGTTCAGCTAGGCATCGTTGACTTTACGACAAATAGCACCGGGTTAGATGCTAGCGACAAAGACGATGCGATCAACATTCGGCCTCAGCCCGTATTTGGTTTGCACATGCCGGACTCAATTGCCGCGTTTGAGGCGGACGGAGAAACGTTTTACATTATTGCCAACGAAGGTGACGACCGGGGAGATGCGGACGTAGATCCTAGAGGTGATGCTATTCGGCTGAAAGATTTGGCTGATGTCACGTCTTTTGGTCGTAATGGAATCTCACTCGATCCGACATTTGCAGCTTCGCTGCCAGAAGGCTTTTTAGAAGACGAAAATTTGGGTCGTCTAACGATTTCTTCGATCGACGGTGACACCGACGGCGATGGCGACATTGACCGGCTTGTCTCTTACGGGGGACGTTCTTTTTCTGTTCTGGACAGTCAGGGGAACGTGATTTTTGACAGCGGCGATCAGATTGCGCAAATTACGGCCGAGTTTTCACCTGAGCTGTTTAATGCCAACGACGGCGACCCAGAAGAAAAAGACACTCGCTCTGATAACAAGGGCGCAGAGCCAGAGGCGGCAACTACTGGCATTATTAACGGCAAACCCTACGGCTTTATCGGTATAGAGCGAGCAGGCGGCGGCGTATTGGTTTACGACTTGTCTAATCCTCGTCAGCCAGAGTTTGTTCAATATGCTCGCAGCGACGAAGATATTGCGCCTGAAGGACTGGTGTTTATTTCAGCAGAAGATACCCCTAGCGGTAACGGCCAGCCCCTGCTCACGGTAGCCAATGAAGTATCTGGTACGGTCGCTATCTACGGCATTAATGTTGATGGCGACAGTGGTAATCCCATTGATCCGAATCCCATTGATCCCAATCCGCCGACTTTAGGAGAAGGGCCGAGCAAGTTTTTGGTGGCTGCTGACGACAGCAATCAGCCGCTTAGCCTGGGTGATGATAGCGATTACATTCAGGGAAATGAGGGCGATAACCTCATTTTTGGTAACGGCGGTACTGATACTTTAAAGGGCGAGGACGGTAACGATTCTATCTTTGGCGGCGATCAGGGCGATCTGTTGTTTGGCGGGGCGGGCGCCGATATTCTGTTTGGTGATGACGGCAACGATCAGCTCTATGGCGAATCGGGCGACGATTTACTCAGCGGCGGCGCAGGTTTTGATCTACTCAGGGGCGGTGAAGGTAAAGATATCTTCTCTTTTGGTTTGGGCCAGGGCACTGATACTGTCCTCGATTTTGCAGCCGGTATTGACTTCATTGGGCTAGCGGGTGGGCTGTCTTTAGGACAAATCTACAGAGTGCAAGAGGGTCAAAACACAGTTATCGGCTTGTATTCAGGTGAGGTGCTCGCGGTGGTGATAGATACAGCGGTTGAGCAGCTAGATGATTCCAGGTTCTTGATGGTTTGATCTGGCTATTTGGCCATTTGATTGGGCTGTTCAATCTGGCCATAAACAACCGAGTAAATAACATTATTGGGAGAGTGGGCCGATGGTCGATTCTCCCCTTTTTTGCGATCGCGCATCCACTCGGGAAGCGAGCACCTTTTGCGTTAGGTTCGACGATGTAAACAGTTCAAGGCAAACAGTTCATGTAGTTTTCAGCATCCCAGTTGCTGGTGGTTGCTAGGAACCGAATCCACTCATCCCGCTTGTATTCGTCATAGAGCCGATACATTTCACCCGGCATTGCAGATTTAATTACCTCATCATCGGCTAATCTATCTAGCGCTTCGCCCAGAGACATTGGCAGCTTTTTAGTCTGTTTTCCAGCCTCCATCGCTTCGTAGATGTTGCGCTGCTCCGGCTCACCCGGATCGAGATTTCTGCTGAGGCCGTCGTCAAACGCCTTTAGCATTGCGCCCGCCATCAGGTAAGGATTTACCATTGAATCTACCGCGCGATATTCAAATCGACCGGGGGCCGAAACGCGCAGCCCGCAGGTGCGATTTTGATAGCCCCAGTCTGAATAAACCGGCGCCCAAAAGCCTGCATCCCACAGCCGCCGGTAAGAGTTTACGGTAGAACACCCTACCGCAGTCAGCGCACCCAAATGCTCAATCACGCCGCCAATGCAGTTGAGACCTACCGGGCCAGGGATGCGCGGCGACTCGCCAGGAACGGGCATAAAGGTGTTTTCACCTCCTTTGCTATAGGTGTAGTTGCCCTCTAGCCCAGGCAAACTCTCCATGCCAAACGCCTTTACCGCGCTCTCACCGCCGCGCCAAAGAGAGAGATTGTGATGACAGCCCGAGGCCGAAACGCCGAGGAAGGGCTTGGACATAAAGCAGGCGATAAGATTGAACTCTCGGGCGACCTGAGCGCAGATTTGCCGGTAAGTGGTGAGGCGATCGCACGTTCTAAGCGCATCGTCATACATAAAATTCAGCTCTAGCTGACCTGGCGCATCCTCATGGTCGCCCTGAATCATGTCTAAGCCCATTGCCCGAGAATACTCAATCACCTTCAAGAACACCGGACGCAACTCTTCAAACTGATCGATGTGATAGCAGTTTGGCTTCGTTACGCCACCGTCTGGCTTACCATCTGCTCCTTTTTTTAGCCACATCATCTCCGGCTCGCAGCCGTGCCGCAGCTGTAAGCCATGCTTCTGTTGAAACTCGTCATGCAGCCGCATCAGGTTTCCCCGACAGTCCGACGTGAGAAAAGCACCCGGATTCTCTTCTTCTTCGCGGTTGCGGAAGCACACGCAGTACACCCGCGCTACTCGCTTATCCCAAGGCAGTTGGCAAAATGTATCAACATCAGGAATCGCCACTAGCTCCGCCGACTCCGGGCCATAGCCTAAGTACTGCTGCTGCCGGTTGATCGCTAGGTTTACGGTCGCCCCGTACACGAGCTGAATGCCGCCGTTGGCCATGGTTTCCCAGTGGTCAGCCGGAACGCCTTTGCCGACGATTTTTCCCGTGATGGAAACAAACTGATAGTAAATGTATTGAACGCCTAGCTCGTCTATTTTGGCGCGAACCTGTTTGACTAACTCGCCTCTGCCTTCTGCTTGAACATAAGACTCCAAGTCTGTTGGGCGATGGTTTGTGGCCCTACCATTGCTTGACATTTCATCTCGAATGAGAACTCCAGTCACGATTTATCTCCCATGAGGTATGTTCAGCGCTTCAATAGATCTGATTTGATCTAGTCCTCTCAGTAAATCCAACCTGTCATAACAAGTTTGTATCCACCGTTACGAGAGTGGAAATGACTTCCAAGGAATCCACTGCGCCCATAGCTCGGCCAGGGTTCCGTCAGCGAGCAGGTCTGCTAACGTCTCGTTTAACTTTTTGTGCAGCCGCTGCTGCGCTTTGGCAACGCCGATGGCAAAAGGCACCTGGGTTGGCAAACTAAAGGCCAGCCGCAGCATCTGATCTTCATTCGCGGCCACCTGCAGCACCAGCTCGTCATCAATTAGGGCATCAATTTCTCCTGTTCGCAGCGCCGCTAGCATCTCGGGTAGCACTTTATCGCTACCGGGATAAGGCACAGCCGTTGCACCTGCAAAACCCTCTACTAAGGCAATATTTGTACTGTCGGCTAGCCCTCCAACGCGCAGACCGGCCAAGTCTGCTGGCGCAGAAACTGGACTGTTTGCTTTTACAATGACGGCCTCGTCAAATAAGCCGTAAGGGCTTGTAAAGGTCACAAGCTCTCGCCTGTCGGGAGTAATAGCCTGATTAAACCAAATCACGTCGTAGGGTGGCTGGGTTGAGGCCGTAGATTGCAACGAACTGTAGAAGTCGGCCATAGGGACATTGTGCCAAACCGGGTCTAACCCTAGCTGTTTGCAGACTATGCGAGCTAACTCAGGTTCATATCCGGTGCGGGTGCCCTCTTTAGAAATATAGCTCATAGGGCGAGCGTCAAAGTCGCTGGCGACGATGTTGAGAACTCCTGGCTGAGCAGTGAGTTGAAGAGAGTCTTGAACAGTTTCAGAAATATCAGCAGAAGCTTTAGAAATACCAGCAGAAGCAGTGGACGCGGCTAAAACTTTTTCAACTGTCATGAATTATGTCTCCTATTTTTTCTGGAAGGTGACGAATGATACATTATCTTTTTAACAGAAACTTATTATGACAAGTAGAGTTGGTTAGCTTCCTTTTGTCAATCAAGTTTAGTCAGTAAGTTTAGTTAATCAAGTTTAGCGAGCAGTTTTAATCCGGTTTCATCTCATGGACTATCAACGGATCGATCTTTCACCCGCACAAATCCAGCAATTCGAAGAAGATGGCTTTTTGATTGTAGAAAACTTTTTGCCCGCTAATTATGCGCAGCAGCTAGCGCAGCGGATGGAGCCGCTGTTTCACGGAGAGTTTGAAACTGGCATTTTCCCTGACGAGTGGCACTGGCGGCCCGGTATGAGCCTGCCGGATATTACCCGAGAAATGTGTAATGCCTGGAAGAGCGATCGCACCATTGCCAGCCTGGTTCTTTCGGCTGAAATTGGCAGGCTCACCGCTACCTTAGCCGGTTGGGATGGGGCGCGAATTGGCCAAGATAGCCTGTGGATGAAGCCGCCGGGCGCAAAGGCGATCGCAATGCATCAAGACGGTGCCTACATCGACTATCTATCGCCTGCTGAGATGATGACCTGTTGGGTTGCGCTCAATGCCGCTGCCGCTGCCGATGGCACATTGGTGTATGTAAAAGGCTCTCACAAGTGGCCACTCGCTGAGGTAGAAGGAGAGTTTCATGCGCCGAAAAAAGACTATCGCTGGGCAATGCTTCAGGCCGCTGAAAATGCGGGTGTAGATCAGCCTGAGCTAGTCGTGGTAGAAGTGCCCGCCGGTGGCTGTGCCTTTCACCACGGTCGTACCTGGCATGGCCTGTGCCAAACTACGCGCACCGAAGGCACTTTTCATAGCATCGGGCTACATACCATTCCAGCTAACGCACAGTTTCACCCGGTTAACTCGCCTGGCTACATTTACGGGCGCTACAAGCGCGTAGGCAGTATTGAAATGGACGAAAGTTTCTTTCCTATACTGTGGCAGAAAGAGGGCGATCGCAGCTCTCACCTTGCTGACTACTGCCCTGATCCGCTGAGCCAACCGGTGAGCGTAGTGGCCTAGAGTCATCTCCTATCTAGTCATCCTCTGCCTAATAGATAGTCTTCAACTCTTGCCTCTTTTCTCAGTCAGCGTTCAGGAATTCTCCTATGAGTAACGGAATTCGAGAAGATCAACTGTCTAAGAATTTAAATAGCTGGGACGTATTTGTTGCAGGTATGGCGCTAGTTGTTGCGGCCACTACGCTCGGTAAGTGACCTTACAGGCTACTTCACGCTGGGCAGCAGCTTTTTGTCTGCTATTGTTTCCTTCCTTCTTTAGTATTTTTTCCCCTTTACCAAGAGAAAACCCATGACTTTTACTCAAGAAAAACCGCTGAGTGCAACGGCTATCAAGACACTGGTTAGCCATCCCCTAGAGCCACTTACCCCCGATGAAATATCGGCGGCTGTGACCATTGTCCGCAGCCAAAAGTCTCTAGCTGAGAGCGTCCGTTTTGCTACAGTTACGCTGCATGAGCCTGCAAAAGCATCTGTTCTGGGTTTTAAGGCAGGCGACACCATTGAAAGAGAAGCCTTTATTATCTTGTTGGATAATGCGACGGCAAAAACTTACGAGGCGGTTGTTTCAATCAGTGCGGGTAGCATCACCTCTTGGAAGCATATTCCCGGTGTGCAGCCGCCGATTATGTTGGATGAGTTTGTTGCCTGCGAAGCCGCTGTCAAGGCCAATCCTGATTTTCAAGTTGCGATCGCCAAACGCGGCATCACCAACCCTG
>Ga0209194_1001534_pt1 | contig 14007 bp, 12 predicted proteins | sample COGITO_mtgs_1004_FD_184787 | JGI IMG/M metagenome (GOLD analysis project Ga0209194, IMG submission 184787) | Pelagic marine microbial communities from North Sea - COGITO_mtgs_100413 (SPAdes) (version 2) | ecosystem: Environmental > Aquatic > Marine > Epipelagic ...
GTCTCTACCGCAACTGATTCTGCTGCGATCGCATTTCCCGATACTGCCAACGCCGCGCCAAGCGCACCCGAACCAGCTAGCAAAGTCTTCCAGAGCATTTTCGTCATTTCTTGTATTCCTCACACCTTTAAATAGATTAAAAACTGTCAGCTTTTCTAGACATTGTAGATCCCGTAAAAGCAGTGCGGTCAAAACCACTGCTTACCTGCCAAAGGCTTTATCTACAGAGAATTAGGATGCCTATCGCTGCTAACTTTCTCCTCAATAGTTGAAACTTTTTTGAGCAAAGGCTCGGAAACCAATGCGTGTTTTTCTCAACTTGTAGGAGATTGTAGCAGGGGTTACAGGGTGGAAATAGGAATGTATGACACTTTAGTAGGTTAGTTGAAAGTGACCCAGCGCTCAGTAATTTAGTAAATCCTACTGAACGAAAAAGCGTAAGTGGGCGAAACGCAGGTACAGAGCGCTAGCAGGCTCGATCCGGCTCACAAAGTAGCTGCAATCAGATATAGATAGAAGGGCCTAATCCCCTAGCGCCTCTATCCAAACTATTGAGTATCTCAATGCACGTCTTATAAAAAAGAGCATGTCATCCTTCGCAGCGCTTGATGACATGCTCATAATAAGAGTCTGAAAAAGAAGAAAATGCCCTTTAAAAAACCATCCGCTCCCATCTCTTGCGAAATGGGAGCGGTCTGGTCGGGTCTTCAGGTCAAAACCAAACTGCCGGAAGGAAATCTAGCAGATCTAGCCTCAACAATGATGTTTAAGACTAGTTCCTAGAGAACAGCCCCGGCACGCAGCCGGTTTACATCAACCTGGAGACCCACGCATTTATCACTTACTGACATGGGCATCACCTCCTGTATTCCATAAAAGGGCCTGTATTTCAACAAAGCCTGTTCAGCGTAAGCGGCGAACCGCTTGAAATGAATATAACACGCCTATTTATGAATGTGTAAGAAATCGATTTTGTTTTAAGCGCTGACTAGGCAGAACGTCTAGAAAGGAACTTTCTTCTTCGCCGACTTACCGCTCTCAAAGTCCAGCTCTTTTAGTTTTTTCAAGATGCGGGTGAAGTATTCCTGCATGTAATCTTCTAGCGTTGTGATTTCGCCTTTGTCTATGTCAAAGGTTTCATATACTTCGTCCATAGATGCATCCATCACGTCGCCGCTAGCGCTCACTTCGGTAAAAGCTAGCCTATCCGCCAAATCCCAGGTCCACTGAAAAAAGGCGGCAACGTTTCGGGCAGCTCGCAAAATAGCAGGGGGCATCTGAGAAACGTTTGCCGCTTGGTCGGACAGCCGCTCGCATAGCCTGATGATTTCGTAGGCACCCCAAGCTCTCGTGCCCGCTAGCGGGAAGGTTTTGTTTTCAGCCGCAGGCATTTTCAGCGCCTTCACCGCAAACTTAGCGATATCTTGGCTATTCATATAGGCAACCGCGCCCGCTTCGCCCATCACCCAGACAGACTGACGCTCTAAAATAGGAATTGCATATTGACCAATTAGACCCTGCATAAAGCCGCAGGGTCTAAAAATGGTGTAATTCAAGCCAGACTCTTTCAAAAAGGCTTCAGTGCAATCCTTGATTTCCATGAGGGGTACATCTGGATAGTCTCCCGCGCCATATATAGAGAAAAAGACAAACCGTTTTACCCCCGCTGCTTTAGCCGCTTTTATCAGCGCAACTTTGCCAAACCAGTCCACATCGTAAATACCTTCTTTCTCTGCCGGACGAGAGGTGGAAGCGTCAATGACTTCCTCCACGTCTTCAAAACAAGGCGGCAGGCTACCGGGGCCTGTGAGGTCAGCCTTAACAAGCTGCGCTCCCCACTCTCTCAGAAAGCTTGCCTTCTGGAAGTTTCTAACTAAACACTTAACCTCATAGCCTTCATCTAAGGCTCGGCGAACGATTTGCCTGCCCAATGTGCCAGTTGCGCCAACGACTAATAAGACCATGAGGTGCGGTAAACAAAACTTAATATATTTCTCAGTCTAGCAGAAGTCGCTACCGCTACAACGCGCTGAGGTAGATCCGACGACGGCTATGACAACGAATACTCAATAGACTGGTGCTAAACAGGCTATTACTAAATGGACAAAAAGGTAGGCTGCTTAGCCGGAATAGCCAGACGACCACAAATGTACAGAGCAGCACCTATCTCTACAGAGGTCTCTATATGAGTGTAAGAATGCTGCTTTTTGCGGTCTGAGCTACTCAATACGGATGTTCTAACTTAATTAAGGCGCTCAGAATTAAGACGCTTAATAAAGACCCTACTCCTCGCCACCTTGAACTCTTAGCATCAAAAAGCCTACGCTAAGGCCCACCAATATCATGCCAAAGACCAACACAGCCGTAGTAAAAATTTCGCCGCCCATCGTTTTAAAATCTCCTGTTTGTTAATAGCTAACGCTTGCTACACATCGGTTAGCAAGCTAAACCCAGTGGCGCGTTCAAAACCGAACTAGCCTGGATCTCCGTCGTTATTTTAGAGCGTTTTGGCCCTGCTCATAGATTTTTCTAGGCTATGCACCTGTCGATAAAGCTTAAAATTTATATGGCTATTCACGTATTTAGTAAGAAGCGCCGGTGAAAAAGACCGGCGAAAAGGAGCGAAACGATGGCTGCTTATTCCACAACGCGTCGAGATCGCAAACCCCAGATCATCATGACGCTGGGCGACCCATCCGGCATAGGGCCAGAAGTTGTGCTCAAAACCTTGAGTAACCCAGCTTTCGAACAAAGCGCAGACATCTCGGTTATCGGCGATCGCACCCAGATCCAAACCACTTATAACCAGCTCAAAGCCACCGCCCCCAACATCAGCTTGCGCCATCCAGACACGCTAAATTTTATCGATATAGAAGTCCCCGACGCTATCACTAGCGGGCTAAAGCTAGGCATTGGCAACAGCAGCAGCGGCGAAATTGGGTTTCGGTCTTTACAAAGTGCGATCGCGCTTACCACCCAGGGCAACTTCGACGGCATCGTCACAGCGCCCATTGCCAAATCAGCCTGGCTAGCCGCCGGACACCGCTACCCAGGGCAGACCGAACTCCTAGCAGAAATGTCTGGTACGACCAAATTCGGCATGCTCTTTGTTGCCAAATCTCCCCACAACGGCTGGGCAATGCGCACCTTGCTAGCCACTACCCACATCCCGCTCAGCCAGGTTCCAACGGCACTTACACCTGCACTAATGACCCAAAAGCTAGAGCTGTTCATTGAATGTTTAAAAACGGACTTCGGTATCAGCTCGCCCAAAATTGCCCTCCCAGGGCTTAATCCTCATAGCGGCGAGCAGGGTCAGCTCGGCACCGAAGAAAAAGACTGGTTAATAGATTGGATGGCTCAGCAGCAGCAGCGCTTTCCGCAAGTTCAATTAGACGGTCCGGTTCCACCCGACACGCTCTGGGTAGAACCCGGGCTCGCTTGGCAGAGCGAAACCGCCAACGGCACTGCCGCTCACGACGGCTATCTAGCGCTCTATCACGACCAAGGGCTTATCCCGGTCAAGCTGCTGGCCTTCGATCTAGCCGTTAATACCACCATCGGATTGCCCTTCGTACGCACTTCTCCCGACCACGGCACGGCCTTCAACATCGCAGGGAAGGGGATTGCGCGATCGCACAGCACAGAAGCGGCCCTAACGCTGGCAATTGAACTGACCAGCCAGCGGCTAGCACAAGCCGCCAGTCCTGCCCCGGTTGCGGTCGGTTAACCACTCATCGCTTAGTCAAATAATCGCTTGGTCAAATAATCGCCCGGTCAAAACAGCGAGAGCTGGTCGGGCGGCTTTGCCAACTGATTCCACGGCAGCGGCGGCACGGGTACATTCGCAGCTTCTAGCTGACTCTGAAAATACTGAGCGATCGCAGGCGACTCCTCCTCTCTAGGGCAATGCACAAAAAAGTAAATCCGCTTGCCCTGCTTTAGCCACTGGTCTACCTGCGCAACCCAACTAGCCAAATAATCGTGATTTCGCAGCAGCTTGGGATGGCTAATGTATCGAACAATCGCATAGTCAGATGTAATCACCGGCAGCAAAGGAACCCTGGGTTTTCTTCGGTTCGAACTAAGCTGCGGATCGGCGTCGCCTTCATGTTCCCAATCGTACATAGAGCGAGTATCTAGCAGCACCCGCCCAACGCCTAGCCGCATTAGCAGTGCGTTTAGCTGCGCAGATAGCTCATTTTTAAACCAGTCAAGATGACGAACTTCTACAGAAATAGAGACAGACTCTTTGGTCAATACCGTTAAAAACTCAGCCAAATCAGCTATCGAAGCCGGACTATAGCTAGGCGGTAGCTGCACCATAATTGGCCCCAAGCGATCGCCTAGCCCCTTCATCAGGTCCAAAAAAGACAGCGCCTCAGGCAAACGAGCCATCAGCGCCCCCTCATGCGTTACCGCACGCGGCAGCTTCGGGCAAAACTGAAATCCATCTGGCGTATTATTCACCCAGCGCTGAACCATCTCTGGAGCAGGCACAGAATAGAACGTCGTATTTCCTTCTACCGTCCACAGCCGCTCGCCGTACAGCCGTAAAAAGTTCGTCGCCTGACTTTTTGCTGGATAAAAGCTACCCACCCAATCTTTAAAGGCCCAGACCGCGCAGCCCATTAAAAAGTTAGGAGAAGCCGATAATTCTAACGAGCCAAGGGCTGTTTTCCGCTGTTTATCCATATTGCAAACGGCACTCTGCCAAAGTCTCAGTTAGATCATAATAGAGATCTTGTCACGCGTATCTAGCCCTCCTATCGTGCTTCCTCGCATTCAACCGGGTTAGCAATTGCCAGAAAGGCAAACAACCTCCGAAACAATCTTTTGAAATCGATGGCAATTTATAAAATCGGCGGTAGGTGCAGGGTTGTGTGCCTTGGGTGCGATCGCTCTCAATAGCTGTCGTCGATGGCCTTTTTCGCAGTCGGCACCCATGGAGAATCTTACCGAAGCAACACGCTGAGCAGCCCGCTGCCGACTGGAACGCTATTGCCCCCAAAGGATATGAACGCTTGGCCGGAGAAGGCAGCCAGTGGGATTGGAAGGAGCAGCCTACTCTGATGTACAACGGCTATGGTGAGTACGTCGCTTCCTTATATAAATAGCTTGTATAAATAGGTAGACAGAATAGCGCCGGATAGCCGATCTGCTTAATCCAAACAAAACGATCGAGAAGGACTGCTGCCATGCACGAACATATCGCCACCCCCGACTATCTAGACGTGATTTGGGCCTTTCCCTATCGCGGCGTCCAAATTGAAGTTACAACAGCGCTGCACCACGACCAGCAAATATATTCTGCTTGGGTTAACCACGATCGGGGTAGCGCAGTAGCCGTGCCGAAAGCCTATAGCCGAGAAAGTGCGATCGCCGCTGCAAAAAAATGGGTTGATACTCACTTCAGCTGGTAAAGCTAATGCGTATCGAAAGCAGCAGTTTACAGAACTAGTTAAGGTTGGTTGCGTTAGAGAAAATATCTTCGACATTCTCTATCTTGGAACACAGCAGCAGAAAACTGGCCAGATGCTCACTTACGAACCGGCTAAAAAGCGAGCAGCCATCGTTTCTTTCGTCATGATCCAACCAGTAAGTTACTCTTACCCTACATTTCCAAGCGAATGCTAACGGTCGTCCAAGTCCCAGACTTCGTTGGAATCTAAAAACAGACGAGAAGACACAGCACATTCCTGTCATCATCTGCTCTAGCGAGTACCGAGGAAAAGAAAGACCCGCCAGGATTAACGCCACTACCGGTTGAAAAGAAGACACTTCGCCCGTGGCTAATAGGCAACCTATTTTATTGCCGGATTAATAAATCAAGAAAAGCCAATCTAAAATTCGCTGTAAGCCAGTAATACAAGTGGATACATCCATATAACCACTCAGATGGCAACGCCTTCAACAGGGAATACTGTGAGAAATCCGCTTCAATTTGCGTACGAGCAACGTCCGTATAAAATCTCACGCTATTCCCGCCAAACTGCTATGACAACCAGCCATTCCACCCTCGAACAAACTGCATCAAACCCGCCTAGTTGGATACAACAACTATGGCAAAGTTTGACCAATTCTATAGGCAGTTCTTCCGTAAACAGACAAACCGATAAACAGGGCATCTCGCCAAGATCTGCCTGCGATCAAGCAAAGATAACGGCTCATAACCCGAAGCTTTCGTTATCTCCAGCTCTAATAGGAACCCAAACACTTAAAGCATTTTCAGATCATGCTGATGAATACGAGCCCACAGATTTAGCGCTTATAGAACTCATCCCAGCCGGTTTAGCATTGCTCAATATTCCGCCTACTCAGGCTAAATCTCCATCTAATAAAGAGCCTAACAAAGAGATAGTGGCCAATCAAGCAGACGCCTCTCTCATAGAAGTAGCTAACACAATGACTACAGATAAGGAGATAGATAGAGAGTTTGACGACGATGACTATTTGATGGATCTCATTCCCTTTGAGCTGTCAGAAATTTCTGAAAACACTCTTCCAGATCTAGCAGCCTTCTAGTTCAATTCTTTGACGCGAAAGCGACTGCACTGACACCTGCTAAAACTGCCGAAGAAATCTCAGGTCACTGCTATACAAACGGCGAATATCGTCAATTTTGCTCTGCACCATTGCCAGACGTTCTACCCCCAAGCCCGCCGCAAAGCCCGAGTAAATCTCAGGATCGCAGCCCACCGCTTTCAGTACGTTAGGGTCAATCATGCCGCAGCCCATCACCTCTAACCACTGCCCCTGCCAGCGCACGTCCACTTCGGCGGAAGGTTCGGTAAACGGAAAGTAGCTGGGCCGAAAGCGCACTTCAATATCCCCAAACAGCGCTTCTAAAAACAGCTGGACGGTGCCGCGCAGGTCTGTGAACGTGATGTCTTTATCGACCGCGAAAAACTCAATCTGATGGAAGACCGCAGCATGAGTCGCATCCACCGTATCGCGCCGATAGCAGCGACCCGAAGCGAGTACCTGCATCGGCGGTTCATTGTTTTCCATATAGCGAATCTGCGTATTCGATGTATGTGTCCGCATAAGCTGACCGCCAGGTAGATATAGCGTGTCTTGCATGTCGCGAGCGGGATGATCGGGTAGGAAATTTAGCGCTTCGAAGTTGTAGTAATCGCTTTCAATCTCCTGGCTCTGAGCCACGGTATAGCCTAGGCCCACAAAAATGTCGGTAATTTGATCGATGATGCTGTTGATAGGATGAATGCGACCCTGAGTTTGGTAGACTCCCGGCATCGTCACATCTAGAGTTTCCGCCTCTAGCTGCGCTTTAATCTGCGCTAATTGCAGGCCCTCCTTTCTCTCGTCTAGCTGGGTTTGCAAACTTGTTTTGGCTTGGTTTGCCAACCCACCGACTTTAGGGCGCTCTTCAGCAGGCAGTTTCCCCATGCCACCTAGCACCTTAGAAAGCTCTCCTTTTTTACCTAGATACTTCACGCGAACTTTATCGAGTTCATCTAGGCTGTTAGCAGCACTAATATCTTCAGTGGCCCGCTGTTGCACGGCGCTCAACTGGGCTTCTATTTCATTCGAGTTATGGGCGCTCACAGCTATTCCAATTGCAAATTAGAGTACATGGTAACCTGCCAGAGAGATCTATGCGCCGTGCCACCTTAGAGATGTCTCACAACCCTATTAAGGACCTATTCGATTCTTATGAACATATTGGTAAGTAACGATGACGGCATCTTCGCATTAGGCATCCGAACGCTTGCCAATGCCCTTGCTGCGGCCGGACACCAGGTTACAGTTGTCTGTCCCGACAGAGAACGCTCCGCGACAGGACATGGGTTAACGCTGCATAGACCCTTGCGAGCCGAGCCGGTAGAGAATATCTTCGAACCAGCGATCGCGGCCTGGTCTTGCTCAGGCACCCCTTCCGACTGCGTAAAGCTGGCACTAGATGCCATTCTTAAAGAAAAGCCTGACTTCGTTGTCTCTGGCATCAACCACGGCGCAAACTTGGGCACAGACGTGCTTTATTCGGGCACAGTATCGGCGGCAATGGAAGGGGTACTAGAAGATATTCCTTCTATTGCTATTAGCCTAACGAGCTTTGCTTGCAAGGAGTTTGAGCCAGCTGCTGCCTTTGCCGTAAAGCTCGTTGCCAAGTTGGAGAAGGAGCCGTTAGCGCTCCCCATTTTGCTCAATGTAAATGTGCCGCCCGTTGCCGCGGCGGATATCAAAGGCGCGGTCATTGCACGTCAGGGAATGCGGCGCTATTTCGACCAATTTGAGCAGCGGACTGATCCTAGAGGAAGAACCTACTATTGGCTAGCCGGAGAGGTGATGGAAGAAGGCAGCGCAGAGCTGTCTGTGCCGATTGGAGAGGCCGCTTGTACCGATCGAGTACAGGCTTTGGTAGATGAGATATCAGCGGTGAGTGATGAGTTTATGACAGACGTAGCATCGATCAAGCAGAACTACATTACGGTGACGCCGTTGCAGTACAACCTAACGGCCTATACGGCGCTAAGTTTTGTGCAAAGCCGACTGGCTCTCGACCTTTAAGCCCTGTAGATCTACAAACCACGAATTTTGAGAGCAAACTAGATTGATACATACCGCGACTGGCTAACAAGGCTTGGGCATTATTCAGACAGGTATTCTAGTTTTGAAAGCTGGCATCTAGACACCTTTTATCTGATAAAGGGTCTACATAGCTGTAAAAATAGATAGTAATTCCTCCAAATCACTTCATGTAAGGCTCATGTCAGATCATCAAGGTCAATTTTCGATATGCTTTTGGGGCGTCCGAGGAAGCGTCGCTTGTCCTGGGCCGCAAACCGTTCGCTATGGTGGCAATACGGCTTGCATTGAGATCAATGTCGGTGGCGAACAGCTGATTTTTGATGGGGGAACGGGCCTGCGTAATTTGGGCCAAAAAATGCTGGGCGAAATGCCCGTAAACGCCAATATGTTCTTCACACATTCGCACTGGGATCATATTCAGGGCTTTCCATTCTTTGTGCCAGCTTTCGTACCGGGGAATAAGTTCAAGATTCATGGCGCGATCGCACCCAACGGCTCCACCATCGAGCAGCGCCTAAACGACCAAATGCTGCATCCAAACTTTCCGGTGCCGCTGCAAATAATGGGAGCCGAGCTAGAGTTTTGCGATATTGAAGTGGGCGAAGTCGTCAAAATTGGCGAGGCTGAAATTTCTAACGCCATGCTCAACCATCCCGGCGAAGCGGTCGGTTACCGTATCAGCTACAGAGGTCATTCCGCTGCTTATATTAGCGATACTGAGCACTTCCCCGGACGCTTAGACGACAACGTACTCAAGCTAGCCGACAACGCAGACGTCATGATCTACGACTGCACCTACACAGACGCCGAATATTACGATGAAAAATCTAGCAGAGCTGGCTGGGGACATTCCACCTGGCAAGAAGCCGTAAAGCTAGCTAAAGCGGCCAACGTCAAGCAGCTCGTTATCTTCCATCACGATCCGACGCATACCGATGATTTTATGGACGACATCGTTCGCCAAACCTCGATTGCTTTACCGAACAGTATCGTGGCTAAAGAAGGCATGGTTCTAGATCTCATCAAGCAAGAATCGCATGTAGTTGCAATCGTCTAGCGTTTTGAGATCGGCATATATACAGACCTTCTGTGATAGAGCGTTCGCTTTATGTCAGAATGTAAAGCGTGTGGATTACTTCTTCTACTGAGGCGGCAAAAACGCCTACAAATATAGCACTCGGCAACTTCGACGGCGTGCACCTAGGCCATCAGCGGGTGATGGCCCAGATTTTAGAGAAGCCTGATTTAACAGGTTCAGTCTTAGACAGTTCAGGTCTGGACGGTTCAGATTTGGACGAGGCGAACGCTCAGGCTGCGGCCTCTACCAAGATACTAAGCGCGCAGTCGATCGCAGCTCTACAGGATAGTGCGATCGCATCTGGGTACAGCCAGCTCATTAGCGACCTAGCCTCTCCTAGTTCGAAGGTGATAGCCACTCAAGGCGATTTAGAAAGACAACGCTACGCAACAGTCGTTACCTTTTTGCCTCACCCTCAAGAATATTTTTCTGGGGTAGCTAGATCGCTGCTAACGCCAACTCAAGAAAAGACTTGGCAGCTAGCCCATCTGGGTATCCACCAGCTAGTGATGCTGCCGTTCAACCAGGCGATCGCCGAGCTTGGCCCAGAAGATTTTGTGAAGCAAATTTTAATTGATAGCCTACAAGCCCAGCATATTAGCGTAGGCAACGATTTTCGATTTGGCAAAGGTCGAACAGGCACCGCAGAAAGGCTAGAGCAAATTGCAGCTCAGTACCATGTGCCCGTTACTCGCGTAGCGCTAAGACAAGAAGAGGGCGATCGCATTAGCAGCTCGCGCATTCGCCAGGCTCTACAAACCGGCGAACTAGCTGAGGCAACTCGGCTTCTAGGTCGGCCCTATATCCTAACTGGCAGAGTTGTTCGAGGCCAGCAAATTGGCCGTACAATCGGCTTTGCAACAGCCAACTTACAGGTGCCTGCGGACAAGTACTTACCCCGGACAGGAGTCTACGGGGTACGCGTATACGGCGCGAACCTAGTCTCTCAACAAGGCGTTATGAACATTGGCAATCGGCCTACCGTAGGCGGACAATCGCTCAGCGTAGAAGTTCATCTACTCGATTGGTCTGGCGATCTGTACGGCCAAACGCTGACAGTTAGCTTGGAGACGTTTATCCGCCCCGAACAAAAGTTCGACTCGCTAACGCAGCTCCAAGAGCAGATAGAAAAAGATTGCGAGACAGCGAGGATAGCGATCGCGGTCTAGCCACAACACGGCAAAACCTAGGACGATTCGTTTATCTGTCCTTAACCTGATACCGGTATATTTCTGGCCTGAGCGCTATGTACTACCAGGAGATATTTACCGTATGAGTTTGAAACGTCGCCATTTTTTACTCTTTTTGGGCGCTGCCGCTAGCACCTCAGCGCTAGGTTCTCTAGGAAGCCAGCCCGCAAGGGCCTTTGGAGCCAGAAAATCTAAGTTAGAAGCGGCCGGTGGCATGGGTGAAAAATTAGCTGCGCGGCCCACGCCTTTTAAACCGCTCAAAGGGCCGGTGCCTTACGAAGCGATTGCCATTAGCACCGATCAACAGCCGCTAGAGTACGGACAGTATGCGCTACAAGACGACATTGTTCTTCCCGAAGGCTTTACCTACGATGTGATTGCATCCTGGGGAGATTCTGTGGGTGACTCTCGATTTGGCTACAACAACGACTATCTTTCCTTTGTCCCAACTGGGCCAGACGAAGGCTATCTCACCATTAACTTTGAGTACATTAGCAGCGACACTTGGAGCCAAAGCTATCAGGACGTAATCGGAGAGTCGCTGCCATTTCAAGAAGTCGCTAAAGCTCTAGAGGCAAAAGAAAATAAACCAGTAAACGCCTTCGAGCTGTCAGAAGACAATCCATTGAAGGCTCAAATTAAGCAGATTTCAAGAGCAGCGCTCGTTGACCAGGGACTAGGGGTAATTTCGGTGCGCCGCGAGGCTGATGGGAAGTGGGTGCGCACTGCTGGAAAGAGCGATCGCAGGATTTCAGGCATAGCTGGCCTAGAAGACGGCAGATATTTGAAATCGACTGGCCCCGCGACTGCAATCTTCAACAAAACTGAGGTGAAGGGTTACACCGACGGCCTCGGCGACAAAATTATTGGCACCTTTGGCAACTGCGCAGGCGGAACTACGCCTTGGGGAACAGCGCTTAGCGCAGAGGAAAATATTCAGTATCAGGTGCCTGAAGGGGTATTGAGCGATGGTTCTTCTCTCGATCCAGGTGAGGTATCTTTTGAGGCAGGATTAGACGGCCAGGGCAATGTATTTGGCCTAGCCGGTAATAAGTACGGCTGGATTGTAGAGATCGATCCGAGCAATCCAAAGGACAGCGGAACGAAGCATACCTGGATGGGCCGCTACCGGCATGAGGCAGTTGGGGTGCGCGTGGAAGCAGGGAAGCAGTTGGCTTTTTATTCGGGGTGCGATCGCCGAGGCGGCCATGTCTACAAATTCATTAGCACCCAAAAAGTCCAAAATCCTCAAGACAAAGCGAACTCTCAGCTACTCTCAGATGGAATGCTCTACGCCGCCAAATTCAACGCCGACGGAACAGGAGAATGGATACCGCTTAGCCCCGATACTGCCCTCAATCCGATACTGCCTAGCCAAGTAATGGGCGGCATGGTGATGCTACCTAAACGGCCAGACGGCAGCTTTGAAGAAGTTACAGACGACGCGGCAGCAAAACAGCTAGCAGAAAAATTTGCCACGCTAGGCGACCTGTACGAAGGTACGCCATTAGAAAAACAAGGGGCCATCCTCACAGACGCCCATTTTGCCGCGAACGCAGCCGGAGCCACCGCAACCGCTCGCCCAGAAGATACAGAAGTTTCTCAAGACGGCACGCTCTTCATTGCCTTCACTTCGGGGGCATCCGGCAGCGACGGTGGCCCAGACAAAGCCGTTTTTGTGGGCCCTAATCAGGAAGCAGAGTACGAGGCTGGTTGGGTCATGAAGCTTAGCGAAGCAGACAACGACCCAGCGGCTCTAGCCTTTGCCTGGGATATGTTTGCTAACGGCGGCGAACCCTCGGACGGCGGCATGGGTTTTGCCAACCCAGATAACCTAGCTTTCGACAGCCAAGGTGATCTATGGGTTGTCACCGATATGTCGACTAGCGCTCACAATAAAACCCTACCCGCACAGCGAAAGGATGAATCGGGAGAACCCATCGTCGGCGCAGGGCTGCTAGGTCTGTATGGTAATAATTCTCTCTGGAAAATTTCGCTGAGCGGCGAAGATGCCGGAGAGGCCAAAATGTTTGCCTATGGCCCAATGGAGTGCGAGCTAACTGGCCCAGTATTTGTAGAAGATAGCGCTACGCTATTTTTATCGGCACAGCATCCAGGCGAGAAAAATGGCGCTCGCATGGCGATGGCAACCGAAACCCGCAGCTTTGAGATGCGGACAACGGACGGCAAAAGCTTTTTACAAACGCGTGAAGTGCCCGTCGGATCCAACTGGCCAAGTAAAGTCGAAAATGCGCCGCCAAAGCCTTCTGTAGTCGCTATTCGCCGCATGGAACGGACAACGATTGTGTAGGCTAATAGTCATATAGCCCGTACTTACTTGCACTGTATCTACTAGAGTTTGCGCTAGGTAAAGCTTTAGTAGATACAGCATCTCAATCTTTTTATGTCTCTCTCTAAAACGCTCTGGCAAACTAATCAAGATCTAGCCGTCGAATGCCTTCAGCATCCCTTTGTGCAGCGCATTGGCGATGGCTCTTTACCCAAAAGCATATTTGCCTACTATGTAGCGCAAGATGCTTTCTTCCTGGAAGCTTTTGCCAGAGCCTATAGCATTGCGGCAGCTAAAGCACCCAATTGGAAAAGCTTTCAGGTTTTTCACGGTTTAGCGGACGGCGTTTTGGTAGAGCTAGCGCTACACCAAAAATACGCTGAATCTTGGGGCGTGGATATTGATGCGATCGCCCCGCAACCCGCAACTCGCCAGTACACAGATTTCCTACTCTCCGTAGCCTGGAGTCAGCCTGTCGGCATTACGGCTGTTGCCATGTCTCCTTGCATGAGGCTTTACGCCTATCTAGGTCAGCAGCTTGCCGCCGATGGCATTCCTTCTCATATCTACAAGAACTGGATTGAAACCTACAGCAGTGACGAATTTGAGCCACTTGCACAGCAGCTAGAAGCCTTAGTAGACGAACATTCCGCCGACACAGCGTTAGTTCGCTCCACCTACCGCTATGCCATGACCTGCGAGCGAGACTTCTTTCAAGCGGCGATCACTTCACAGCAATAAGCCAAACGAAAACCCTAGCAAGAACAGACTAAGGGAAGCGCCTCAAAATAGAGTACCAGCTATAATCAGAGCAACGGTGACTTGAGGAATTAGGGTGATGCGCGTTGCTGTAGAGATCGAGGAGAAAGTAAAATCGACACTGAAGGATGCTGCCA
>Ga0209194_1001541_pt1 | contig 13966 bp, 10 predicted proteins | sample COGITO_mtgs_1004_FD_184787 | JGI IMG/M metagenome (GOLD analysis project Ga0209194, IMG submission 184787) | Pelagic marine microbial communities from North Sea - COGITO_mtgs_100413 (SPAdes) (version 2) | ecosystem: Environmental > Aquatic > Marine > Epipelagic ...
TACCACCGCTGCACAGCGTCTGTTTGGTCACGATTTCCCCGACCTATTTGAATGGACACTAGACCATATTGGGGATTTGCCTATGCCTCGCAGGTCTTCTAAACCACAGCAGCACAAACCCTTATACGCAGATGTTTTCCCGGCTTAAGTTGGTACCCGCTCAGTCTCAGCGCTTGGCTATGGATTTTTCTCCTTTACGAAGTCAGAATGCTCGCCATTACCGGCATTTATCACCGACTACTTACCCATCGCTCTTATAGTGCGATCGCACCTGTCAAATGGATAGGCAGCAGCATCGCCTGCTCTGCTGGACAACTAGGCCCTAGCTGGTGGAAAGGCCATCATACCGACCATCACCGCTACTCCGACCAAGTTGGCGATCCGCATAACTCTACCCGAGGCTTTGGCTGGACTCACTACAGATGGCTACTCTCAAAAAGCTTCTTACCTTCCAACCTGCCCGCAGACATCGAACAAGATCGCATTCTACAACTCATCGATCGATTTCACTTTGTGCCCCTCTTGCTCTTAGCGCTGTTATCGTATGCTATCGGCGGCTACGAATTTCTCGCAGCGTTCTTTGTAAGCACCACACTGCTCTTTCATGGTGTGGCTACTGTTAACTCACTCTGTCACTGGTTTGGCACTCAGCCCTTTAAATCGAATGATCGCAGTCGTAACAACTGGTTTGTTGCGATATTAACCCTAGGAGAAGGCTGGCACAGCTGCCACCATGCCTTTCCCTGGTCTGCTCGCCAAGGCATCACTATCGAAAAAGGAGACGTAAAATATCTCCCCGACCCAACCTTTTGGTTCATCAAGGCTCTCAAATTTCTAGGGTTAGCATCAAAACCCAGAATGCCGTTAAAAGCCGATCTGTTATCAAAGCAACTGCCTGAGCTTCAAACGATTTCTTATTGCGAGGCTCTTTGATGTCCTGAGACCTGATATCCCAAGAAATGCCAGAAGAAGTCTTCTCTTGGGATATCAGGTTAAGCCGAGAAATTGAGTGCGGTGCTTGATCTAGAACAATTGCTGCCGAGGCCTGTAAAATAGCCAAACTCTATTTAGAGCGCTAGAGCGTAGAAAAGACGGTTCAGAATCTTCACCTAGAGACCCTAAAAAATTGAAGCGAAAAAAGAAATTTGACCCCAAGTATCCTTAATGTTTCTAGCGCTAGTCTCTCAAAAGAAGACAAGAACAAACGCTTACCTTGACAGGGATAATTCCTAAGCCTAAATCTCACAAAGCTGAGCTAAAAAACTGAGCCAACCCTTAAAACTGAACCTCTGTAAAACCAAAGGAACTGCTTACCTCTCTATCGACTTTGACAGTAGTCATCTTAGAACATGTCAGTGATATGGGTCACAGCCCTCATGCTTTCCTCATAAATTAGAGGTAGACTGTAGCGTGATAGCGCTAAATTTGATGCTTAGCCCAAGGTGTTGCGTGTGATGAGTATAAATCCAGACACAAAGCTCGTCGTTGAGAGTCTCAAAATTTCAGGAGACGCTTTAATGAGTCAGATCGACGATCTGATTGGGCAAGGCAATATTCATCGCATTGTGATTAAAAATAAAGAAGGGCACACGCTTCTGAGCGTACCAACGAGCCTAAGCGCAGTAGAAGGCAGCATCAGCGTCATTCTTTCCGCAGAGGCGACTGCTATCAATGTGATCAGCGCAATCGTGCCGTATCCTAAGCTGGTTATTGAAAAGTTCGCATAGGCAGAAGCCTCAACTAGAAGCCTCACCCTGACATCGAACCGGCGTTAGATCAAACCAGCATTAGAAAGTAGAAAAACATCAAACCGGCAGATTAGAGCTGGTCTCATTGACCCGGATTCAGCAGGGCTGCTAGTCGCTGGCGAACCCAGTCTACCGGATTCAGATTGTATTCATCCGAATTGATCAGCCCCAGCTCTCGAAGCTGTCGGCCCTGTTGTGATAGCTCCTCTTCATGGCGGCCCATCTCTTTGATAATCACTTCATAGATCCTGGGCTGGTCGCTCAGTAGCTTTTGAAAGCCCTGCGGCTTTAGCATAAACAAGGTAGTATTTTCTATTGCCTTCATCGTCACCGTTCGCGGCACGCCTAGCATCAGCGAAAATTCACCGACAAACTGCCCAGCCCTGATCGCAGTGGTTTTCTGCGTTTCGGGCAGGGTGTAGGCCACCGCGCCGCACAGCACAATGTAAAAAGCATCGCCTGGGTCGCCTTCGCGATACAAAATCTCCCCAACATCTAGCCGCATCCGGCGGCCAATTTCGACTAGCCTACGCAGCTCTAAGTCTGTGCACTGCTTGAAGCAGGGCAGTTGTCTAAGCAAATCTCGAACGGCGACTGGTTTTGAAAAGTCTTTTGAGCTAGGCCCGTGCGATCGCTGCAAGCCTATGTGCTGTGGATAGTCTTTAGGATTAGAGCTAATCACCACGTTTGGATTACGATTCCAAACGTCTATGCGGGGCGTCGCTAGCCAGATGCCATGCTGCTTCAAGTTTTGCCGAATAATAAAATTTAGCGAACTTTCGATCTTAAACTTCTGATCAATTTCGTTTGCCCATACCCACAGCTTAAAATCAAGCGAATTCTCGCCAATGTTGGTGAAGTAAACCTCGGGTATTCGCTCAGTTGAAACCGTTTCTTCGAGATAGGCAGAATCCATCAGCACCTCAATCACCAGCAGCGGGTCGCTCTCGTGAGAAACGCTCACCGGAATGGACACCCATCCTTTTGTATTGGAATAAGTCCAATTGATGATGCGGTTACTGACCAAATCACTGTTAGGAACAACAATGTGCCTATCGGTAATGGTGCGAATAACCGTAGAGCGCAAAGAGATTTCAGAAATGTGGCCAAGCAGGTCATCTATTTCGATAAAGTCACCCACTTTTAGCTTGCGCTCAATCAGCAGGGTCAGGCCGCTAATAAAGTTTTTGGTGATTTCTTGTAGGCCAAAACCAATGCCCACACTCAGGCTGCCAGCCACAACCGCGAGCGAGGCAATGTTAATGCCTGTAGCTTGCAACAGCGCGATGCACAGCAGCGTTCCAAGGGCATAGCTGGTGATGGCCGCCACTGATTCGCGCGTGCCCTGCTGTAGGCCCAGGTGTCTCAATAGCTGAAATGCTAGCAGTCGCCGAATGCCGACAGAGACTAACACCGCGATGAGAACAATTAATAAAAACTGAGCGATCGCACTTATCGTAAATCCAGACTCTCCCAGCCGAAAAAACGGTAGATTCATTCGTAGCCTAATCTTTGCAATGGACAGCCAGATAGCGTATCACTCAGCGTAATGCGATCGCGACCCTGCTGTTTAGAAACATAGAGCGCTGCGTCTGCCTCGGCAATGAGATCTGTCGCAAACTGCCCCCGCTTTGGCAACACACCGGCCACACCGATACTAGGCGTAATAATTTTACTCGCAAGCTTAGAAGATCGATGCGCAATATTGAGCGACCGAATGCCTGCGCGCAGCTGAGACGCCACCTTGCGCGCTACGCTCAGATCGGTTTCAGGCAAAATAACCGCAAACTCTTCTCCGCCATAGCGGGCCACAATATCTGACGATTTTCGGGCGCGATCGCGCAGCACCGCCGCCACCTGCTTCAGGCAAAAATCACCCGCCATGTGGCCATAAGTATCGTTATACAGCTTAAAAAAGTCAATATCTAGCATAATCAAGGCAACCCTTGACGACTGCTCAATCGACTGCCGCCATACCCGCTCAATCTGCTGATCGAACTGGCGACGGTTGGCAATTTGAGTCAGCCCATCCAAATTGGCGAGCACTTTGAGCTGTTCGTTTTCAGCCCTCAGCCGCTGCATGTCATCGCCTCGGAGGTCCATCAATGAATCCTCTAACGGGCCGTCTGGCAGGCTCTCTGGCGAGGTTTCCTGTCGATCCGATACCTGAACAGGACGCTGGGCAAACTGCTCAGCAAAAAATATTCGATACAGCTCGCACACCGGGCGGCAGGTATTGCCCGACAAGGTGACCAGCCCAAGACTAGATAGCTGATGGGCAATAGTCCCCTCAACCCGTACAGAGCCTGGCGCGCTCACCACTCGTTGTAGCACCTCTGCTAGCACAGGCTGAGTCCTGATACAGTCCCAGCAAGCCTGCAAATGGTCGTAATAAATCCCTGCGGCTGTCGGCGCTTCAGCAATGAGTTGGCTAAGCGATCGCTGCCCCTGGCCCAGGTAATAAAGCGCAACCGATAGCAAATAAGGATGTCCGCCAATTAACGTTTTGAGCTGTTCGGTAAGCTGTTCACCATCCTGATAATCACCAAACGCCACGCCATATCGCCCCGCTAGCGCTTCGATCTGAGCATCATTAAAAGGGCCTAATGTAATCGGCAGACCCACATTAAATGGCGACTGATGAATATTTAGCGGCACATAAATTTCTGTAGAATGCACTACCACCATCCGCAGCTTTTGAAACCCACGCTCTAACCGCACGTGCCCCGGCTGTGCACTCTCTTGCTTAGCCTGCTCATACCAAAATCGCAGCAGCGGTAAAAAATCGTAGGCAATCTCAGGATGCTCGAACACCCGATTTACCTCATTGAGCGCCAGCACAATCGGCGACTCAATCGCCGCTAGCAAATAGTCTTCAAAATAGATGGTGGCGCTTAGCTTTGCCCCTGTTTCTTCGTCCCAATAGTCATCTAGATTGGCCGGTAGCTTTAGCTGCCGGGCCACCGCTCCACAAAACCACCGCAAAAACCGCGATAAATCACTGTAGACCGCGCCTTCTGCTGCCTGAAAATCAACCAGTACCGTTTGATACTGCAAGCGCTGAGCATGATTTAGCAGCCTAACTAGCAGTGAACTCTTGCCCGTGTGGCGCGGCCCTTTAATGCGCGTCAGGCTCCCCGGCATTTCAATATTTTGATAGCAGAGCGATTCTATCGGCGGCCTTTCAAGATAAAAGGGCGACTCTAAGTCCAGCGCGCCGCAGGGAAATTCCATCGTCGTCACCTCTGCTGTCGCCTTCGTTGATAGGCACTTAAACCAGTTTCTGTAGATGCAGCCGATTGCTGAAACCGCCGGAATGCTAAGCAGCGGCTGATCACGCACTTCTTATTTTTAAGAAGTTTTATGGTTGAAAATTAGCGTCTAGCCAGCAACGGATACACAGCATTAGAGAAAGCTGCAACCTAGCTTCAGTGATGTCCCTGAGTTATTTATTATACGTATGCTAGCTGAATATGGCGGCAATCGGAATCAGCCGCTACCCTATAAGACATATCGTTCGTCAAGACATATCGTCTAGGTTGAATCCTCATGTTTTTTCCTTTTTGCTGCAGCCCCCATCACACCTCTGCTCAAGACTATAAAAAGTTCAAGATCAAAAACCTCAAGGCCATCCGCGATTTTTTGGAAGCCCGCCTAGCAGCGACCAATGCCGAGATTGAAACGGTAGAAAGGCAGATGGCAACGGCTGAAGCCAACGAAGCGGCCTAGAAGCCGGCCTAGAAACGACCGGCTTGAAGCGGCCTAGATTAAAAGGCGCTTCATTGGCCTGTTAGGCATTGCCTAAAATCATACCGGCGCGGGCAGGAATCTCTAGCATGGCGGTGCGATCGCCTAGCCACTGCACTTTTCCGGCCCCGTACAGGACTTCACCACTTTCCACTGGCATATCAGCCAAACGCACCTGCACGGCAGCTTTGCCCGCATTCACCGCCACTACAATCATCTCTTTATCCAGCAGTCTGGCGAACACATAGCAGAGTCCTTCTGCTGCCAGCGTTTGATACTTGCCTGTTCGCAGTGCCGGATGGGCAGCGCGTAGCGCAATTAAGTCTTTATGCAGCTTCAGGATGGGCTGATTCCAATCTTCTTCTTTAGGGAACGTTCGTCGGCTATCAGGATCTAGTCTGCCTGGTAGACCCACTTCATCGCCATAGAAAATGCTAGGTGCACCCGGAAAGGTCATCAATAGCAGGGTGGCAAGTTCCATACTAGAGAGGTCTTCATTCATTACGCTCAGCACTCGGGCCACGTCGTGACTGCTCAGCAGGTTTAGCTGGGTCTGTTGAATCTCCCAGTCATACAGATTTAATAGAGACTCAATTTTCTCTGAATAGGCTTTTGCATCCAAAGCAGGATAGGGATGGTAGTCCACCTTTTCGACTAGTGACCTATCGACCCCATCTTGAGCCGCAAATGCGATCGCAGGCCCGGTAAAGAGATAGTTCATCACCCCGTCGAACTGATCGCCTTGTAGCCACTCGCTGGCGTCGGTCCACACTTCACCTAGCAGATACGCGTCTGGGTTAATTGCCTTAATTCGCGAGCGAAACTCCGCCCAAAAGCCTTCTGCCTTCACATCAAAAGGCACATCTAGCCGCCAGCCATCAATTCCCTGCTCAATCCAATATTCACCTACGCGCATCAGATACTCGCGCGCCTGTGGATTGTCGTGGTTAAACTCTGGTAGAGAGCGGATATCCCACCAGCTTTCGTAGTTGGCAGGCTTGGTGCCATCGTAGGCTGACAGCGGCCAGGCTTCTATTTTAAACCAGTCTACCCAGGGAGATTTTTCACCATTTTCGAGAATATCGTTAAAGTAGAAAAAGCCGCGGCTAGCATGGTTTAGCACGCCGTCTAAAACAACTTTCATGTTGCGATCGTGAGCCGCCTTCAACAGGTCAAAAAAAGCTTCATTGCCACCTAGTAAAGGATCAACTTGGTAGTAGTCGTGAGTGTGGTAGCGGTGGTTGCAGGCAGACTGAAAAATAGGGGTAAAGTAGATGGCAGTAACGCCCAGCGATTGCAGATAGTCTAGGTTTTCGGCCACGCCCCAAAGATCGCCGCCTTTATAGCCCTCCATCGTAGGGGGGCTATCCCAGGTTTCTAGCGGGACTTGCATGCTGATGGGAAGATCGGTACGGGTAGTACGAGCAAACCGATCGGGGAAGATTTGGTAGAAGATGGCATGTTTTACCCAGTCTGGTGTTTGAATTGTCATGGAAAAGTTGAAAAGTTCAAGGGTGCTGGAGTTAGCTTAAAGGATCAAGTTGAATTTTTCAGCCCTGAAGAGATGTGAAGAGGCGTGCCTTGGCCTGCTCGCGTTCTACCTGTGCCGTCCTGTGTCGCCGTCCTGTGTCGTGTGATCTTCATTGCGATCTATTGCGATCTAATAAGTTGATCTAAGTTCTGAGTTGCTAACCAAGTGCGAATATCCGCGTTCACCTGCTCTGGAATTTCCCAGGGAAACAGGTGGGCTGTCTCTGAGTAGGTGTGGACCTCACAGTTTGGCAGCGATCGCGCCGTTTCTAAGCTAGCGGCGGCGGTAATGTGGCGATCGCACTCCCCGCACAGCATCAAACTCGGCATCGTTAGCTTTGGCAAATCTGGCACCCGGTTGTACCCGGCTCGGATGGCGGTATACAGCGCCGACTCTGCATATCGACTGGTTTGTAAAAAAGCAGGTGCACCTTGCCTTGCCAAGTACCGGTAGGCTTGCGGCGTATGCTGGCAAATCAAGTAGCGAAAAAGCGAGCGTTTTCCCAGTGCGATCGCGCCTTGCCATCCCGGCACCCCATAGTTCAGCGCCCCGGCCACGCCTGTCATCACATTGTCCATCAGCGAGATAGGAGGATGCACCCCCCTTGGCCGCGCCGCCGTGCCAATCAGCACCAGTCCACGCACCGCTGCCGGACGCCGCAGCGCCAGCTCCATCGCCATAATTCCGCCTAGCGACCAGCCCACTACTAGGCACTGAGCGATCGCATACCGCGCTAGCAGCTCCTCCAAATCATCCAAGTGCCGCGTCATCTCAAACGGCACCTTCGTTCGGCTGCGTCCGTACCCCCGCATGTCTGGCGCGTACACCCGAAAGCCCTGCGCCGCCAGCGGCTCGCTAAACACCGCCATCGCCGCACCGCTGCCCGGATGACCATGCAAACAAAGGACCGGATAGCCTTCATCCGGTCCCAAAACTTCAGTATGTAGTCGCATCTAGAAGGCTCTTTAGCTTACGCTCTCAGCCGGACTTGCGCCTTTAATCTGACCGTCGCCGTCTATATCTGCGCTCTCAAAGCTCAGCGCCGCGCCGTTCATGCAATAGCGCTTACCTGTCGGATTAGGCCCATCGTTAAACACATGGCCCAAATGCGCATCGCACACCGCGCAGGTAGTCTCTGTGCGAATCATAAAGTGACTGAAATCCTTTTTGTTTAAGACATTTTCAGGCTCACTGGGCGCATAAAAACTCGGCCAGCCCGTACCCGAATCAAACTTTGTTTCTGAGTTAAACAGCTCAGAGCCACAGCACACACAGTTATAAATGCCTTCTGTTTTGTTATTGTTCAGCGGACTAGCAAATGGCCGTTCCGTGCCCGATTTTCGAGTCACCTGATACGCCTCTGGGCTCAGCTGCGCTTTCCACTCTTCATCTGTTTTTACTACCTTATTTGGCATTGTTTTCTCCTATTTATCTTGAGTTCCTTGATCCTAGCGTAGTCTTGCGCCTAGCGTGTATCGTACTCACCGAACTATATCTCTTGGCCGTACTTCACCTTTCGGCCATCCTTCTCGGCTATGCCTCTTGAGAGATGCTAGGCAAAGCGGCTTTTATCTACGCTTTTATTTGTACTTTTACACATGTTTCGATATTAGCTAAGTTTCGACAGCAGCCAGAAAGTAAAGACAGCAGTAAACACATAACATTAGGCACAAGATGGGTTCTCAGCAGGTAGCGGTTTGTCAGGTTAGCGATCTTAAGCTAGGCGAAATGCGACAGTTTTCTGTGGCGGATAAGGAAATCTTGCTGGCTCACACAGAAACAGGCATTAGCGCGATCGCACCCCACTGTTCTCACTACGGTGCTCCCCTAGCCGATGGCGTTCTTCACAATGGCCGCATCGTCTGCCCTTGGCACAATGCCTGCTTCAGCGCCGCCGACGGCACGCACCTCAACCCTCCAGGGCGCGACAACCTGGCCACCTTCCCCATCGAAATCAAGTCCGACACCATCTACGTTCAGCTGCCTGACACCCTCACCGAGCACGTCACGCCCCCGCTTGCAGACCCAGATCCCAGCAGCGACAGCCGCACCTTCGTCATCATCGGTGGCGGCGCAGCCGGAGACGCCGCCGCCCAAATGCTCAGACAGGTCGGCTTTCAAGGCAGCATCACCCTACTAATTGCCGAAGACAACATCCCATACGACCGCACCAAGCTCAGCAAAGCCTACCTCCAAGCCGACAAAGTCCAGTCGCCCCCTAGTCTCCGCTCCCCAGACTTCTACCAAAAACACGGCATCGACATCAAAACGTCTGCTAAAGTCACCAGCATTGATGTTGAGTCGCAGCAGCTGACCTACAGCAAAGAGATGTCTGGCAAAGAGGCGTCTGGCAAAGAGACAACGCGCAGCTACGACAGCCTGCTAATCGCGACTGGCGGCATTGTCAACCAGCTGCCGATCGACGGCAGCGATCTGACCAACGTATTTCCACTGCACAAGGCCCAAGATGCAGCCGCAATTTTAGAAGCGGTTAAAGATGCCAAAAAAGCCGTAGTTATTGGGGCTGGCTTTATCGGGATGGAGACTGCTGCTAGCCTGACACAGCAAGGACTAGAAGTTACAGTTGTGGCCCCAGACAAAGTGCCCTTCGAGAAAGTACTAGGAGAGTCTGTCGGCCAGCTCTTTCAACAGATTCATAAGGCTGAAGGCGTCCAGTTTAAGCTTGGCACCAAGGCCACCGCGTTGAAAGGAAAAGAGCGCGTAGAAGCCGTAGAGTTAGACAGTGGCGAGGAGCTACCGGCAGATTTGGTCATCGTCGGTGTTGGTGTGAAGCCAGCAACAGATTTTATTGACGGACTGTTGCTAGACGAGAAGACGGGTAGCATTTTGGTCAATCAATACTTGCAGGCCACGCCTAGCGTTTACGCGGCTGGGGATGTCACCCAGTTTCCTCACTTTATTACCGGGCAGCCTACGCACATAGAACATTGGCAGCTAGCCATGCAGCAAGGGCGCATTGCCGCTTGTAATATGGCAGGGCAGCAGGTAACGTTCAAAGCGGTTCCTTTCTTTTGGACTGGCCAGTTTGACATAAAGCTGCGCTATGTTGGCCATTCAGAGAACTATGACGATGTTATTGTTCAAGGCAGCTTAGCAGATCGCTCTTTTTTGGCCTTTTATGCAGAAGGCGAGCAGGTAATGGCAGTGGCTGGGGTGGGACGCGATCGCGACATTGCCGCCATATCAGAGCTTTTCCGCCTGCGCAAAATGCCCGAGGCAAAGGCTATAAAATCTAGTGATATCGACTGGATAGAGAGACTTGTATCTAGTTAAAGAATAAGTTGGACCCCGTTCCCCAACCGATTAAAAGTTCACTCACCTATTCCTTCAACAACGCTGTCTTAAATAACCTGTCTTTAACAACGCTGCCTTCAACAATCTGGCGCTGTTAAAGGCAGTAACCGATCAGCGGCCCCACCGCCATCGTATTGCCATAACACAGGCCCCATTCGACACAGCTGGCGTCTTAAAAGCAACAGAATCTATACCCTCTAGCAGTAAACGTTTGTCACGCTGATAGTTTTTGGCATTTATCAGCCAGTAGAAGCATCGAGCGCGAATCTTAAGCTGACCAAAGCCTGCTAGGAAAATCGTAGCGCTTCTCTGCTGCGCTGCCGCCCCAGCCAACAGATAGCACCGTCGGCTCGCGGGTCAGCTCAGTCGGATGTGCTCATGAACTTCTTGCTGCCCCTCAAGACTGCTTTCGTCGTCTAGAAGCTAGAGCCACTTGATCTGAGGCTAGAGCCAATTAGACTGGCCGATTAGACTGGCCGATTAGACTGGCCGATTAGACTGGCCGATTAGACTGGCCACTTAAGCTGGCTGGTTAAGCGGGGCCGATTAACTAATCCAAAAACACCACCAATCTTTGAGCTGGCCCGCACTTGGTGAACAATCACTCAACCGCTTGATATCATGAAAAGTACGAATGGGAACTTTGGATATGCGCACCGGACATCTACTCACCACAATGGGATTGCTGCTGACCTTAAGTGCCTGTGTCACCCCGTCAATCTCCCCGTCTGCGGACGATTCTCAAAACACCAGCAGTCAAAATACGAGCAGCCAAAGCGACAGCAGCAGTCTTTCTACCGAGACCTCAGCTGCCGCGCCCTGCGAACTGGCTCCAGAGGCAAAACCAGAACCATTAGCAACTGCCGAAAACACACCTGTTTTTGAACAGTTCAACTTTCAGCCCCAAGAAATTTCAGTCGCTGGCGATGCTGTCACTTTCACTAGCGCGCATTATATTTTTTCTCTATGTAAAACCAACAGCGTCTGGTCCATTGTTTCTGCTGAGGCAAGCGAAGACGAGGACACCGACTACGAACAGGCGATCACAGATATCAAAGATCCCGACTACGAGACAATCGAACTGGGCGACGAGTCTTATCAGTACCGCGTTCGGCTCCAGGCACAATGGCTAGACGATCGCATTGAATCAGATGCGGCCGATGCAGAAGCGACCTCAACAGCACCTGAAGACGCTGCGGCAGAAACCGAAGATACGGTATTTTTTGAGCTGAAGAAGCCGGACGGCAGCCTGATCACTCAGCCGCTTTACACCCTTAGCCAGCTACAAGAAGCTCAGCTAGGTGCCAGCCTAGGCGCACCCAGTATTGCTGACGCACTCAGCATCGAAAACGAGCTTTGGTTTGCAGCGAGCGCCACTCAGGGTGAAGGCGATAGTGGTTTTGCTAGCCTAGTGCGCTACAGCCCCGAAACAGACGAACTTGTCATTGAGCAGCCAGAAGCGATTCAAGGCGATCAAATTACGTCAATGGTGGCGACGCTTCCAACAGAAACTGATTCGGCAAAAACTGATTCGGCAAAAACCGATTCAGCAAAGACTGATTCAGCAAAGACTAATCAAAGCATTGGCGAAGCTGAGAGCACCAGAACAGAAAACGAGAACAGCGCAGAAAATGAGCCAGATAGCGCAGAAACGCCAGCACTCACCCTGTGGCTAGGGACGCAGCGTAGCGGCGAAGGCGTCCCCTACTATCCGGCTAGCGGCCTAGTCGCCTATCAGCCAGAGCGTGAAACGCTGAGCACCTACACCATCACCAACAGCCCCCTCATTGGAGCAATTCCTCATCAGCTCGCGATCGCAGATGACACACTTTGGATAGGCACTGGTGAAGGCGCTTGCCAAGTAAACTGGCAAACCATCAAAGACAGCAGTAGCTGGAACTGCTGGCAATTTACAGCGATCGCACAGCTCCCATCCGAAGGCGTAGAGCTGTTTGACAGCTTTTTAGCCGGTGAACCTGCCGCCACCCTCAAGAAAAACGAAGTAGAAGTACTGTGGGTCGGCCAGCAGTTCGAAGAAGGCTCGCCAGATAGCACCTCATCAGACAGCGCCTCATCAGGCACAGCCAAACCAAAAATGACCCGTTACGAGGTGGTATACGAACCGGGCTTTGAAGTTGAGCTGGCACAGGGCGGATACCGAGTAGCTAATGAGGCCGCGCAGCGAGCAGCCGGAGGAAATAAGATTTTTTGGCCTGGCAATCAGTGGCACTGGGGAGGCGATCGCTTCAAGCGCAGCCTCGACGAAGTTGCCCTCAATTTCTTTGGCGGGGGGCCTCGTGGACTCATGAATGCAGAGAGCAGCAGCGGCTTCAATTTAGACAGCTACGCAGTTCGCGGCGAATTCGATCTGCTTGCACTCACCGACGACTCCACCAAAGTTCACTACTACTCAGGCTGGATAGACAGCACCGGAATTGACGTGTACCCTACGGTCATCCCAGCAGAAATGCCGACAGCGTCCAAGCCCAATCCACTAACCAAAATGGCAGCGGATCTTAGCAAAACTCAAGGGCCATAGGCGATAAGCACCCAGAGCTGTTCAGGGCAAACGCATACTCAATTCGTGCCAACGAAAAAATCGGGCTTTTAGCATTCTGATAGCTCAAAAGTGATGCTATCTTTCTCAATTAAGACCTGTTTTAGTAGCTCTTATTGAGAAAATGAGGGAGTGAGTATGCGTTTGCCCTGAGGTAGAGCGTGAGGTGTGGTATCCGCCACATAGGTTCGTACGTCACCTAATCTGAAGACTCGCAACCAGGCGAACTGTAGGCGATCGCAGAAGACGGCGGAATGACAATAAGCTTTAAGACAATCTAATCACCTTAAGTCTGATTGCCTTAAAGTATCGCCTCGTTTTGAACCCTCCTCAAACGTTTTAGATACAGGACTCAAATACTAATATCAAATACTAATATGAAGGCATTGATTATAGATTAAGGACATGCTGGGAACAGTTCACAATGCTTTTGTTAGTTTTGCATACATACCCCACGGGCATTGTTACTTATGGAAACCAGGATTAGTCTGGCTACATCTCCTCTCTGATGGACTCATTGCTACGGCCTATTTTTCAATTCCAATAGCGCTGGTCTACTTTGTCCAACGACGGCGAGACTTACCTTATCCGTGGTTGTTTTTGCTTTTTGGAGCCTTTATTATTGCCTGTGGTTGCACTCATATCCTTGCCATTTGGACGCTATGGCATCCTAACTATTGGATGTCAGGTGCAGTAAAGGCTCTGACTGCTGTGATTTCACTCATGACTGCGGCAACGATGATTCCTGTCATTCCCGAAGCCTTAACATTGCCTGGGCGGGGAGAACTCGAAAAAGCGAAAGCAGACTTAGAACAGCGTGTGCTTGAACGTACTCAGGCTTTACAGGTGAGTGAAGAGCGTCTTCAGATGGCGCTTGCAGGTTCTGGAGATGGTCTATGGGATTGGAATATTGCAACGAAAGAAGTGTATTTCAGTCCTCGATGGCAGCAGATGCTCGGCTACGAGGTAAACGAGCTTCCAGGTCATATCAGCACTTGGGAGAGCCTGATTCACCCAGACGATAAACCTAGCCATATAGAAGCGCTAGCACTTCACTTGCAAGATAGT
>Ga0209194_1001547_pt1 | contig 13906 bp, 18 predicted proteins | sample COGITO_mtgs_1004_FD_184787 | JGI IMG/M metagenome (GOLD analysis project Ga0209194, IMG submission 184787) | Pelagic marine microbial communities from North Sea - COGITO_mtgs_100413 (SPAdes) (version 2) | ecosystem: Environmental > Aquatic > Marine > Epipelagic ...
CACACTATTACTATAAAATTATGGCACGCTCTTGGATAGTAAAAAAGGTCGAATGGTGGAAACATCTGAAGTGGCGCAAACGTGACCAGAGCAAAAAAGAACGCACACAATCGAAAAAAGATATACACAAACAATTATGAAAGTAAAGATCAAAGCAGAACTAGACGATGAAGCATTTAAGACTGGAGACTTTATCCAAGAATTGGGTAAGATTCAAGAGGAGTACCTTGATAAACTTGTAGCTAAAGTCAAGAAAGAGAAATGGATCGAAGGTATGGATGATGAAGAAATTCGTGATTGGCTATTTGATTACTGTTTTAATGGTTGGAATAATGATAAATACGGATTCGAAGATACATTCTCGGAGTGTATCGATAAGTGTTCAAAATACGAAGTAGAGTAATATGAGAACAATAGCATCATTAATACTCTTTTGGATAGGTGACATGATCGCTAAGATCTTTTTGCGATACGACTGCACGGCATGGATCATGTATAAGCCGTACCATAAAATAATGATCCTGTCTATTGAAATTGATAATAAACATAAAGTTTGGAAAGAGAATAATGCAGAACAAAAAAAGCTTGACAATTTTTAAAATCTAAGATAAAGTATGTAAATTATGAAAAAAGTAAAAATAGTAAAACCCGCAGAATTAACATACCAGAAAACTGTTCACACTTTAGATGTGGAGGTTGATGGTGTAGTGTATACAGTTTTCAGAGTGGAAGATTGTAAAGGTGCTGACACTGAGTTTGCCGATCCCGATAATGTTCCTCTCGAAGTACAGCAGGTTATCGACGCTTTGTTTTGGGATGATCAATATGTGGGTAGTGACAACGTGGGTGGAGAAGTCTTTGAAGTCAACATGGATGATTACCTATAAAAACAAATTAAAAATAAATTAAAAAACAAATGAAAAGAAAATTCAAAATTGTAGCTGCTGGTTATGGCGGCGAGTACGCACTCTGCACTAAAGACGCAGATTTTGTAAATAAATGGGAAAGTAAAGAAGAGCCAGACTTAATTGAAGAGGCTTTGGATACCTTCTATGATGATGCTGATTTAGAGCATGGCTTCGGAATGTATTCTGATTCTAATTTGACCGCTTACGAAATTAAGGATGGAGAAGAGGTAGAGATTGAAGAGGACATACCAGTAAGTTGCCTTATGAGCCGCGAAGCTTATATAACTGACTCTGAACATGGCTCAGTTCCAGTAATGATTTTTCACAGTGCAGAGAAAGGTGATTTTTGCAGTTGGGAATTAGAAGCAGAAGATTTCGATTCAAAACTTCTTTCTGCTAGTCTTGTTGAAACAGATTTTGGAGAATTTATTCAAGATCTTTATTACAATGGTGAAAAACTAGAACTCAACGATGAATATGTAGATACAAGGGGAAAAGGTTATTATGCCAAGGTTGGATGGATTAATCCAGAATGGCACGAAAAAAGAGAAAAATTCGAAGACGAAGAGTTAATCAAAGAGAATTGGAAGGAATTCTTGGAGACAATGTAGATAAAATTAGAACATCTCAGGTCTATAATTGTCCCAAGGATTCACAGCATCTACAGTAACTTCTTGTAGAGTCTCATAGCATTTGCGACCCCAATTGGCGAGTAGTAAGGCTGAGTAATTATCTTTACGAGTTTTCTCTGGGCCAGTTTGCTTTCTCAATGCTGATGGTAGGTCGAAAGATTGAGTTCCTTGGGCTGTAGTAGTAATATTTATGTTAGCACATTCACTCTTGGTCAGATCAATTAAAAATGTTTGATGTTCAATAAGCTGACGCTTCTTTTCTTTATTTTTGTCGTTAGCGGATAGTCCAGTTAAATCTATGTTAGTCGTAAAATCTATATCTTCAATAGGTATGTCACACTTCTTGAGCGAATCAAAATCTGAATCCATAGGCATAGATGCAAATCTAACTTTTTTATGATCAAAACACATTTGTAGATATTCGTTGGCATCCCGAATCCATTTTGATTGAAAGTTTTGAATATGAACTTTGACGTTGTTTTGAGGATCATATTGTTTTTTGGATTCTCTTAATTCTTTGTCTCCTTTGTCGAATACCGCATCAAAAGTCTTTAATTCTATATTACGAGTCTTAAATAGTGATGAATTATTGCAAGCCTCTAAAAAAGATTCACCACCACCAGCATCCAAGCAAATATATTCAATATTAAAATGGGTAATTAGGTAAATTAGGTATCTCATTGTTGAGTCTAAATTAAGTCCCGCAACCGCATAATTGTGTACTACGTACCCGATTTTAGTATTTGACTTATCTACCTTCATTACGCACATCGCGAAGTGGTCTGAATCTTCAGAGTTTTTATAATTAGGGTCAATACCGAGTATATAAGCGTATTTATTTTTGTCGTCCCCCCTAAGTTCGATTGTAGGGTATTCGCTAGGTTGCAAGGTGCATTCAATCATTTTGGACATTTTGAAATATGCTGCGGAGTCTGGAGAAAATTGAGCTTCGTACTCTCTCCTAAAAGCATCTTCGGACATTCTAGCTTTTTCACCTAAAATATATCCCCTTGCAAGAAGTTCGTCTGGGATAGCTTCCCATCCAAAATTAACAATACCGTATGATAATTCGGACTCTTTGTGTTCTTTTGTTTTTAAAAAGTCAGGATTATTTATTTTTTCAATATAATCTTTAAATCGCTTATAAAGAGGTTCGAATTCATAACAAGCGGATGAAAGCATTATAAGTTTATTATTATCAAATTTTTGACGATCCGCTTCTTTCATTTTCCCTGTTTCAATCATCTTATTCTCTTTTTCGCGTATTTTCTTAATTTCAGAAACATTAGCACGGACAACCATCATCGGACCAATAACTTCGTCAATAATGTTATTAGGAATGGCGAAGGCTTCGTCAAGAATGATTACTTGAGCACGAGCACCACGAATCTTTTTGCCGTCACCTAAAGACATCGCAAATACTTCAGATTCTCCTATCTGGATAGAATGTCTTTCTGGCTTTCTTTTATACGCATCTTTAGATAGAAATTGTCTGAGGAAATGAGCATTCTCCTTTTTAGCGATATCCATTATATAAGATAATATAATTGCAGATTGGCGTAATGATGGACCTAATACCAGAATTTTAATTCCTGGGTGAGTAATTGCATAATAAAGACAAAAAACTGCAGCAGTAAATGATTTAGCTGCACCACGGGCAGATATGTCCAAGCACATATCTCTCTGGGAAAACATTTTACATTTTAGTATTTGGAAAGGAAACAGCTCTTCTCCAGTTAATAAGTTATATAAAAATCCAGGCTGAGATTCAAATATTTCAGCAGCTAATAATCTAGATTCTGCTTCTGTAATATCTCCCTTGATATTTTTGATTCTCTCAATAATATCTTCTTTATTTTTTGCAAAGTTTCCCCCAATAAAAGCCATAATTAAATTTTCTTCATGTCTAGACAATATTGTAAATCAATAGTCTTAACATTTTCACCCAATATCCCTATTTTTTCGAATAACTCCACACTTTTTTTTCTACCGCCAGAAAATACAAATTGTAGATTATCATGTTCCTGCATCAGTTCTCTTATTCTATGAAAGATAAATTTAGCAGTTGCTAGTGAATGTTTTTTATTATGATTATAGGACTGCGCTTTTGAAAAAGCATAATCTACTACTACCACTAAATATCCATTCTGCTTTTTTGCTCTTTCAATCTCACGCTGAAATCTATCGTAACCCTTGGACATCGTTCCCCATAAATCTTGAATAGATTTTCTCTCAATAAAAACATTACAAAAGTAAGGTTCATTTATAAAGCAATAGTCTCCAAAATCCAGCTTACTCTTTAAAGTTTGTGTATTAAATCCAAGAGGCTTTTGTTCTCGACTATCAATTGCCAAAATACTGTCCTCTATTCCACAAAATTGCCCTTTAAAGCTTTTGTATTGATATCTTCGGGTAAGACCTAGTTCTTGCCACATCTTATCATCCTCGCAGTAATTAACGACGTTTAACGCTGGTATTTCTTTAATTGATCGGCACTCGACTTGCGAGGGTGCAAACTTCCACTCCTTTTCCTTCGACTTTACCTTTAGCTTGTTTAAGATATAATCTCTTTGCACATCCTTATACTGATCCCCCAACCATTTGGCCATATGCCTTTTATCAGAAAAATCAATATTAAAATAAGTCTTTCGGTCTTTAAATTCTAACTGAACATTAGTAAATAGATCGTAACGAGGCTCAAATTTTTCGAAATAATCCTTAATCAAAAGTTTATTATCTCTTAAAAATTTTTTAAATTCTTTTTCAGTTTTGAAGTTTGAATATCTCAATTTAAAAGTTCCCCCCTACTTGCGCCATACAGTCTCGCGGTATAGTCTGTCATGTCTTCGATTTCATTTACAACCTTGACAACCTTGTTACGCTCTTTTTCGAGCATTTTAGTTAAACGCATACGTTTCTTTTCTTTAGCTAAATCCTCACAGAGAGTTAAAATATTTACTTGGTCTCCCCCCTCTTTTTCGAGTCTTTTAGTTCTAGATCCCTCTAAACTATCTTGCAACTTCTGAATGCGGTTCATGCATTTATCTCGATTCTGAATCTGCTTGTCAATGGCATCAATAAGAGTATACCTCAATTTACCATCTTCACTATGCATATCATCGTCCAACTGCTCTTGTAGGTCTTGCTGATATTGTTTGATCTGGTATAAATTCACTCGCTCACCAGCTAAGTCAACATACTGAGAAACTTCGCCGGGGGTTAGATTATATTTGTCCCAAGTGTCAGATATGAAACTTTCTAAAAATAATTCCTTTTCGTTATTAGATCTAAATTGTTCGACCGTCTTTCCCAAAGACGCCCTCCTTAGGTTTTTGCACAATTTCTCAATAGATCTCTTCTCGTCATCCTTTAATTTGCTAAACTTAATATCCAGTCCCGTGTATTGAGATATCAATGGAACGCATCGCTCGATATTTTTTGGAGGCTTAAATCCACCCTGTCCATGCAGAGGTTTGCTTTTAGATAGAAAATACTCGTGCCCCAAATTATTATCGATATATCTTTGCAGACTTCTCACTTCCTTTGTGAAAGCAACTTCTTTATAATTTTTATCTTTGAATTCTGGCCATAGGTTTAAAGCAATTTCGTATGTGGTCAAATCTTTAGCGTTTGAAAGTAAAAAATCTATTTGATGCTGCTCTAGCTCGAAAGCTTTATAATCATCCGAATTAACTGTCCTAACTTTTGGTTTAGCGCCAACATGCTCCAAAATAAAAGTACTTACAGCTTTGCCCTCAAATGATCGTCCATCTTTGGTGTTATCTCCGAAAACACTCTTGGTAATTTCGTTAATACCCCAATCAAGGCCTTCGCCATTTTTAAGTATCCATTCTTTTTGATTCTCTGTTAGTTCGACTGGATTTTTGTTTTTCATATTTATTACCAAAGATTTCTTAAATATTTGATAATCAACTAAATAAAATTGTAATCTTCTTTTTCTAGTATTTCTTTCGCTCTATTATGAACAATCTTCCTGTGGCTGGCTAAACTCCTATAACCTGCTCCTCGATTTTCCTCATTAGTTTTGTAACCCATTTTTTTAGCAATCGCATTGTCAGACAATTTTTCAATCCAAGTTAATTTAAATATATTATAAGTTACTAAATCAAGATAATCTTTTTCTAAGTCACTCTTTAAGATAGAATCTAATCTTCTCAAAAATGCTTCGTGGTCTATCTCTACTGGGGAACCATAGGGGATTTCGCCGCCCTCATTTTCTACGGAAATGGCTGTTTTTAGCTCATAGGCGTTTTTCTTCTTCTTCTCCCAATGAGAGAATTCTGGACATTCGTAGCATTGATTACCAGAATTAGTAAAGGAACAATTTCCCATACCTTTGTTGAAGTAGCAGCCAGAACAGGGCTTTTCATGGTTTCTCCATAAATTTCTTTTTTTATTTTGTATTTGATTATGGATCACTTGGCTCACCCAAGGCTCGAAAGGTCTTTTCCGATTCCACATATGAAGCTTGTTATGTACATGAATTTTAACTTCCTGTTTTAAGTCATCAAAGTCAAAATGCTTAACCGCACCAAGTTTCCACTTAGGACGATTTTTTTCCAATATCAAATCGATAATTGGCTCAAGTTGGTCAAAAGATATAGACATTATCGGCTGGCGTCTATAGACTCTCTACTCGTCAGTCGATTTTTTAAATCTTTAATATCTTTAGAACCTTTGGGCCGATTTAAATTGGTTTTATGCTCTTTAGATCCCAACACCTTTTCAAAGGTGAATACAGAAGATTCTGGGTCTTGGCTCGAACCTTCAATTTCAAACATATCATCTGGCCCAACAGAGCTACATTCGGAAATATTTTCTCCTTGACCAGAAGTGGATTTTGACTCTCCGTCTAAAGACTCTCCACATTCCATACAAAACTTAGGCATCTTACCACCTGAGGATTCAATTTTACTTCCACATTCCATGCAATATTTCATAATTTATTTTTTTTTAAAAAAAAGTTTCTTCTTAAAGTCTTATAGAGTGTATTATATACAATTTATTACAAATTTCAACTAAAATTCTTTTTTAATCGATCTGACATATTCCTTATGCTTTTGCGCCTCTTTCCCAACTAAAGAGTTCTGAATTTCTTTCTTAACTAATTTGGCAGCATTACGTTTAAACCCTTCCTCACTATTAGACATTTTTTCTAAAACTTCCGCAGTCTTCTTTATAGCCCTTTTAGGTCTTAGTTGTCCACACACATAGTATATTGTTCCAGCAAACATTACTACTGCCATACCAGCGGCGATATAAGCGAAGAAAGATTGGGTTACTAAATAAGCTGCAAGACCAAAAAATCCAGCAGCAATAGCACCGTTTATTGCAATTCTTATACCTAAAAAATAACCAAGAATCGCACTGCCAATAGCACATAACGCAGCTGCACCCGCAAAATACATCATTAGCTTCTTTTTCAGCTCTTGACCCCTCATTAATTCTTCTATTTCCTTTTGATGTCCTTCTGTAATTTCTTCATGCAAAAAGAATAGTTCGCTTGTTGTATCCGCTAATTTTTTTTCCAATTTATGTTCCTTTTCTTCAGATTTGATTAGCTCATTTTTAATTTTATTATATTTTCTATCGTTACCTTGAATCAAGCCCTCAGCTATTTCTTCCCACATCTTCTCTTCCCCTAGGCTAGTATTTGGCAAAGCATTGCTGGCAAGGCTATTTGTTTTTTTGGCTGCTTCCGTATAAATATCCTTATTTGGACTTTTATTCAATATAGTCTCCGTAGCGTGAATAGCGCCAGAGGCTCTCTCAATTTGTAGAGATTTTTGCTCTCCTATCTTATTGATAATAACTTCTCTTTGATTTTTTTTAAAGTCAAAGCTATTACACGAAATGAGACAAGAACACAGAAATATTATAAAAAAATATTTTATTTTCATATATTTGATTACAGTTTTTGTCTGTATCAGAGAAAATTATATATTTTCTTTAATTCTCTTCGTAATCAAATATTTTACAAATTCACTTCTAACAATATCTTCAATTCCAAATTTAAAATAATGGATTCCATTATCTCTAGACTCTTCATCATCGAACACTTCACAAAATCTTTTAAACCCGCTTTTTTTGCCAAGATCGTTTTGATGCTGGCTATCCCCCTCCATAATCACAAAACACCCCTCACCAGCCCTAGAAGCGCACAAGAAGAGAGATTCGTTCATGACATTCTGCGATTCACTAAGAATCAAGCATTCATCAGTAAAAGAATAGCTGCGTAAAAATGAAACCGGTAAAACATCCAAAAGCTTTTTAGAAATAACCTCTACATCTGAACTTTTAAGCAATTCTTTTAATTTTTGACCAAATGGGTTAGCAAAGTACTTCATCTTATCATCAATACTACCAGCCAAGAATCCTATCTCAGAATCAGCTGAAATTACAGAAGATCTTAAAGCAGTTATGCCATTAACCTTTTTATCTCTTAATTTCTCTAAAGCAATTAACATTGCAACATAAGTTTTTGAAACTCCTGCTGGACCATCCAAAATAACCATTTTTGTATCTGGATTTTGGCATGTTTTTAAAATTTCTTTTTGCTTTTTAGTTAATTTAAATTTTTGGTCTATATTAAAATGATACTTACTAAAATCAAATGGAGCTTCTTTAGGCTCCTGAGGTTTAACAGTGCTTTTCTTTGCCATAGTTATTATTACAGTTATATCGAAATTATTAATTTAATTTATTATTTCTTTTTATTTTTTGTGTAATTTTCGAGTGCCTCCGCGTAATATGGGTTATCTGGCTCCATAAGACAGTCAACCATAAGTTCAGCCTCTCTTTTCCGCACAATAAGACTATCTTTAAGCCGATCCAATACAAAAAGCAATTCCTTGCCTTGAATATTAATATTATCCTTATAGCTTTTTCTTAAAAAATTACACAAATCGTCTAGAATATTTTTTTTACGAAATGCAGCAATGGGATACATCTTATCATCTTTTTTATTCCATTTAAAACTTCCCTCTAAATCTAAAATCGCCGCAAAGTATTTATCCCCCTTTTCGGGCTTTATAATGATAGGCAGCAAATTTTTCATTTGGTAAACATGATACTCACCGTATTTTTCAATTGGAACTACTTTATTGAAAATCTCCTCCCTTTTCCCCTTGACTTTTGTTCCTTCCCGTGCAATACTAAAAAAGTTAGAAACTTCCTCAGCAGTTATCGCATTTTGACAATCAATAATTATTTCGTCCGAAATTGTAGAGTAGTTATCGAGGAGATAAGAAATGTATCCATCCATTAATAATAATATAAGGAAAAATAGAAAATATTCAATTATTAAAAACGATTACGGCGTTTTAAATTATGATAGAAATTAAAGTAACAGAAAAAATATTAAAAGAAGCAAAGGAAAGAAATAAAGAGTTTTTTGACAAATTTGGCAATCATGGAACTCATAGAACTAATGAACGCCAAAGAATGACTGGCTACCTTGCAGAATCTGCCATAAAATATGCATACCCTTTAGAATATTCAGATAGCTGGGAAGTAGATTTTACATTTCAGGGCAATACAATTGATTCCAAGGCTCAGGGCTGCAATTCAAAGCCCCAAAAACATTATAGCGCCACACTATATGAAGAACAAGTAAATCGCGATACAGACTATTATATATTTAGCAGAGTCATGAATGATTTTAGCCGAGTCTGGATAGCTGGCATAATATCCAAAAAAAGATTCTTAAACATTGCAGAACTAAAACAGGCTGGAACCAAAACTGATAATTTCGTTTATGATCAAAGCAGATATCAAATAGAGTACAAAGACTTAAAGGATATAGGTGATTTCGTTAAATGGGTAGAATCCCCAAATTCAAAATAGCCCCCCGATTTTTTTTAATCCACTCTTATAAGTGGATTAGTAAAAGTCTCCCAGTTTTATATTAAATAGGGGGGGGTAATAAGAATAATAGATAGTATATATAATAAGGTAGAAAATAAAAAAAAGAATTTTCGGATTGGGGTGTGGATTACCCCCGCCTTATTTATTCGCCGGTTGGCTGGCGAATTTTTTCAAAAAAAGGGCGGGTGAAGCTAATCACCCGCCGTTTGTTTAATTTGCGATGTGCCAAGTCGCCTGTTGGATATCTTGTGCCTTATCATCCAACTTTAATCCCGTGAGGAATATAATCGTCGCGATGAGTGCAACTAGAATAACTGCGAATATATCGAATGCTTTCATGGTGTCTAATGGTTAGTAATTTTTTCGAGAGGCAGACGCTCAACACCTTCACGCTCAAGGCATGAGTCGATGAAGTCCGCCCATTCATAATCTTGACGATCGATGGCTTCCCAGTATTGTCGCGAGAGGTCTTGTAGTTTTTCGTTTTTCATATGCTTAGAGAATGGTTATTTTTGTTTGATTGTCAAGTGTGTTGCAAAGTTTTTTTCCATTACCTCAACTTTTTTTGCTCCAAAAATTAAGGCGAGACGCTTGGGTGTTTCGCCCAGCAGACGATTATGCGTGTAACTGCACTGGGTGAGGTGGTCGATTGCTTTGGTGATTAGTTTTTCGTTTTTCATATGCTTAAAAGATGGACTCAAAAAATATGGATTGCAAGTTTTTTTTTAAAGAAAAAGAGAGCGCCGAGATCGACGCTCTCAGAATTTTTCTTTTATGAAAAGTCGTTTTTCCAACGTGCATTTATGCTTGGGGCAAAAAAGCATTCAATTCCTTTTCCGTTTTTTCCGTAGCGAATTACCTCTCCGATCTCGCCGCCGTTGACTTCATCTGCGATTGCTTGACGCTTCGCGATGAATTCGTTGTAAGCGATTTCCGATGGATAGTTCGTTCCGAGGTCTACTGCGTTTTCTAGTTTTTCGTTTTTCATATGCTTAGAAGATGGATTCAAAGAATGTGGGCGTCAATGGTTAAATGAGAAAAAATTAATCTTTTTTTCATGCCATAGGCGAGCAGCGTTGCCTTGATATCAAGGTAATTAACGTATCATGATACGACTTTGACATAAACTAGCGATTGCAAGGTGAGTCACTTTGTATCCGGAAATTGAATACAGTTCCCGGCGGTAGCCAGGCGCTGTGTAGCCAGGCGAGCACATTACTTTATTTGCCGTTATTTATTTAGCTTTAATAAACTTTTTAGCCAGCAAGCTGTCTAATCTTCCGGGCGTTAGTATTTCGGGCGGATAAACTTTTTAGCCAGCAAGCTGTCTAATCTTGCAACCGTTAGTATTTCGGGCGGAAAAACTTTTCAGCCAGCAAGCTGTCTAATCATAGTAACGTTAGTATTTCGGGCGGAAAAATTTTTATCTAATCATAGTAACGTTATGTATTTATGCATAAAAAAGTCGTATCACTATTAATGATACGACTTGTTTTTAGGCTTCAACCTTCTCTGTTACTATTAGGTCGAATGCCTTGCTTGCTTTGGCGGCGGCACTCACTACCATTGACGGGTCGCTCTTAAGCTTCTTAAGCCAGCCTTTAATATAAGCCGCGCTATTGTCAATGATTGTATTGTCAATGCCAAGCGAGGCACAAGCAAAGGCGCTTGTCATCTCGGCAATCAACTCTTCTTTAGCGTATGGTTTGCTTCCAAAGTTGCCAGTCAATCCTCTTTTCAATCTTGAGTCATGACCAGTTGAATGGCCTATCTCATGAAATAAGACTGAGTAGTAATACTCTGGCTTCATGAATGACTGCTTGCTTGGCATTGCAATCGCATCTCTTACTGGCACATAGAAGGCTTCTGTTGCCTTCTCTAGTTTTATGCTTTCACGTTTAAGGTAAGACTTGGCCAGCTTCTCGGCTTCTTCAATAGGTTTGAAGTCTGGCCTTGCCGCTTCGCTAGGTATCTCTAATCCTTCGCATTGCTCGGCGTTGAATACGTTATAATAGCGAAGCATAGGCACTTTCTTTTCTATGCCGTCTTTATCCTTATAAACGCTAACCTTCCAAAACACAATTTGTGTCGAACGCTCGCCTTTCATAACCTTAGCACCCTTCTCTTTGGCTTGCTTGAATGTAAGCCAGTAAGAGGATGAGTAAGGCTGTAAGGCCAGTAGGAATAGGTTAATGCCCTTGTAAGTCTTACCGCTTACGAAGTTGCAAGGCAACTTGCTTTGCCAAGGTTTACGCCAAGGCACGATATCGTTTTCAAGTGCATTAATGATTCTATCAGTTATAATTTCGTTTACTTTATTCATAGGTTTTTCTTTGTGTGGTTAGTTTATGGTATTCTAGTCATTCCCTTCTCTAATCCCCGCCAAGGGAAAAGTCTATCGGAACTGCTGAACTGTCAAAGATGATTCAAGTGAATCTATCTCCAAGATGTATAACTAAGGGATGCTGTCAAATTCTTTTTTCACTTTTTTTTAAGAGCTATAAGCGGCCTTTTTGGGGCGTGATACCATAGCGGCCTGGTGGTATGTATCCAGGAAGTCGATACATGCCTGGACCGGGATAAAAGAAACTCAGTCAGCAAGCTGCCTAATTTTGAAACCGTTAGTATTTGGGGCTAAAAAACTTTTCATACGCAGACGTATTCAGAATTTCAATACAATATTTAGGGCAAAAAAACTTTTCAGTCTGCAAGCAGCCTCATTTTAAAAACGTTAGTTATTTCGGTCGAAAAAACTTTTCAGTCTGCAAGCAGCCTAATCTCCTGGCCGTTAGTATTTCGGTCGGAAAAACTTTTCAGTCTGCAAGCAGCCTCATTTTAAAAACGTTAGTATTTAGACAGAAAAAGAGAGCGCCGATATCGACGCCCTCTGAATTACGCTTTTATGAAAAGTCGTTTTTCCAACGTGCATTAATGCTTGGAGCAAAAAAGCACTCAACTCCTTTTCCATTTTTTTCGTAGCGAATTACTTCTCCAATATCACCACCGTTGACTTCATCGGCGATTGCTTGACGCTTCGCAACGAATTCGTTGTAAGCGGATTCGGAAGGATAGTTCGTTCCGAGGTTTACTGCGTTTTCTAGTTTTTCGTTGTCCATGTTTAAAAGATAGCATCTGGAATGCTTGAGTCAAGCGTATAGGAAAATAAATCACTTTTTTTTAAAGTATGAAGATTAGAATAATTAAGGCTGTTACTAACATGAGATATAAATTTTAGTTGAGTGAAAAAAGAAAAGAGAGCGCCGAATCGTTTCGACGCTCTCTAACCCATACTATACCGAAAATTGCACGACACCCTCCGTCATGCCTTGAACCTCCTCCATAGTTAGTTCGCAGTCAGCATCGCCGCCTTGTCCGTCATCGCCAAGGATAAGGATCTTGCCAGCCAAAGCCTCTGGATAAACGCTGTCGATAAACTTCGTGCCAAACTCCGTGCCATTGATCAGACCCTCGTCGTCAACGTATGCAACGTGCTTGCCATCTGGAAAGCGAACACATGTGAAAAGATGGCATCCGATCATGCGCTGGATATCTTCGAAGCCATCGACCTCAACAGTTGAGATGCGTGGCAGGTTTGGATCAATTAGTATAGCTGTGGTTTTCATAGGTTTTAAAAGTCGAGTTGTTTGGGCTGAATTGCCCCCCGACATCCATGACAGTAGGCTGTTAAAATGGTCTGTCAATACCTATAATGAAAAAAAACAAATCTTTTTTATAAAAGATATCCCACTCAGTAAATCGCCAGGTGTGCCCGGTCCGACCAGGCATAAAAAAATAAATAAAAAATAATGATAATAAATCTTGCAAAGTATAAATATATAGTCATTCTAATAATTAAGGGTGCGATCAAACGTTCAGGAGAGCTGCCACCCCTACCCAAATGCCAAGGATCAATTGACTAATCATAATAACGTTAGTTGTATCCAGATTCTGAATACAGTAGTTATAAATTGAATACAGTAGTCAGCAAGCTGCCTCATCTCGCAAACGTTAGTTATTTCGGGCGTAAAAACTTTTCAGTCAGCAAGCTGCCTAATCTCCAAAACGTTAGTATTTCGGTCGTAAAAACTTTTCAGTCAGCAAGCTGCCTAATCTCCAAAACGTTAGTATTTCGGGCGTAAAAAACTAATCTCGCAAACGTTAGTATTCAGACAGAAAAAGAGAGCGCCGATATCGACGCCCTCTGAACATCGTTAAACTTTTTTAAAGAAAAGCATCGTGTAACGATCAGACCCGCGAGTGCGGATGTTGTTCGCGTGCTTAAAGCCTTGAGCGAGTAACTCATCTTTTTGGCGCAAGACTTCGTCGGTTAGGATTGATGAGACTTTGATTGTTTTTGTGATTTCCATAGTGTGTAAGGGTTAGAGGTTAGACTACTCGACGTTGTCGAGGCGGTTAAGAGATACTTCGATCTCGCCTCCATCGTCATCGCGGACGATTGCGAAGCCATTGAGTGAATCG
>Ga0209194_1001548_pt1 | contig 13900 bp, 39 predicted proteins | sample COGITO_mtgs_1004_FD_184787 | JGI IMG/M metagenome (GOLD analysis project Ga0209194, IMG submission 184787) | Pelagic marine microbial communities from North Sea - COGITO_mtgs_100413 (SPAdes) (version 2) | ecosystem: Environmental > Aquatic > Marine > Epipelagic ...
TTTCTTTTCCTAGTTTAAATCCCATTATCTATCTTTATCTTTAATCATATCATCTATAGCTTTATTGTAAACTTTATCTGTATATGATTTGTTTTTATAAAACACACTTCTCTCTGAAGTGGGTAAGTCTTCCTCACCTAATAGGATTCTATATATCCTACTTATCATTTGAGAGCATTTCCATGAAGTTTTAAATACTGAGTACTTAATCGTTGTTCTATTCCTGTGTCTCCAGGTTTCGATCCAACCTTCTCGTTTTAATCTCTCCCATCTGTTTTTATCCCATGAGTATGTATAAACTCCGTTGATAAAATCGTTTCGTGTAAATCTTCCTTTACAATCTAAATAAATTAATAATTCTAAATCTGCATCTTTTAACCCGTAAGTTTTACAGACCCACTTTCTAGTGAGCCTGTAATACTTAAGGATATTCATTTCACGCAAATCTTGCGCGGTTAGTCTCATTTACTATGAGTCAATAGTTATCGCTACAGTCGTGCAAGTTGGCATTGTGCCAAAATGTACGTTATTAGTAAGATCTACCATAGTGTGCATAACTCCACCGTGTGGATGCGCGTTAATAGCCTCAGCGATAGCGTTAGCTATTTCTCTTGCTTTATGCCCATTAAGATCAGCTTGATCATCAGCAACTGTTGATGAATTTAAGTGAGTTAGTCTAACCTTGTCAACACCATCACCTACACCGGTTTGACCTTCAAAGTAAATATCTGTAGTTGTTACAGATACTGGATCTACTCCCAGAAATCTTGAACCTGGCCACATAGCTGCATCGCCTGTTGCATCCGCTCCGTCTGCATCTGAGAAATATAAATAATTTTCTTTCATTTTTTTTTATTTTTTTAAGTTAATGATTAAGCGATTGCACATCCAGTTACGTTTCCTTTAAATTCCTTGTGGTATACTGCTGCTTTCTTACCAAATTTAGCTGGAGAATAAGAAGTACCAGCGCCACCTGTAGCTGTTGTTAATTCTTTAGCTTCAGTAGTTTCAGCGTCAGCTACTACTATAATTCCTGCTTTTGCTTTGTTAGGATTAGGGTTCATTATAGATGCTAAAGCCGACATAACTTCTTTATGTGTGTCTGTTGCAATAGTTAAAGTTACTACTTTTACAGTGTCTGCACCTAAAGTATCCATGAAGTTTAACGTCAAAGAAGTGTCACCTGTTGGATTAGCACCTAAATAAGCACTAGCTGGTATACATATAGCCTCTGTTGTTGTTTCAACAGCTGCTTCTGCAAAATAAAGATAAGGTCCTTTTTGTAAACCTCTAATGTTTTGTACTGCCATTTTTTTTGTTTTTGTTAATTAATAATTTGTTTTATGTTTTAAGTTTTAGGTTTTAGGTTTCAGGTTTGGGTTAATCTACTAGAACTACGTCACCATCACGAATGACCCGGTAAAGTACATCTTTCCATGATATGTCGTGTCCAGCGTGTTTATCGTAATATATCGTATCATTATCTTTTAGCCCTTCAACTAAATGTCCACACGATATTATTTTTGCTTTTATATAACGGTTATCTACATCTGTATCATCCGTCATTATAAGACCAGCAACCTTTTTAGGTTCTGTCTTTATTCTGTCTACTATAATGTATCTATTGATTGCTTTCATTCATTCTCATATTTGAAATTACACAATCTGCAGATATAATTGTTGATACTACACTTACTGCATTTTTAAGTGCTGACTTGGTTACAAGTACAGGATCTATGATACCAGCTGAGATCATTGTAGCTCTTTCACCAGTCACTACATCAATACCGTAACCTTCGTGATCTTCGTATCCATCCATCATAGTTATACCAGCATTGTCAAGTACAGTATAGAAAGGAGCTTGAATAGCTTTTAGTAGGATTTTTTCACCAGGTGTTTTAGCTTTAATCTTTTGAGATGCGTTTAACAGTGCAACTCCACCACCTGGTACAATACCTTCTTTCAAAGCAGCCTTTGTAGCATAGATAGCATCTTCTATTCTATCTTTCTTTTCTTTAAGCTCTACTTTTGAATCAGCACCTACTTTTACCATACCAACACTACCTGATAGCATAGCTAACCTTTGTCTGTGTTTCTTTTGTATAAACGGGTTTTTCTCCCATTTATCTATAGTCTTATTAATACTAGCAATTCTCTCTTCCATCTCATCCTCAGGAGTATCGATAGTTAAAACTGTATTTTTATCATCAGTTATAGAAGTATAAGCCTCACCTAAACAATCTATATCTATAAGGTCTAAATCATCACCTAGTTGCTCGTTAATTACCTTAGCACCAACAAGGAATGCAAGATCCGCAACAGTATCATCTTTAGTAGGACCAAAGCCTGGTAAGTCAATTATATTAACCTTAATGTTACCTTTTACTTTATTCATAAGTAAAGCAGCTTTAACCTGTTGTTCTACTGGAGCGACAATAAGTAGTGAACGTTTAGTTTTTATAACATGTTCTAATACTGTTTGTATTTTTCTTATGTTTGGTATTTCTGAAGATACTATTAATACTAATGGGTTATCAAGCTCAGCTATCTGCTTGTCCTTATCAGTAACGAAATGTGGGGATGTGAGTCCTGAGTCGATTTGAACACCGTCAACCACCTCGACGTATGTCTCTTCAGTTGGAGACTCTTCCATTAGTACCACACCATCTTTACCTACTTTAGTATAAGCTTCCGCTATAATCTCACCTAGTTCAGCATCATTATTGCAACTTATTGAACTAACAGATTCGAGCATATCGCCTTCGATCTTGACAGAAATCTTATCTAGGTAATCATTTACCTTTTTAAGACCGGATTTTATCCCGTCTTTAATTTCTCTTGTGTTAGCTTCACTCTTGCTAACCTCTTTTAATAGTGATTCAGCAAGGACAGTAGCTGTAGTAGTACCGTCACCTGCTTCTCTCACTGTATTTCTAGCAGCTTCTTTAATAAGGGTAGCACCCATATTTTCAACCGGGTCAAATAAGACAACTGATTCTGCTACAGTTACTCCGTCTTTTGTTATTACCGGTAAACCTCTAGCATCTTCGTAAATTACGCATTTACCTGATGCTCCAAGTGTTGATTTTACTGCTTTAGCTAGCTTTTCAACACCAGCTACTATTTTATTCTTTGCGTTATCGCCAAAGTTTACATCTTTGACAATCTCGCTTGGTTGATTGTATTCCATGTATTAAATTAAATTTGATTAAATTGGTACTTCTCGTGTTTACTTGTTCTTGCTATGCTCTAGGCCCAAGCCCTGAAACTTTTCTAGGACCCTTTCCATAGTTTATGTTTATACTTTTCATACCATCTATTTCTTGATTATACTTAATCATATCTAAGGATTTTTTAAATTTATCAACGTCCGACCCGAAAATGGACTCTTTTTTCTTTTTATCATTCTTCACTGGTGATATACCGAAGTTTCTTTGCATCGGTGACCCCTTCATCTTAAATGGTCCTGCCATAATTTCTGTGTTTTTTTAATTATTCAAAGGTTTTAACCACTTTTGGTCCCTTTGTTGCCTCTAGTTTATCAGTAAAGTGCTTAACACTGCCATTTATAGCGGTTTCTGCACCTTCTATTGTTTCTCTACGTGTAACATCTTGCCATTGATCCTCTTTATCAGGGTTTAAGCACTCTGTTTGGTAAAATCCGTTAGGTAATTGGGTTATTCTCCAGTTTTTCTTCTCAGAAAGGTGTTTCCAATGTTTAATTGTTGTTTCATTCGGTTTAATTGTGCCAGTTGAACTGGTCTTATAGTATAAATAAGTCATTTTATTTTGGTTTTAGGTTATTGACTTGGTTTTAGGGTGTTTCCCTATATTTTTATTTGGTTGTGTTCAAGTAGTCTTCGGCACTTCCTCTCTCCTTTTTCTTTTTATTAGCTTTTGCTAACATTGCATCAGCAGCCTTTGTATTTCCATCTTTCCTAGCTTTTTCAGATAATGAAGTTAATTCGGCTGACGATCTTTTATCACCTTTAACTGTAACTTCTTTTTTTCCACTAGCGTATTGTTCAACTGTTTTTCTGCCTTCTTTATCTTTAACTGGTGATATCCCAAAGTTTCTTTGCATTGGGCTTCCTTTCATTTTAAATGGTCCTGACATATTATTTTTCTTTTTTAGTGCCTTTACCGTCATTACCACGGTTGGCTTTTACGGATTTAAACTTACGGTCTTTGTGATCGTAGTCCTTACCCTTAATATTTTTACCTGCTTTGATAGCAGCTCTTCTCTTTCTTTGATTCTCTGCTTTTTTCTTACGTCTACTCGCTGTCATGGCTGCTCGCTTATCACGAATAGCTTTTTGTCGCCTTGCGGTAGGTGTAAGCTTTTGTTTAGGCACCTTTACTTAGTTCTCTTTTTCATTCTTCTTTTAGCACCAACGTTTTTAATGCTACCAACTATTCCTCCTAAAAGACTTGCTTCTACTTCTTTGTTGTCTTCTTTTTCTTCTTCTTCTTCTACTAATTTATCAACATCAACCTCTTTTTCTTCTGGCCCTGCCTTCTTCATCATTGGAGTTGTTCCAGGGTACGTGTATCCTGCCATTTTAAATACTGCTTTACTTTTTCTTGCCATAGTGATATATTTTATAAATATATTATTACATAGTAAAAGAGTAATTTACAGAAAGTGTGACACTAGCCTGCTACTCTAATACTTAGCTACCTAATGTCACATAAATTGCATTGTAAATATATAGAGTTTGCATAGCCCCCTATACTCCTGACTACCAGCACGTTACTAAAACGCTTTCGTTTTGGCCCAGGGCCCCCTTCATTTTCGTTTTTCGTTCGATTTTTTTACCTTTTCGAAATAACTAATTCTTTACAATGTAAATACAACTCAATTCAGATAATATATATGAAACAAATAAATAATTATAATAAATAAATAAATAAATATAATTAAATATAATAAATAAAATAATATAAATTAAAAAAATAAATAAATTATGAAAACATTAAAATTCAAATCAAATCAAATTCTTAAATTAAATAATCAAATATATCTTCCTTATTTAATTCATAATCTTCCAAATAATTATAATAAATTTCCAATCAATTCTATAATTAAAATTAAAACTATTATATATATTAATTCAAATAATTTTACTCCAAAATATACTCAAAATTATATTAATACTTTAAATTATTCAAATATAAATTCTAATAATATTAAATAAAAATAAACAAATAAATAAATCAAAAAAATATGAATTACAAAGTAAAAATAAAATATTTCTCAGACAAAGTATATAAAAATACTGATATACAAACAATATTACATGAAATTTCAATATTCACTGAATTATCAAATATAATAAGTATAACAAAAGTTACAAATGTAAATTAAATTACAACTGTGAACACACAAGTACAGAACAATATATGTAAAGTAAAATAAACAAACAAATAAAATATATACTTTTACAAACTAAATACGAACTGTTTTGGATAATATATATGAACAAACAAACTAATAAAAATAAATAAATAAATTAATAATAACTAAATAAATAAATTATGTCAAAGTTAAACAAAGTTGAAGAACTTAAAACTAAAAGATTTGTAATCAGAAAGTCATTAATTGGTAAAAATACTGTTATCACTTTCACTAACAAAAAACAAGAAATTGTTTCTTATAATCATGATGAAGTATATAATACTCACAAAGAAAAGTTTGAATCAATGAACTGTTTTGAGAAATACAAAAGTTACACTAACTCTAATTGTGTACCAAAGTTTTGTAGAGACTTACAAACAATTACTGAATAATAGTAAGTAATTTTCTTGTACAAAAGTGGTAGTTGAGTACATTTCCCACTATAAAATATGAATGACCAAGTATTTGGAGTACACTGTAGTAATGGTTTTTGTGAGTTCGATTCTCACTCTACAACTAAAATATAATAATATGTCAGAAAAAGAAATAACTTTAAACTATCTAAATAGTAATAATATCAAGTACTTTACTCATAAAAATATAATAATATCTTTTCCAACTTCTTCAATAGAAAACGAAAATTTACACTGTAATGAAACAAAGTTAATCGAGTCAGGTAATACGATTGTACTAATACACAATATTACAAAATAAATACGATTAGTATTGGATAATATAAATGAAAATAAATTATAAATTAAATAAATAAACTATGTTAGAAACAATTAAAATTAAATTATTAAAACTATTATTAAATAATATTTTTAAATATAATCAAAATGAGTGTAGAGAGAAGTTCTTAGAAACTACTATTGATGACTTAACTTACTTATTAAAAAATTAAAATTATGACTAGAAATCAATTAAAACAAATGTGGTTTAATCTACCAACTAGTACTATAGTAACAAAAACTATATTAGTAGAAATGGATAAGTACGAAGGCAGAAAAGGTCAAGGTACAGTACAAATAACTAAAGATGGACCAAGTGGTTTTTCTCAGTTCAAAACTCATCAAGTAAACCCGATCGAGTATGTTATGACTCGTGAAGAGTATAAGTCAGGTGAGTATAAATTAGTAATCAAATAAAATAAATAATATGTTTAAAGTAAAAGAAAATGATGTATTCGAGAAGAATATGAGTAATCAAGAACTACACAAAGTGTGGACAAAAATGAAGTGGGAAAAAGATATGGACGAGTGGTTCGATCAGTTAGAAAAACAGTACAATGAAGTACAAGAAAATAAATACTATTAATATGATAAAACTAATTAAAATGATAAACCTTTATGGTTTCACAAGAGTAATAAATAATACAGAGCACTACCACAGAAAGTGGGATGGAGAATGTACTAAAAGATATAGAATAAAATGAATAAAAGAGATTTTAATATAACAAGAAAAACAGGTGAGTGGTATAACGCAGAAGTAACAGATAGTTATGGTAATGAGTATCAAAATTATTTCGAAACTTCTAATGAAGCGCACGACTGGATAATGTATGTGTGGTCAAAAGAAGAGTGGTTCAACTCAGTAGATTCACAAGAATTATTAGCGAAGGCTATTTGGGGATGCACTAAACTCGACGAAGAGTTAGGTTTACTCAAAGGAAATGAAGACAATTTAGATTAAAGATATGATAACATTAATAGTGATAATAATAGGTACGTTTCTACTAGGTGGATACGCTATCGCAAAAGGACAAGAAATAGAAAGAAATAAAAATAATAAAAAGTAAAGTTATGAAAAAAATAACAAGATGTGCACTGGCTTTAAGTATAATCTTTAGTTCGTGTCAAAAAGAAGAGGAATTAAACAGTAGAAATTGGTCTTCACCAACGTTTGAAAACTTTGATTGCAATTCACCAATTATGTTAGGTGAAAGTGGTACTGTCGGGTTCTTACCAGGTGATACAGACGCTCAGATCGTCGCTAAAATCAAAGATGTGTGGAACTTACCCGATCACTACGTGGTATTTCTTGACCCAGAAACTTATAATGTTGATGGTGGATTAGGTACTGCTCGTGATATTAATCCAGAGTATTTAGCATTTCCATTACACATATCAAGTATGAGTGATAAGTGGGGACATGACTACTATGAAGAATATAAACAAGATAAACAAGCTTTCCTAGATAAATATACTAACGGAAAAGAAACAGGTGGTATGAAATTATGTAACTTAAAATAAATAAAATGAAGAAATTAACATTAAGCATTGGTTTAGTGGCAGCAATTCTGTCAGCTAAAGCACAAGATACGACTTGTACGTATTTTAAAGGAGAAAAAGTATATGAATTTGATTACCAAATGGACACAATTCTATGGTGGGAAGAGCAAACAACTAAATTCTATGACATTGAAGTTAAATATGGTAATACACTATGTTTAGATTTGAGTGATGATAAGAATAGAGTGAGAAAAGTTATAACAACTTTCTTTGATGGTACTAAAAGACAAGATATATTAGATAGTAAAGATGAAGTTTACTACACACCTAGAGGAGTGGTGAAGGTATCAGTTGGTAAACCAAAATTAGCAATCAAGTTGTAATGGGTGCTTGGATAATACTTATATTAATCACTTTAATGGTAGGAAGCTATTTACTAGATGAATACAGGTAAACACAGACTGAATACAACGATAGAACGATAATATATATATATGAAATGCAAATGTAAAAATATAATACCAGAAGGTCGACTACGTCTCGGCTTCAAAGTGTGTGTATCGTGCTCTTCAGTCGAAGCGTATGGTTGTGCACCAGTAATTAACCACAAAACAGGTAATTCCATACAAATTATGTCAAGTGAAGATGCTAAAAAAATAGCAAAACTAACTCGTCGTAAAGGTTATGGTACTATGCTCGGATAATGAAAAAGTACCCAAGAATAATAGGTTGGTCAATAGTAATACTATTTTGGCTAATAATAACGACAGTAATAGATAATTTATGAAACTAACTAATAAACAAAAACGAAGTGTTAAAAGGCGAGTACAACTCGAGCAAGGTGTTAGTACACCAGGTACTAGAGTATTTGTTAGTAAAAAAATATATACAAGAAAAATAAAACATAAAAATAAATAATATGAAAAAAGAAATGAAAGAAATTTGGAAGGCGGCTTCAGGTCCGTTTATGATTGGTGTAGCTTTTACGCTAGCAACGGTAAGCATGTTTGCTATACACGGCGCTATAGTGTGCATGGCTTGCATAGTATTAACAATAGAAGGTCTGGAAAGAATGAGTTAACGTGAAAGAAATAGATCAAATGCTCGATCAGTGGATACATAGTAGTATCATACGAGCTAAACTAAGAGAATTAATAATTAAAAAATTAAAGAAATGAAATATATAACAATATTAGATTATGAGGCAGGTAGAGTGTTTCAGTATGATTTAAGTAAATTTGGTGATGACTATATGTTTGTCGACCCAACTACTCCGCAAAATGAGGAGTTAGAAGATTTAATAGTGGATCAAGGTCACCGTTTAAGCAACTGTGATTGGATGATTAGTGATGACCCGCAAGTAATCACAAATTAAATACGAACACTAACGGATAATATAAACAAATAAAAATATAATATGCAAACAATTAAATTCCTAAAACCAGATCAAAGTACTGGTAAACAAAAAATTCAGCTTAACGGCATAACTTACAAGCCATATACAATATGTGACTTACCTGCTAACTTCGGTTGTCTCAAATTCAACGAGAAAGAAGGTATCAGTAGTTGGTTCAATTACAAAGGTTTAACTTATATATACGACAACTAATGAAATTTAATATACAAGATAGAATAGTGCTAGACGAGATGGTAGACACTTTCACAGCAGAAATGCATAAGAATCAAGACGATGCAGAGTTAATGGACAAGAGACCAATCATTACTAGAGAGTATTGGTTGGCAATGATAAAAGAAGTACAAAGTAAAATAGATGACTTTACAACTAAAAAAGCGTTAAGTCACAGTAAAAAATATAGATAAGATGAATAGAGAACAATATTTAAGCGACTCTCGCTACGAAAGAGTATTAGAACACATGGATTTACTAGGTATAATGGATATCACTACAACTAGACAACACAAAAATGGTACAATAGTATGGCGATTACCGATTAAAAATCACGATAATAGAAATCCAAGTTTTATTGAAGTAGCTAGTTTTAAAACTGGTTATGTAAGAAATCAGAACAGTGGTTACAGTAACTATCAATTAAACAAAAGATGTCAGAGTGAACCAGAGTATTTCAAGTTATCTAATGGTGATTACAGAAAGTTTGAAACAAGAGGTTGTAAACTAATACCTATCGAGATCGATAGACTAGAGTACTTAATAAGCTATTGTCTCAAAAACTATTACATCAAAAGAGCTAATCAAGTAGTTGAAGGTAAATATGTTAGTCAATGGTATCACGACTGGAGTTTAGAAAGAGCTAATGAAACTTACAGTGAAAACACAGGTGCAATGGCTAGAATAAGTGAGTTAGAAGATAGAATATATGAGTTAGAATCACAAGTTGACGTTGCGGATACTAGAGTAACAAACTTAAGCTTACAAAATGAAGTATTACAAAATAAATTAAGTAATGCTATTAGTCCAACTAAACATCAGTGTACAATAAATAAGTTACATGACTTAGAAAATAAATTAGCAACAATAAATAGAATATCAGAGTAATGGGTAGACAGAATAAAAAATTAATAAAGAACTTAGAAAAATATGAAGAAAAGAAAGCTAAACAGCAAGAATCCAAAATACATGGACAAAAGCCTGTTAAACAACAAGGTAGAAAAGAAAAGAGTACACGCATGTACAACTCCTAGCGGATGTAAAGTGTACGCTGTATGGTATAAATAATATACGAGGTGAGGGTGGTTTAACGGCAGGATAAAGCAAAATGTTCGTAAGTCTGGCGCAATAGGTACGCAGAGCAAGAACCACACCTGCCCGACCTCGTTTTATTACAAACTAAATACGACAACAGTCGGATAATATTAATATAAATTAAATTAAATAAATATGAAAACAAAAGAAGAATTAGAAGTAAATCTAGCTGCATTGAAGCTGCTAGAAGCTGAAACAGGTATCAAGCATGAAAACTTTAAACAGCAAGTTCAAGACACTGAAAAGAAATTAGAAGACATTAATAAACCAGAGTTGACTCCTTTACAGTTTGACAAGATACAAGAAGCTGTTGAAGAAGGTGTAGGTAACTTTAGCTTTGACGAACAAGATAACTATGACAAAGAGTTTGGCATGGAGTATGATGGTAAGGTATATCTTGAAAGTATTGACTTAACTTGTAGTCATGAGTTAGTTGAAAAAATTGTAGAAGAAGTTTACAAATTGTTTACTGAAGCTGAGTGTCCAACTGAAGAAGAAGAATAATATGAAATTAATAGACAAATTAAAACCAGAGGTAATAGAAGCGTTAGATGAAGCTAAGATTCAATACAGCGCTAGCCATAGACGAATATTTGCAACTTTAAACCAAATAAGCGAATATAGAGATCTAACAGTAGATCAACTTAACTTAATAACAGCATACTTACCACAAGATTTAAAGCCTCATTCAACACTTGGTTGGATGTACGGTGATAATATACTTGATAAAAAATATAGATTATGACAGAAACAAAACAAAAATTACCTAAATGGTTCAATGGTGAACTGTATGATGAAGGTGCCGAAGTGCAAAATAGGTTTAGCGGTGACAAATGCCAGCTAAATAATGTTGAATTAAGTATGTATGACTTCATTGTTGGAACACAGTTGTGTTTTGAGATGGGTATGCAAAGTGAAAAAATGATAAGTGATTTTCAAAAAGGATTAAGATGGTTTAGAAAACATAATGCAGAGGCATATATGATACTATTAGATTGATGGGAATATTAATAACTTTGTGGTTTTTACTAATGCTATATTGCTTTGGTGAAAGCTACTATTACACAAAATATAAAAATAAATTATGACAGGAAAACAAGTAGAAAAATACATTATGAGAGATCTTGGATTTATACCAAGACACGATTGCTACGCATTAGCAGATGCTATAACAGATATGGCAGAAGAACTAGATCACGACGAGTGTGAGTTGATGTATCTATTACTAGAGAATAGACCGATCGATGCTATACACACGCACAGTTATGGCTTTCACACGGCAAACGGTAGACACATTATAGAAACAATTAAACAAAAATATTATGAGTACGAGAGCGCAAGTTAGATTTGCAACAAGAGAAGATGGTGTATCATTCAGTGAACACCCAGATAAAATACACGCACAGTTTTATGTGCATAGCGATGGCTATCCTGAAGGATTAGGGCTAGATATAGCTATGTCTGTATTAAAAAATGACCCTATTAATGGTTGGGAAATAGAACACATACAAACAATACACGGTGATTTAGAATACATATACTATGTGTGGTCAGACTATGATAAAGAAACTTGGATAAGTATATTTGAAGTTTCTAATGATTTATATTGTGATACTTGTCATCAATATACTGGGAAAAAAGGTGAAGACAAATGTATCTTTGTGGGTAAACCAAATAAATTAATAACAACGTATGGTTCTCAGTTAGATGAATCATATTACAAACTAAATACGAACGATGACGGATAATAAAAGGGTATCAAACAAACAGATCTTAGATGAGATCAATAATTTAAAAGTAGTAAACGTAGAGGTCGATCCAATGACTGAAACAGAACTTAACGCATTAGCTATCAAGATAGTAAGTAGAATGGTTAAACTTAAGTCTATGGAAGACTGGTTTGATCACGTTAACAGATCTGACATCGCTGGTTCTGTTGCATACCAAGATCTTGAGTTAACTGAGGAAGAAGAGGCACTAGGTGAGGCTGCGAAGCTAATGACATTAATGAATCTATTTCAAGAAGAAGAGGAATATGAGAAGTGTGCTATTATCAAAGGTAGAATGGCGCAAGTAAATAAAATATTAAGAAAAGGAAAAAAATAATGATGAGAAAAAAACCAATGCTAGCATATCCTGTTAGCGAAAAACCAATAGACTACGACAAACCAGTATTTATGCAACCAAAGCTTGACGGTGTTCGCTGCATAATACAATATGAAGGAAAATCTTCAGTAGACCCTCGTGTAGTAGCATATTCACGTACAGGTAAACAGTGGAAAAACATAGAGCATATATGTATGCAACTAAAACCGTTCTTTAAAAAATACCCTTATGTTATACTTGATGGCGAACTGTATAATCACGATTTTAAAGACAATTTTGAAAAGATCATATCTATGGTTAGAAAAACAAAACCAACGCCAGAGGCACGTGTAGAATCAGCTGAAAACGTACAGTTTCATTGTTATGATATGATTGACGAGACTATGACATTTGAAGATCGCTATAATTTTGTATTTGATAAGCTAAGAGACTCTTATTCTGTTAGAACTGTTGTTACTACACCAATTCCTAACCAGTATGAAGCTGAAGAAATGCACGAAGTTAATATGAGCAGTGGTTTCGAAGGCTCTATATTACGTACTAATGATAAGTATGCTTGCAAACGTTCTCACAACCTTAGAAAGTTTAAAGACTTTCACGATACCGAAGCTACAATCACAGGCTGGGTTGAAGGTAAAGGCAAACGTATCGGTACTATCGGTAAGTTCTTAGCTGTTGACAGTGATGGTAATGAGTTTGGTATGCCTGTTATGGATAAGTTCAAGTATCTACAAGATAACTTTAAGCTTATGCAAGGTTATGTAGGTAAAACAGCTACGTTTACATACTTCGAACGTACTAAAGCAAACAGCTATAGACATCCACTTTTTAAATGTATTAGAAATTATGAATAGATATGAACAAGAAAAAGCTAACGATTTAAAACGTATAGCTATAGCCTTAGAAAAATTAACAAAGATATTAACACAAGTAATAAAAGATAACGCATGACAAGAATAAATGTAGGTATACCGCCAGCCGACCTTGTTAATCAGCATTTAATAGCTGAGCACAGAGAAATTAAACGTATACCAAATTGTATTGCTAAAGGTAAATATAATATGGATGGTATACCTGATAAATTTAAGTTAGGTACAGGTCACGTTAAGTTCTTCTATAACAAACTGTTATACCTTAAGAACAGGTATACTAGCCTGTATAATGAGTGTATTAAACGAGGGTTTAATGTACAAAATTATATAGGTGCGTGGGATAATGTACCACAAGAACTAATGAATGATTACAAAGTAAAAGCAAACGATATAATAATAATAAAGAAAAGAATAGATGAACGAAGACCTAAAAGATAGAATAAACCAATGGAACGATATTAAATACCCTAATGATAATGAGACAAGAATTATTATTGCAACATTAAAACCTATGGGGACTGTGACAACAGCCCCTAAATATAAGGAGTAATAGGCTAATGTCACACGAAAG
>Ga0209194_1001550_pt1 | contig 13892 bp, 12 predicted proteins | sample COGITO_mtgs_1004_FD_184787 | JGI IMG/M metagenome (GOLD analysis project Ga0209194, IMG submission 184787) | Pelagic marine microbial communities from North Sea - COGITO_mtgs_100413 (SPAdes) (version 2) | ecosystem: Environmental > Aquatic > Marine > Epipelagic ...
AGCAAAACATTCGAAAACTCAACCAAGAGCTAGAAGAGAGAGTAATCGAGCGGACGGCTCAGCTAGAAGACTCTAACGAAGAGCTAAAAGCTTTTACCTATACGGTTTCGCACGATTTGCGCGCCCCCCTTAGGGCCATGGAAGGCTTTGCGCAGGCGCTGCGAGAAGACTACGGCCCGGTGCTAGACGACTTAGGCGAGGAGTACGCCAGTAGAATCGTTGCCGCCGCCCATCAAATGGACAGCTTGATCTTAGACCTGCTTTCCTATAGTCAGCTCAGCCGCAGCAATATCAGCGTTAGCCATATCTCAGCGACACAAGCCATAGAAGAGGCGATCGCAGCGCTAACGCCAATGAGCGAAGAACGCCAGGCAGCTATATCTGTAAGTGATATTCCTATGGTCTACGGCAATCACAGTATCTTGGTTCAGATCTTTACAAATTTGCTTAGCAACGCAATTAAATTTGTACCCCTAGGCACTCAGCCCAGCGTTCAGATCATCGGCCAGCCCTGCCCTGACGGAAATCGCCCTGGAAGAGTGCGAATTTGGGTCAAAGATAACGGGTTGGGCATCGCCCCCGAGCACCAGCAGCGTATCTTTAACGTATTCGAACGGCTGCACGGCGTAGAGACCTATAGCGGCACTGGAATTGGACTAGCCATTGTGAAAAAAGGAGCTGCGAGAATGGGAGGCACCGTTGGTTTGATCTCTCAAATAGGGCAGGGCAGCCAGTTTTGGATCGAACTTGACACCGACAATTATTGCCGGATATAGCTGCCGGATGTGCCCGTCATACAGCTTAACTTTACGACCTTTATTCATTGTCATAACTAGTACTAGTAGCATAAGGTGATAGTAATCATTAACAATCCTGCACTGTCAGAAAACGCTATCACTCAGATATCTTTGAGCAGCCCCCTCGCAGGCAGAACCATCTATGCCCCCTTATAAAAGTAATAGCCTGCTCTTAGTCGAAGATGACGCTAACGACGTCTTTTTGATTAAAAGAGCGTTTAAGCGCGCCAATTTCAAAGTGCCCGTCAGCGTCGTTAGCGACGGAGATGAAGCCATCGGCTATCTTCAAGGGATAGATGCATATGGCGATCGCGCTCAGCATCCAATTCCCTCACTCATCGTGCTCGATCTAAAGCTACCGCGCCGCTCCGGATTAGAAGTTTTGGAGTGGCTAAGAGCGCAGCCTGTACTCCGCAGAATTCCAGTTATTATACTAACCTCCTCGCAAGAGAGCATTGATGTTGATAAAGCATACGAAGTAGGCGTCAACTCCTATTTGGTCAAGCCCGTCACTTTCAATGAGCTTTCAGCCATGGCCCAATCCATAGAAAGTTACTGGTTAAATATTAATCAATACCCTTCTATCTATACTCCTGCCTAAGGGCTATGCCAACTCCTGAGCTTAAGTCCATACTGCTCATCGACGACAACCCCAACGACCGGCTGCTAGCGCGTCGTCAGCTGAGCAAGGCATTCAAAAATACATCAGTTCAAGAGGTCTGCAACCAGGAGCAGTTCAATCGGGCACTTGCTGAAGACAGCTACGAGCTAGTCATTACCGACTATCAGCTCGGCTGGTCTACGGGCATTGAAATATTAAAGGCCGTCAAGCAAGTCCGGCCAGAATGTCCCATCGTGATGTTCACCAACACTGGCACCGAAGAGATCGCCGTTGTGGCGATGAAGCTAGGACTAGACGACTACGTAATCAAAATGCCCCGACGTTTTGGTCGCCTTACGCAAGCGGTTACTGCGGTCTGGCAGCGATTTCAGACCGAGCTTCGAGCCAACGAACTAGACGGACGACTTCAGGCCCTGATCAACCAGCTAAGAGTCGGCATTTTTCGCGCCGCGATCGATGGCGAACTGCTCGATGCTAATCCAGCGCTGTTTCAGATGATCGGCGTCGACTCAATAGAGACGGCTCAAGCTGTCTGGTCCGAGCAACTCTCCAAATCTATTTCCGAGCAATTACCCGCGCAAACTGAAAACGCTAAACGGCCTTCAGCATCGCTGGCATCCACCGCCCTAACGCAAGAAATTCAAATTGAAATCTCACCGGAACTTGCCGAGGAAGCGGCAACGCCAACCCGCTGGCTAAGAATCAGCGCGACGCTCAACAAAACCACTAAAAGGCCCGTTATCGACGGACTCGTAGAAGACGTTACCGCTCGCAAACAGGCGCAGCAGTCTCTTCAAAACATGAACAGAATTTTAGAAACAAAAGTTAAAACTCGTACTCAACAGCTAGAGAGAAGCAACAAAGAGCTAGAATCTTTTGCCTACTCTGTCTCTCACGATTTAAGAGTACCTATTCGTCAAATCGTGAGTTTTGCTGGCTTAATAAGAGCCCACTTAGAAGAACCGCCCACAATCCCCGAAGAAGATGGTCTTCAAGACGCTTCAGCAGCACAGGGTAAGCAGACGAATAAACAGGTAGATAAGACCATTATTCACTACCTCACCCTTATCTCAGATTTAGCCATTCGCTCAGAGTCCATGATTAGATCGTTGCTGAACTTATCAAGAGTCGGCAGGGCTAAAATGACGATTGTCCCGGTTGATATGTCTGCGCTTGTAGAGCAGGAGATTGCCCAGATAAATCGCTCGCATCAAGATATGTTGACCAAGCAGCCTGAACGACCTGACTTACTAGAAACCAAACAGCTAGCATCTTTTACAGTACAGCCGCTGCCAGTTGTAAATTGCGATCGCATCCTTATGCAAACCGTATGGCAAAACCTAATCCACAACGCTCTCAAATTTACTCAAAACCAGCCTAACCCTCAAATTATCATCGGTACTATCTCTTCTAGCCATACCGCCTCTTCTAGCCATACCGCTTCTAGCCAGATCACAGCTACAGAGAAGCCGCCTAGCCAATTTTCACCTAATTCTACCGAAAACAAGGCTAAACACTCTAAAGAAGCCGAAGAAACTATTTTCTTCATTCAAGATAATGGCGTTGGGTTTGCGGCCAATCAAGCAGAAAAGATATTTGGCGTATTTCAGCGAGCTCATAGCGAGCAGGACTTTGGTGGAACTGGAATTGGCCTTGCCAATGTAATGCGGATCGTTAGTCGCCACGAGGGCAGGGCTTGGGCCGAAGGAGAAGAAGGAAAAGGCGCAACGTTTTATTTTTCGCTACCGAAAACCTCTGCCTGAATCACAAAATACCTGGATCTGAGATACCTAAATTTGAGACTAGATATACTAAAGTTGATCAGTGCAAGGTGATAGCATATATTGGGTTGCGGTAAGAGCAGCTTCTATTTAAACAACGTTATAAAACCAATTACAAGCGCTAGTTGGAACCATTAGCGACGGATTTAGCTCATCTGTATGCGTCCGTTTGGATAGCTAGGTAACTTCTTCTCTGTACCTCTTACAACTCTCATGCCTCAATTTCACGTTTTGATGCTTGAAGACGATCCAGCAGACGCTGAGCTGGTAATGGCTACGCTGCGAAACGCTCAGGCCAGCTTTAGCTTCAGCGTCGTTAGCGACCGAACGGCTTTTGTAGCAGCGATGGAAAGCCAGCATATTGATCTGGTGCTAGCAGATTATTCACTGCCAAACTTTGATGGCATTAGTGCGATCGCCCTGGTTCAGTCTTACGATTCTGCTATTCCCTGCATCTTAGTATCTGGCGTATTAGGCGAAGAACGCGCCATCGAGGCCCTCAAAAGCGGTGCCACCGACTACGTCTTAAAAGACCGACTAGAGCGCCTAGAACCTGCCTTTAATCGTGCCATTCGAGAGCGTCAAGAACGCCTGCGGCTCAGCGAGACGGCTGCCGCCCTAAAAGCTAGCGAAGAGCGCTTTCGCACGTCTGTAGAAGCCATGGTGGACTGTTTATGCATCTTGAGCGCAAAGCGCAGGCCCGATGGCGAGATTGAAGACTTCGTGGTTAAGTACCTCAACACCGCCGCCTGCGAGTATCTTTCTGTTTCTGCTAAAAGTCAGATAGGAAAGCCCCTGTACGACGTCATCCCCGGCTTTAGATCGGCCATCCGCAACAGCCTCTTCTACGCCTTTTGTTTTACAGTAGACAGCGGCAATTCGTTTCAAGAGGAAATGTTTCTAAATCCTCAAAACAACAGCCAGTCTGGAAACGATCTGTCTAATTTAGACGCCGACCAAGCGGCTCTGATGGAAAGCTTAGAGCCGCAGTTTGTCGCTTTAGAAATGAAGGCAAGCAAACTCGGCGACGGTGTTGTCATCACCTGGCGAGACATTACGCTGCAAAAACAAGTAGAACAACAGCGCATTCATCTGCTCAAATCTGCCAAAGAGGCTCGCAGCCAGGCAGAGCTAGCCAATCAGTTTAAAGATGATTTTATTGCTACGCTCTCTCACGAGCTAAGAACGCCCTTGAATGCCATAGACGGCTGGATACAGCTAGCCTGCCAGAAGCAGGCGAAGCCCGCTGTCATCTTTAAAGCTTTTGAGGTAATTCGCCGCAACACCGCGATGTTAGAGCGAACTATCAGCGATCTTTTAGATATCTCACGGATTAATCAAGGAAAGCTCACGATTGATCTTCAACCAATTGCGATCGCGGATTTCGCTCGCCTCATCGCAGACACAGTAGAAGCCATGAATCCGACCGCCGTAGAAAAAGGCATCGAACTCATATCCTTATTCGAACCACCGCTCCAATCAGGACATCTATTAGAACAGCAATCCAACGAACAGCATAGCCCTCAAACAAGCAAAAGAGAATTTATCGCTGGCGATGCCGCTAGGCTTCAGCAAATCATCTGGAATCTACTGTCCAACGCCATCAAATTCACGCCTTCAGGAGAAACGATTTCTGTAGTCGTGCAAGAACAAAAAGAGTCTGTTGTACTTTCGGTGCGAGACACCGGTAGCGGTATCGACCCGGCCTTTTTACCGCACATTTTCGACCGTTTTCAGCAGGCAGACAAAAACACCAGCAAGTCATCTAGCGGCGTAGGCATAGGGCTTTCCATCGTTCAGTACGTTACCGAAGCTCACGGCGGCACCATCAAAGCCCAAAGCGAAGGGATAGGTCGTGGGAGCCTGTTCACAGTCTCTTTGCCGCGCAAAGCCCTATCAGATATCTCTACTCGAAAGCCGACCGATCTGCCGACAGAGCTACCAGAGCCGACAGAGTTACCAGAGCCGACAGATCCGCCGATAGAAGCTGCCACACAGCCCCTTAAAACAGAGCCGCCACCGTACGCCGCACCATCAGATGTAGGCCAGCCTCAAGACATTTCTATCTCCGAACTCAGCCTAGGAGACTCTCTAGAAAATGTTCGCGTACTGATTGTAGAAGATCAATCAGACGCGCTCGATGTCTTTAGGCTAATGATGGAGGCCCACAAGGCGACTGTTGTTGTTGCCACCTCCGTTCCAGAAGCCCTCAAAAAGTTTCGCTGGTTTCGCCCCGATGTCATCGTCAGCGATATTGGCTTTCCAGAAGAAACCGGCTACGATCTGATTCGAGAAATTCGCGCACTTCCCGAAGAAGAAGGCAGTCGAACACCGGCTGTCGCCATTAGCGCCTATGCCGAAACGCCCTATCGAACCCGCGCCCTCTTGGCTGGTTTTCAAATGCACATACCCAAACCCATAGACTTAGAGACGCTCGTTACGGTCGTTGGCCAGCTAACGCAAAAGGCAAGGGGAAAATAATAGATGAAAAGAATAGATTCGAAAGAATAGATTCAAAAGAATAAGACATCGGCGTATAAGCCTGCGCTGCCACACCCTGAACTGATGCACATAGACAGGGACGTTTGTGCGAAGATAAGCACACCCACCGCCCTCAAAAAACTCTCTCATGCTGCGCGTTACCGAAGTAAAACTCCCTTTAGATCATACCGAAGCAGACCTTCAAAGCGCCATCTTGCAAAGGCTCAACATTTCCACCGCCGACCTCAAAAAATACACCATTTTCAAGCGCAGCTACGACGCGAGAAAGCGCGACAATATATCACTGGTCTACGCCATCGATGTAGACACGCCCAAGCAAAAGCAAATCCTTAAAACCGCTAAAAAGAATCAGCGCATCATTCCTACGCCCGATATGACCTATCGGCCTGTCGCCCAAGCTCCCAATCCGCTGGCAACTCGGCCCATCGTCATCGGCGTTGGCCCTTGCGGCATGTTCGCCGCCTTAACGCTTGCTCAAATGGGCTTCAAGCCAATCGTTCTAGAGCGCGGCAAGGCCGTCCATGAGCGATCGCAAGACACCTTTGGCTTCTGGAGTAAGCGCAAATTCAACCCAGAGTCAAACGCGCAGTTTGGCGAAGGCGGCGCAGGCACATTCTCGGATGGCAAACTCTACAGCCGCATTAAAGACAACGATCACCACGGGCGCAAAGTACTCACAGAGCTAGTCGCTGCCGGAGCTGTGCCGGAGATTTTGTATATTAGCAAGCCTCATATCGGCACCTATCGCCTAGTCAAGATTGTTGAAAATATTCGCAAACAGGTGATTGAACTAGGCGGCGAAATTCGCTTTCAAAGTCGAGTTGAGCGCATTGAGATAGAAGGCAGCAAGGACAATAGAAAGGTTCAGGGCGTTACGTTAGAAAGCGGCGAATTTATTGAGAGCGATCGCGTCGTTTTAGCCGTGGGTCACAGCGCCAGAGATACCTTTGAAATGCTGCTCGCTCAAGGCGTTTACATCGAGCCAAAACCCTTCTCCATTGGCTTTCGCATCGAACACCCTCAGCCGCTAATCAACGAGCGCCGCTTTGGTAAAAACGCCAGCCATCCCGTTTTAGGGGCTGCCGACTACAAGCTAGTTCACCACTGCGAAGACGGCATTGCTAAAGGGCGCAGCGTCTACAGCTTTTGCATGTGCCCCGGCGGAAAAGTCGTAGCAGCCACCTCCGAAACAGGTCGCGTGGTTACCAACGGCATGAGCCAGTACGAGCGCAGCGGCAAAAATGCCAACAGCGGCATCGTCGTCGGCATCACCCCAGAAGACTATCCGGGTAGTCCGCTAGCAGGCATTCCCTTTCAGCGAAAGCTAGAAGAAAAAGCCTATGAGCTAGGCGGTAAAACCTACGAAGCCCCTGGGCAGCTTGTAGGAGATTTTTTGGCGGGTCGCCCTTCTACCCAACTAGGAACCGTAGAGCCTTCCTACAAACCAGGCGTTCATTTGTGCGACCTAGCGGAAAGTTTGCCAGATTATGCGATCGCCGCCATCCGCGAAGCCATCCCCGCCTTCGACAAAAAGATCCCCGGCTTTGCCATGCCCGACGCCGTACTCACTGGCGTAGAAACTCGTACCTCATCGCCCATCCGCATCAAGCGCGACGAGCAATACCAGAGTCTAAACACACCCGGACTCTATCCCGCCGGAGAAGGCGCAGGCTACGCGGGCGGCATTCTATCCGCCGCCGTCGATGGTATCAAAGTAGCCGAAGCAGTCGCCCTTAGTCTGGTGAAGTAAAACTAGTATCGCACTAACTCTCAGCCAAAAGCAAAAAAAAAGGAGAGCCCCCGATTAATTCGGTGAACTCTCCCTACCATCAGGGTGCATCTACATGTGCACAGTATGGCATCAAGGGGATGAGGGGTGCAACCCCTTATTGTCCGTATTCTAGAAATAGTATAGGTGAGCCAGTTAATTAAACCAGCCAAGTAAGCTAGCTAGATGAGCCAGCGATTTATGCGATCGCGTTAGAAGGAGCAAACCATGCGCAGCTAGCTGTTTATCGTACCCTGCGGGCGCGATCAATACCCAGTAGAAAATTAGAAAGATGCCTCAGACGACTCTTTCATCTGAGACGACTCTTTCAAAGGCTATAGATCAAACGGAATCTGTGCCTATCGGTACGATACTGCCTAGCTAACGTAAAACTGCTTATAAACTCGAAAGGCGGTATTTATCAGCTTTTGCCACTCTTGGGGCTGGCAAGAATAATTACGCTTGTAGTACAAAAGCACCGATCCCATCCCCTCTACGCAAAAGCTGCTGTGCGTTTCAAAAAAGGTCAGAACGTTAGAGTCAAAGCAGCTGCGGATAGCGTATTCATCCGGCCCAGTGAGTCGATAGCGTTTAGAGAATGTAGGGTGGCTGTCAAAATTGATGTCGGGGTAGCCCAAAAAATTGCCAATCTTGTGGAATATATTTTCAGGGGCTAAATAAAACCTAGGCAGATACGTTCGGCTACAGTCGAGGATGACAATTGTTTGGCGGTGCGTCGACTTATTTTTGCCCGAGCCTGTTGTGTAATTGTAATCTCCAACAGATACTTGAATATCCTGGGAGTGCCCTTTAATTACGTTCTTAAGCCTGCGGTTGCGACCTTTAGAGCATAGCGTTGACTGACTAATGCGATGGTCAACAAAATTGATTGAGGTTTCTTGATAGGTAAATCCTATCTGGTTGGCAACTGCTTTAACGGCCTGAGTGCGCCGATAGTCCAAGTATTTAGAGATCGCAAATGCAGCTACCAATAGCGTTGCAGTCAGCAAAAAGAACTCCATAGGCATAGGTCGCGCTCGGCTCGTTTAGGATATGTCCAGCGTTCCCATTGTTCATTTTGATTAATTAAGTCCGTGGCTAGCCTTTCCCTGCGCATAGGCACGATCAAACAAAGACTCCAGCTTTGCATGACGACCTCGAAGGGGGCCAACAACCGCTCTCCCCCATTCTAAATAGTCATCAATCCGTTCAGCGGGCCAGCCTTCAGGGGCGCCCGTCACCATATCTCGAAGGTTGGCGGTTTTGTCAGCAATCTTCAGCAAACCCGCGCGATCGCTCAATCCGCTCGCATGTTCAATCTGCTTCTGCTTTCTTTGAGCTTTCGGCAAAGACTTATCGTCGGTAACTTCTGCAACAACTGCACGCACCTGAGTGCCAAATTGCTGTTCTATCTCTTCAAAAGAAGTCTCAGTATCTTCTACAGTGTCGTGGAGCAATGCCGCAATCAAAACAGTCTCGTCGCTAACACCAGCTTCATTTAGCAGAATGTTAGCGACGGTAATCGGGTGATTTATATAAGGCGTTTTTGCAACATCCTTGCGGCACTGGTTGCGGTGTTTGTACGCAGCAAAACTCAAAGCTTCTAAAAACTTAGGCGTCATCACGGCAAGAGAGCGGTCAAAAATCGGTGCTGGAGGAGAGTCTGAGGAATTCATAGAAAGTCGAGTGTTTATGTAACTTTTGAACTTAATATTTCATCAAAAACAGTTGATGAGTTAGGTCTTACGGGCAAAATAAACGCATAGAACTGGAAAGACAAAATCTGGACAATCGCAGCGCTACATCACTGAATCGTCTTGACCTTTTGCGAGCTTCTTAGCCGCATTGTCTGTGCCTTATTTGTTCTGCGCCCCCCTAAAAATCGTTATAAATAGGAAATTATGCCAATATCTGCTGCTAATCCAATTCAGTTTTGGGTCATCTGCTGCGAAGAAACCGAAGTTACCCAAGAGGTTGCTCGCACGGTAGATAGCTGGCAGCTAGCCGGGGTGCGATCGCTCATTGGCGATCGTCAAGCGCTGCTTTCTACTGTCGATACCATCACCAATACCAGCTACGTCATCTTCGTCACCCCAGACAACCAACCCGCCTCCCAGGCAAAAGTACAGCCGCTCAACATTTTGCAGCTCCCAGAAAGCGAATCTGAATCCGTTGGCGAAAAGTCTGCCGTTGATATGATGACCAGCGCCCTGAAGCGCCATGGCCGAACACCGCAATCCTGGCTGCTACAGCTGCCGACTACCGAAGTTCGCGCTCAGTATGTTCAATCGGTGCCTGCTGACAAATCGGTTGCCCAGGCGATCGCCGCTATCGAGGTATTTGTTCGCAACTATGCAAGGGCAACGCCTTTTGCAACGCCAGCCCAGACTCCGGCAAAAGCGCAGCCAGAAAGAGAAGTCATGCTGTCACATTATCGACGCATTTAGGTTAATACCGCGTCAACGACGCCTCCCCCTTCTTAGCAACGCCGCTAAATAACGCCTTTAGAACTAGGAATTTTGCCCGCGCGTCTCGGATCAATCTCGGTTGCCATCCGCATCGCGCGGGCAAAGGCTTTAAAGGTCGCCTCTATAATATGGTGCGAGTTAAGGCCGTCTAGCTGACGGACATGCAGCGTCATTTGCGAGTGGTTAACAATAGCCACAAAAAACTCGCGAACGAGCTGCGTATCGTAAGTGCCCACACGCTGAGTAGGAATCTCTAAGCCGTAGCTGAGATGGGGCCGACCCGAAAAGTCTAAAGAAATTTGAACCAGCGCTTCGTCTAGCGGCGCAATGAAGTGGCCAAATCGAGTAATCCCTTTGCGATCGCCCAACGCCTGATGCAGCGCCATCCCCAGCGTAATACCAACATCCTCATTAGTATGATGATCGTCAATTTCAATATCGCCGGTCGCTCGCACTTCTAAATCGAACAGGCCATGCGAGGCAATCTGGTGCAGCATATGGTCTAAAAACGGCACTCCCGTATCGGCAGTACACTTGCCCGTACCATCTACGTTTAGCGTCACCTGCACGTCTGTTTCTTTAGTGGTACGGCTAACAGAAGCAAAACGACCGTCAGGCTGAGCTGTCTGCGATTGGGCCATCTCCTCAGAAAGGCGATCGGCAGATCGAGAGATACTAGAAACCATAGCTATTTAGATGATTTTGGGATGTTTAAGTTGACTCATTTTACGATCTTGAGCAGCTAATAGGCACATACTCGATTCAGAGCCATTTGAATCTTGAGCGTAGAGCGAGCATAATAAGCCTTGAGAGCGCTGAGTATTTTCCACAAATGCGAAAGCGCAAGCTGTGCGATGAGGCTTCGATTCTTATGTCTATTGGCGAACTTAACCAGTTAATGACTTACGTGACCGATGGCTGGATGCTCTTCAGCGTGGGCTTCATCGGCTTCGAATTTATTTCGTTTGTCTCGCGGCGAATCCAAGAAGATATCGAGGCTGACGCAGTTGCCTTGGCGAGTCAGCAGTCTGTGGAAGCGAGCGAGATAGAAACGGCAAAAGTAAGCGTTGCAGATGTAGAAGACGTAGAAGTAGTAGAAGCAGAAGATCTTTTAGTAAAAGACGCTGCCCGGCTAAAAGAGGTTGCGGCGGTTTCCGAGCAGCTAGCCAAGACAAAAAGCAAACAGCCCGACGCTCCGTCTGTTTCAGTATCTACTGAGCGCTGAAGTCTCTATTTTTGCTCCCAGCCCGGCGTCTTAAACCAGTCTTGCAAAAAGGCGGTTAGCAGCTGAATTTTAGTAGAGAGATGACGGTTAGCGGCATAGCCTAAGTAAGCCGTAATCGGAGGCGGGCAGTAGTCCGTCAAAACCTGAACGAGCTGCCTGGACTGTATCGCTTGCCCCACAATAAAGGTAGGCAGCAGCGCTATGCCAACACCGGCGATCGCCTCTTCTCTAAGCACTTCTCCATTATTAGAATATCCCTTGCATCGCAGCCGAACGTTCGACTGTTTGCCGTCTTTATCAATCAGCTGCCAGTGGTTATTGGTCGCTAAATGGCCGTACTTTAGGCAATCGTGATGAAGCAGATCGGCAGGCGTTTTGGGTATGCCGTAAGCCTTCAAATAGCCAGGTGCCGCGCAAATAACTCGGCGAATAGGGGCGATCGCATGAGTCGTCAGCGGGTCGTCGTCTTTTAGCGTGGCAATGCGCAAAGTAACGTCAAACCCTTCTTCGAGCAGGTCTATAAAACGGTCATTCAGGGTGAGCTGTAGCTGAATATCGGGGTAGCGCCGCATAAAGTGCGCGATCGCCTTGGCCAAATGCATCGTCCCAAAAGACATCGGCGCGTTCACTCGCAGCGTCCCTTTAGGCTCTACCTGAAGCTGAGCCACCGAGCGTTCCGCCGCAGACACCTCAGCCAAAATATCAACGCACCGCTCGTAGTAAGCCCGGCCCGTATCAGTCGGACTCACGCGGCGAGTTGTGCGCTGCAAAAGCTGTACATCTAAGTCGGCCTCTAGCTGAGCAACTAGCTTATTTACCACCGAACGAGAGAGGTCAAGCTGTCGGCCAGCAGCGGCAAACCCGCTATGGTTCACCACCTCTACAAACGCTCTCATACTTTCTAGTTTATCCATTGGCTTCCTCTATTGTCTTTAATTTAGCGACAATATGTATACAAAACAGGCTATTGTTATTTTAATAGATCCAATCCATAATAGAAACAAGCAGATAAATGCTTTAACCGACATTCACTCACGACATTCACTCATGGAGGTGAACAATGCTAATGATTCGCCAGGCAGACGAAAGAGGTCTCTCAAAATTTGGCTGGTTGCATAGCCAGCACTCCTTCTCGTTTGGTAGCTATATGGACGCGGCCCAAATGGGCTTTAGCGATCTACGCGTCATCAATGAAGACCGAGTTGTGCCAGGTGCGGGCTTTGGTACGCACAGCCACCGGGACATGGAAATAATTTCATACGTGCTCGAAGGCGAGCTAGCGCACAAAGACAGCATGGGCACAGGCTCAGTGATCCGTCCGGGCGACTTGCAGCGAATGACCGCAGGTACAGGCGTTTCCCACAGCGAGATGAACGCCTCTGCTGAAAATCCGGTGCATTTTTTACAGATCTGGCTCATTCCAAACGCCAGCGGATTAGAACCTGGATATGAACAAAAGCACTTCGACCCAGCAGAACAACAGAATCAGTGGCGGCTTATTGGTTCTCAAGATGGTCGAAAAGGATCGGTTACGATTCATCAAGACGTGAGCCTATACAGCACCAGGCTAGATGCTGAGACTGAAGTGAACTATAAGCTAGCTGATGGCCGCAAAGCCTGGATTCAGGTAGTTCGCGGCAACGTGCAAATCAATGGGGAGTCGTTGAAAGTAGGAGATGGTGCCGCTATTGCCGATCTCTCTTCTTTGAATATAGTCGCAAAGACAGACAAAGCAGAAGTTCTGCTGTTTGATCTAGCTGCATAGCCAGTCTATACAGCCCACTTACTAAGAGACGCTTGCAAGATAGATCGCTCGCAAGCGTCTCATTCATTTCAAACAAAATCAGAAAGGATAAACAAATGAAGATTCTACGCATAGACGCCAGCGCCCGCTATCAGGGTTCTGTTAGCCGCGAGCTAACCGATGAACTCATCGACAGATTGAAGCAACAAGATCCCAGCGTTGAAGTCATTACTCGCGATTTGCTAAAGGGCATTCCATTACTTGACGAGGCTATGGTGCGAGCCTATAACACGCCCGGCGAGGAACGTACACCCGAGCAAAAAGAACTGCTTAGCGTTTCAGAAAATCTAATCGCAGAGCTAGAAGCCGCCGATCAAATTGTCATCGGCGTCCCCATTTATAACTTCTCAGTACCCGCCGCACTCAAGGCTTATATCGACCTCGTGTGCCGCGCAGGTCTCACATTCACCTACTCTTCCGAAGGCCCCAAAGGGCTACTAAAAGATCGTAAAACCTATTTAATTGTGACTTCTGGCGGTACGCCGGTTGGCAGCGATATCGACTTTACAACCGGCTATCTTAAGCATGTGCTTGGCTTCATCGGCATTCAAGATGTAGAAATAATCGCCGCCGATAGCCTGGGCCGCACCGGGTCGGAAAAGCTATCGCAGGTGAGAAAACAGCTACAGACGATGGCGATTAGCTAGAACAAATTTCTAAAACAGAGGTTGTTCAATAGTCTAGTAGAACAATAAATCGCACCGGAATATTTCCTTCTGCGAGGACTTTAGCCATCGCGATCGCACCTCGCATTTCTGTCATTGCCTGCCCGCTGCAATCTTTACAAGCGATCGCCACATGTTCCACACCGCGCTCAAAAGCAGCAATATCCCAGCAGGTTTTAACAAAATAGGCAACGCTCTTTAGCCGAGACTTTACTCGCTCGCTGCAATCATCCGGTAAAGGAGGAAAGTCTTCAGGTTGG
>Ga0209194_1001555_pt1 | contig 13866 bp, 10 predicted proteins | sample COGITO_mtgs_1004_FD_184787 | JGI IMG/M metagenome (GOLD analysis project Ga0209194, IMG submission 184787) | Pelagic marine microbial communities from North Sea - COGITO_mtgs_100413 (SPAdes) (version 2) | ecosystem: Environmental > Aquatic > Marine > Epipelagic ...
CTGCTTGCGTTTGGGCTTTCGCCGTAAGCGATAGTTCGAGCAGCCCTTCTGCGCTGCTAATTTTTTGCAAGATCGGGCTGCGACTAGCTGGGTTGTTGCGACCGCACTGAGACAACAGAGGGACACCAGCCGCAGCCGTCATAAGTCCAGCGAGCTGGCGGTTGAATTGGCGACGTTTCATCAGCAACTATATTGATCTTCAGCAAACACGATCGTACATGATATTGATTAGAAAATCAGGGCGTCATGACGGTTGTGCTTGAACATCAATAACGCCCATCATGCCTAGCTCTTCGTGGTCGAGAACGTGGCAGTGATAGACGCTCTTGTCCGGAAAGTCTTTGAAATGCATCCGAATGCGGAGGGTTTCACCGCCGCGCACTAAAACGGTATCTTTCCAGGCCGGATAGGGTTCTGGCTGTCCATTCCGGCTAATCACCTGAAAAGGTGCGGCATGAATGTGAAAGGGGTGATCCATCTTGTCGGCATCGACGTTGGCAATTTCCCACTCTTCAATGCTGCCGAGCGGTACTTGGATATCTACACGGTCTGGATTGTAAGTTTTGTCATTGAGGGTGAATGCCATTCCCTGCAAAAATGACATTCGCATAGAGAGTTCTATGCGCCTTTCGTTATCGGCTGCGGGTATTGACTGGACTGGGATTAGCTGGGTGGGCAGAGTTGTTACCTCACTGGAGCCGCTGTAGGTAACTGTCGCCAGAGGCAGCGCTTCGGTACTAGAGGCCGTAGAAGGCTTCATGTCCATGCCTTTCATATCCATGCCTTTCATATCCATGCCTTTCATAGAGCGATCGCCCATAGAGCCATTGCCCATCATGCCCATGCCGCCCCGGTCGTAGGGTAAGTTGAGCAAGCGATATGAGCCGGAGGATTGATTACCTTGAATCAACACCTCTGCTCTTTCTCCTGGCACCAGCAACAGTTCTTCTACTTCAACAGGTTCCGACAGCGCTCCGCCATCTGTGGCAACTAGGTACATGGAATGATCTTCTAGCTGCAATCGGTAAAACCGAGCGATTGAGGCATTGAGCAAGCGCAGGCGTAACAATCCGCCATTTGGAATTGAAAGATTGGGGTTGACTTGGCCGCTAGCGGTAATCAGTGAACCCTCTCGGCCCATCATGAGCGTCATTCGGTCGGGTTCGGCGATATTCCCTTGCTCGTCTAGCTGAAAATCTTTCAGAGCAATAAATTCTTCTGAGGCTGCTTTGACCTCTGGAATCTCATCTAAGTCGCCTCGCACTACAAAGAATCCAGAGAGTCCGGCAAATACCTGATCGGCTACAAACCCGTGACGGTGAGGGTGATACCAAAAGGTGCCTGCCGGATGATTTGCTGGAATCGTAAACTCGTAGGCGAGCGTTTCACCCGGCTCTACACTCAAAAAAACATTGTCCGCATTGCCGCTGTGTGAAATGTTTAGCCCGTGATAGTGAATATTAGTGGGAGCTGACAGGTTGTTGGTAAACCGAATTCGGACGGTATCTCCTGGTTTTGCTTCTAGCCTTGGCCCAGGCATCTGGCCGTTATAAGTCATCAACGTAGCAGGCTGACCGTTCAAGTCAATCGTTTGATAGCCAGCCGCTAAATCAACTTCTAAAAGGCCGTTGTCGCTGGTATACACCGCAGGCAAATCTGTCGGAGTAGACAACTGCGCCGATTTTTGGTTACTAGCTACCTGAGGTTGACGAGTCGTACGGCTGCACTGCGATAGCAAAACAGTCCCTGCGCCCGCTGCGCCTACAGAAAGAAAGTTTCTGCGTTTCATACCTTGTCTAGTCCGAGGTTTAGTGAACCCTACAATTGTATTTTGAGAATGTGAAACCAGAATGAAATCAGATTTTCCTACTTTAGCGGCTTAGAACTACCTTCCTTGTTTTATTCGTGAGGGTGATTCATCGCACTTTGCGCCTGTTGAAGCTCTTCAGCTAGAATTTGCTCATAAATTTCAGCTAAATAAGGCGTCATAGAGTTGTTTTCAATTCCAAATCCCAAACTTGTCCAGGTGCCTGATAAATGCTTGAGAACTTCGTCAGTGTCTCCTTGCCTTAGTCGATCCAAAACATCAATCGACCACATCCTTTCATCTTTCAGCCATTGGTAGGTCACTTGATCTTGATACTCAGGTGAAAAACTATAAATCACCTGTTCTGCCTGATAGTTTGGATTGGGATGGTACAAAAATGCTTTTTCTTGCCATGTTGAAGTTAAAAACTGATAGCGACCGGCTGCTGTTGAACAGTCGCCTTGATTCACTTCAGTTTGGATAGGAATGCATATATCTGGGTGTTGCCCAAGGTCGTGCGTGTGGTCTCCGCTGTACAGCAAAACGTAGGGATCGTTCCCGTTGGATTCGCTAGCAGAGATCGTTCGCATCAAGGCACGGATGTAAGGATCGCCGCCCGACATGGCAAGGGTCGGGAAATCTCCAAATGGAGAAGGTTGAGGGTGAGAATGGTTGCCTCTCTGCCTTAGTTCAACCGCAGCAAAAATAATCACTCCGGTGACAATGATGGCCGCTCCCAGTTTTGATAAAGCTGAAGGAAAAAGAGAGCTAAGTCGTCTCGATTTATTTTCTTTTGTTTCAGGCAAGTTGTTAGTCTGCATTATAGCGCTAGTACTGGGATAAACCTCCCTCTTTCCGCTTTTAAGCGGTGGAGGAAGACTGTTTTTGGCATGAAGCTGTTTGGACAATGACAGTTAAGAGGTTGCGATCGCTTTATCAGGCGTAAAGTCAGCATCAAGTCCAATAGGATCTAACAATTTCTGTTTGGGAATCAGATATTTACCAAATTTGGCATAGATTGCCGGAATCACTAGCAGAGTCAATGCCGTAGACGTAAACAATCCGCCTAATACAACAATCGCTAAGGGTTGCAGGATCTCATTCCCGGCTCCACTGGCGATCGCCAGCGGCAGCATCCCCAGCGCAGAAGTCAGCGCCGTCATGAGAATGGCATTTACCCGGTCAAGCGAGCCGTTAACAATCACATCCTTGAGAGGCATCCCTTGAGCAAACTTGCTGTTGTAGTTGTCCACTAGCAGTAGACCATTACGCACCGCTACCCCGAACAGGGTGATAAATCCGATGAGAGAAGCCACAGACAAAACGCCGCCAGTGAGCATAATCGAGATAATTCCACCTACCAAGGCCAGCGGTAAATTGATCATGATGGCAACCGTTGCTGGGAATGACTTCACTGAAAAGAACATCAGTACCGAAATGACAACAGCCGCCAGTAGGCTATATACCAGCAAGCTATTGGTCGCTCGCTGCTCCGACTCAAACTGTCCGCCGTACTGAATAAAGTAGCCGCTGGGCAACTGCACGTTCTGTTTAATCTGCGCCTGGATATCGCCGACCACACTACCCAAATCACGCTCCGCAACGTTAGTTGAAACCACAATCAATCGGGAAACGTCCTCCCGATTCACCACGTTTGCGCCCATGCCGTAATCCACCTTAGCGACCGTACCCAAAGAAATTTTCTCTCCTGTGGGCGTCAAAATAGGGATAGCGCGAACCGAATCGAGACTGCTGCGGGCTGACTCGGGCAGCATGACGACAATATCAATAAGCTGCTGATCTTCGGGTGCCTGGGAGACGACTTGCCCGTTTAAGGCCGTTTCTACGACCGCCGAAATCTGGGCCATACTGAGTCCGTAGGTTGCCGCCGCGTTTCGGTCGTACTGAATTTGTAATTGGCGGATGGGTAATTGTGGCTCAAGCTGTAAGTCCACTACGCCTGCAATCGGTTCGATGAGGTCACGCACCTGTTCACCGAGGCTGCGCAGTTCCGCTAGGTCGGGGCCGAAAATTTTAATCGCGATCGCACTCCTCACCCCCGAAAGCACTTCATCCATCCGGTGAGAAATAAACCCACCAATATTAGGCGCAACTCCCGGCAACTCTAAAAAAGCCTCCCGCAGTTGCTTAACACTCTCTTCCCGATCTTGCAGCGCCAGGTCGCTGAGTTCAATATCGACATGGGCCATGCTCACCCCAGCCCCATCTGCATCACCTGGAGCGCGACCAGCTCTTACCTGCACCCATTCGTACAGCGGATTATCTTTAAGAGAACTGGCCAACGCATTACCCGCGCCCTTTGTGATATCTAAAGACACACCAGGAAATAGCACCATTGAGTTAACTAGAGATTTTTCCTGAAACTCTGGCAAAAACACCCGCCCGAGAGAAGGAACAACCACAGCAGTTGCCACCAAAGATGCGAGAGCCAGCCCTAAAATAAGCTGTGGAGTCCGCATAGAAAGCTCCAGCAGCGGACGATAAAGCCGCTCTGCAAAGCGAGAAACCACCGTGCCTTCTTGAGGCAGCGTCTGATTTGCCAGCAAAATCGCGCAGAGCGCGGGCGAAAGCGTCATTGCCACCAGGGTAGAAGCCACAATGGAAAGCAAATAAGCCAATCCCATCGGGGCAAAAATTCTGCCTTCTACCCCGCTCAGGCTAAAAATAGGCGCAAAAACCACCACGATAATCACCGTAGAAAAAATCACCGCTAGCCGCACCTGTACTGACGTGTTGTACACCACATGAAAGGGATGTTGGGGACTGCCCTGCGCCTGATTAGCCCGCAGCCCGCGATAGCAGTTCTCCATATCCACAATGGCATCATCCACAACAGAACCAATCGCCACTACTAAGCCGCCTAAGGTCATGGTGTTGATGCCCAGGCCAAAGGCTTTCATAAACAACAATCCAATCAGCAGCGACAGGGGAATCGCACTGAGGGTAATCGCTGCCGTGCGCCAGTTCATTAAAAACAACAGCATGATGACCGATACGATGACGATGCCTTGAAGCAAGGAGCCACTGACGTTGCGAATGGCGGCATCAATAAAGTTGGACTGGCGAAATGTGCGCTGTACCTGCACATCGGCGGGAAAGGTCGGCTGCAAATCGGCCATGACCGCCTCTACCGCTTTGCTAACAGTAGGCGTATCGACATCGGGCTGTTTGGTAATCATCAGCACCACGGCAGGCTGACCGTTAAAGCTGGCATCGCCGCGTTTTAAGGCTGCGCCGGTTTTGATCTCAGCCACATCGCGCAGCAAAATCGGCTGGCCGTCTTGCACGCGCACCACAGACTGCTGCAAATCTTCAGCGGACTGAACTTGGCCGATACCGCGAACGAGCAGTTCCTGTCCGCCCCCAACCAAAAAGCCGCCCGGTGCGTTGACGTTGGCTCCTTTTGCAGCTTCAGTGACTTCCGTGAGAGAGACGTTGAGCGATCGTAATTTCTCCGGGTCAACCAACACCTGTTCTTGCCGCTCATCACCCCCGTAAATAGTGATCTGAGAAACCCCCGGCACCGAGAGAATTTGGTTTTTAAGCGTGACCTCCACCAGTCGGCGCAGATTCATCATGCTAGTTGGCCCTTGTTCTTCCACCGTGAAGGCATACTGCAAAATCGTGCCCAGCGGCGACACCAGCGGAGAAATTTCGGGCGGATTGATACCCTCAGGCAACTGGTTTGTCACCTGCTGGAGCCGCTCTGTTACCGACTGCCTCGCCTGATAAATATCGGCATTTTGATCGAACACAACGCTGACCATTGACAGCCCCACCTTGGAGGACGATCTCACCGTGGTTACCCCTGGTAGACCATTCACCGCGCTTTCAATCGGGACGGTAATTTGCGTCTCGACTTCCTCCGGCGCTAGCCCCACCGCCTCAGTTTGAATTTCGACCTGGGGCGGTGCAAACGGTGGAAACACATCCAGCGGCATTTGGCTCAGGCTAACCAGTCCCCACAGGGTAACCGCCACCGCCCCAGCGACGATAAACCACCGCTGGGCAATTGAATTTTTAAGCGTCCGATTCAAAATCGAGTTAAGCATTTTAAGTGATGAGTCTCCTTGATGGCTCTTTGGGTTTGATTAGAATCGGTTTACTATCCCTTACGATTGCCGCTGACAAAGGCGATCGCACCACCCGCTAGCACAACAGCTACACCAGCAGTCGCCGCCATCCCCATCGGAAAGCCACCAGATGCCTCTTCAACAGCACTAGAGGCCACTAGATTGCCAGTTTCATCGTGACTATGAGGAACTCCTTTGGCATCTGCTTGGGCATGAGTCTCATCAGTTACAGGTGTGGCAAAACTATCTGGCGCTTCAGCCGCTTGCGTTTTGCGCGACTCAGCATATAGCGACAAACTGCCCTCAGTCACGAGCTGTTCTCCGACCGATAGCCCTTCGGTCACTTCCAGCAAATTGCCCTGCGTGGAGCCTGTCGCGACTGGCACCGGCTCGTAGAAGTTTTCATACTGCACAAAAACAAGCTGCTCGCCGCTGTCATCGACTAACGCCGTCACCGGAATCAAAACAGCGGCACTGCCATCGGCAGCAGGCTCGATGGGAGCCGTCTGAATGCCCAGCAGAGAGTCGGTTTCGGACTTCACCTCAACTCGATTAATACCGCCCGTCGATTGAAATTCATCGCCATGGCCGACGTGGGCCAACGCCGCAGGTGTGCTGATGAGTAAGCTAGCGGTCAGGATAGAACCCAATAGAGGAAAAGATTTCATGGTAACGCCTCGTAATTTTCTGTAGAGCGGGATAAAAGCCTCATACAGGTTGCCATAGGGCAGATGAAATCCAGATGAAATGGTAGCGACTCCGTTAAAATCAATCGCGTAGAGGATGTGGTTGAGTAGGGGAAAGAATCTATGAGAATTTTGCAATGAGAATTCTGCTAGTAGAAGATGAAGAAGACTTGGGGTTTGCCATTAAGCAGGTCTTAGTGGGCGAAAAATATATCGTGGACTGGGTGACCGATGGCGCTCAGGCATGGCATCACCTGGAGAGCGAGTGGACGGATTACACGGTGGCTATCATTGACTGGCTGATTCCTGAAGTATCTGGGCTAGAACTTTGCAAGCGGCTCAGATCTCATCAAAGTGCTTTACCTGTGCTGATGCTGACAGCTTTGGGGGAGCCGGAAAATCGGGTCACAGGCTTAGATGCTGGTGCCGATGACTACTTGGTTAAGCCGTTTGTGATGGTAGAGCTGCTGGCCCGGTTGCGGGCTTTGCAGCGGCGATCGCCCCAACTGCGGACAGAAATCTGGCGCATTGGACGATTTACGCTAGATGATGCCAACACTACGCTGACAGTCGAGCCGCCAGATGAGCAGACAGGTGACCAGGAGGCGCAATCTATTCCACTCACCCTCAAAGAATTTCAGGTATTGGCCTACCTGATGGAAAATCCTAATCGCACGATTCCAGGCAGTAAAATTCGCTATCAGCTATGGGATCTGGATGAAGAACCCGTCAGTAATGTGGTTGCCGCTCAAATTCGGCTGGTCAGGCGCAAATTTTCTCGTTATGGCTGTGACTGTCCAATTAAGACGGTGGCCGGTCAGGGCTATCGGTTTGAGCCATGAAGAACCCCAGCCAGTTACTCTTTCGTCGCAGCCGCCGTCGCTTGGCCTGCTGGTATGCGATCGCCATGGGCGGACTGTTGGGTCTGTCTGGATTAGGCCTGTATCGGGCCTTGGTTCGTGCAAACTGGGTTGCCATAGAACGAGAGATCGAGTCGATTGCTGGAACCTTGCATGACAGCTTTGAGCCAATGCTGCCTGCGGCGGAAGATCCGACCCGCTTGCTACAGCAAATCTTTCCCGATCTGTGCGTGGTAGAACAACCCTGCAACAACAACCCTACTTTCGTACAACGCCACACCACCGGCATCAGCGATCGCAACACTTACTACATTCGCCTATTCAATCAGCATGGCGACCTGCTGGCATTTTCTCCTAATCAACCGTTTCCGCTCCCGACTGACTTCAATCCATCACCGTGGCAAACATTTAGTACCGAAGAGAGCGGTCGCTATCATCAGTTCACAACCATTCTGCACCGTACTGACAATGCTGCTGACAGCGCCGCTAATAACGCTACCGATGCAGCACTATCAGCTCGCCTTGTAACGACTAACGACAGGGCTGGCGTGGATCATCAGTCGTGGGGATACCTGCAAATTGGCCGCACTCTAGCCCCCTACGACGCTGAAATCGAGCGAATTCAATGGATTCTAATCTTCGGGTTGCCCCTTGTTTTAGTTCTGGTGGCTGTTAGCGCATGGGCACTCTCAGGACTCGCCATGCGACCGATCTATCACTCCTATCAGAAACAACAACAGTTCACGGCTAATGCCGCTCACGAACTGCGATCGCCCCTGGCCAGCTTGCTCGCTACGGTAGAAGCAACCTTACGGCTATCCTCTACCCAGCAGCAAGAAGTTGTACCTATGCTCAAAACGGTGGAACGTCAGGGCAGGCGACTCAGCCACCTGGTTGCTGATTTACTCTTGCTCAGCCGACTTGAACAGGATGCTGCATCCAAACCGGATAAGTCTTGCTGTTTAAACGATGTGGTTGCCGATCTCAGCGAAGAATTTTTGGAACTTGCTAACGCTAGCGACATTGATTTAACCAGCCAAGTTCCTGACGCCGAAATTTATGTTGCGGGTGACGAATCTCAGCTCTACCGGCTGGTTTCTAACGTGATCGCTAACGCCATTCAGTACACGCCCGCGAAAGGCTCGGTCAAGGTGAGTTTACAAACTCGCGATCGCGTGGCCATCGTCGCTGTTCAAGATAGCGGCATTGGTATTTCACTGTCTGAACAAACCCAAATTTTTGAACGGTTTTACCGGGTGAATAGTGATCGCTCTCGCAAAACTGGGGGTACAGGCTTAGGACTGGCAATTTCGCAGGCGATCGCCCGTTATCACGACGGGAAAATTACCGTTAACAGCGATCTCGGACAAGGCAGCATGTTCACAATCTATCTGCCCTACCCTCATTAGAGAACGGTATCGTGCTGTTGAACCGGATTGAAACGTTTTAGTAGCTAAATGGAATGAGCTAGCAGACACTATGATCCCAGCCTCATGGTAAGCACTATATAGTTTCAAGTTGCTCGAAAAAATGGCTCTACTTCAATCACTACTTTACTTTGTCATCGCAGGGCTTTGCGAAATTGGCGGTGGCTACTTAGTTTGGCTATGGCTGCGCGAAGGTCGAGGGTTTCCATTTGCGATCTTAGGCTGGCTCTTACTCATTCTCTATGGTGTTATTCCTACACTACAGCCTACTCACTTCAGCCGAACTTATGCAGCTTATGGCGGCGTCTTTATTGTTCTATCGTTACTTTGGGGTTGGCGTATCGATGGCGTACGTCCCGATGTCTACGACCGGCTGGGCTGTCTGCTGGCGACTTCAGGCGTGCTGGTGATGATGTATGCCCCACGGGGATAGCCACTTCAAGGCAAGTAGCGAATCATGTTATGGCTTGGGTAAAGCTTGACTATTTTTAAGCAATCTCATCCCGTTCAAAGTGACTAATAAGGTAGAGCCTTCGTGCCCCAACACTCCCGCAGGAAGCGTCAAATCGCCGAAGAAATTGGCCACGATTAAAACAGAAACTGAGGTCAGCGCGATCACGATATTTTGCTTAATAATTCGCTGCGACTTTACCCCAATTTGAATGGCTTGTTCTAACTTTTCCAGCCGGTCGGCCATGAGTACAACATCGGCAGTTTCTAAGGCAATATCTGAGCCAGTCGCGCCCATGGCAATGCCTACCGATGCTTGAGCTAATGCGGGCGCGTCGTTAATGCCATCACCCACCATCGCCACGGTTTGGTACTGCTGCTGTAGTTTATGAATGACATCTACTTTGTCTTCGGGCAATAAGTCCGAATAGACCCGATCGACCCCCGCCGCTTGGCCGATAGTTTGAGCGGTGGCCGCGTTATCACCCGTCAGCATCACCGTAGTTTTGATACCCAGTCGCTTTAGAACACCCACTAAGTGAGATGATTCAGGGCGAATCTGGTCGGCTACGGCTAGCAAGCCCATGAGCTGGTTCTGTTGGCTAACCCAGATAACAGTCTTACCCTCAGACTCTATCCAGCTACTGGTCTGCATAAGATTGTTGTCTGCTGAGCTAGTCAGATTTGCTTCAACGAAAGAGCGTTTACCAATCTTGATTGTCTTTTTCTCAGATATGCCAGTGATGCCCAAGCCAGCTTTAGCTTGAACGTTCGCCACCGATAACAGCGGTAGAGACTGCCGCTGCGCTGCGCTGACGATAGCCTGAGCAATGGGATGTTCAGAGTAGACCTCCAGCGAAGCGGCAGTCTGTAGGATTAGCTCAGGGGTTGTGCCATCAGCCGGAATAATGTCACAGACTTGCAGTTTTCCAGTTGTGAGCGTGCCCGTTTTGTCGAAGGCGATCGCCTTGACCTTCCCAATCATCTCTAATTGAGCACCATCTTTGAACAGAATCCCCTGCCGCGCTCCTTGAGCAATACCAGAGAGTAGCGCAGGCATAATCGCCGCCATCAAAGCGCAGGGAGAAGCCACTACCAAAAACACCAGCGCCCGGTAAATCGTGGTTTCCCAGTCCCAGCTCAACAACAAAGGTGGCAGAATAACCAGCAGCAGTGCCGCTATAACAACAACTTTGGCATAGCTCCGCTCGAAGTGTTCTAGGAACTGCTGAGAGGGCGGCTGTGTTGTTTTCGCCGTTTCTACGAGCCGAATGACCCGCTGAATTAGGTTGCTTTCGGGTGGCTTGTGCAGTTCTAGAACGAGCGCACCACTGCCGTTGATAGTGCCTGCAAACACCTCGTCGCCTAGCGTCTTTTCTACCGGAATAGATTCTCCCGTGATCGGTGCTTGGTTAATGGCACTGTCGCCTTCTTTCACAATGCCATCAGCGGGAATGAGTTCGCCGGGTTTAATGAGAATGCGATCGCCCACCCTAAGCTGTTGCACCGCAATGCTTTCCTCCTGCCCCGATTGCAACCGTCTAGCCGTATCGGAAGTAAGCTGCATCAGGCCGCGAATATTACGCTCCGTTCGATGCATCGCAATCCCTTCTAACGCGCCGCTAATCGCAAAAATCAAGATTAGCACTGCGCCATCTACCAGCAAATAATACTCTTGTTGCCACAGTCCTAAAGTCGCTGCGCCCAGGGCTGCTACGATCATCAACAGGTCAACATCTAGTTCGCGCTCGCACCAGAGCGTCGTCAAGCCTTCGCGAGTACTTTCATACCCACCGATAACGTAGGCAGCGATCAAAATCCAAATGCCGCCGCCTAACCAGTTGCCATTCAGGGCGAGCCAGCCAGAGAGCGTGAGTACTGCGCAAAGCAGCGCGGCGATCGCTTCTGGATAATCTCGAATCCACCCCTGTACCCGCTTTGGCCCAGGTCTTGAAACCAAGTTAGTCATTCTTATCCACCCTGAGTTCTTCGTTTCCAGACGTATGGTAAACATTGACATCAGTGTTAAGGTCAAGGGGTTGGGAGAAAGAATCGGGAAGTAGCTAACAGGGTTTCGGATGATCACCATTAAAGAACTCACTCAAACGGTTGGCTGTGGCATCACCCCGCGCATGGTACGGCACTATCACCAGATTGGACTATTACCGCAGCCTGCGCGATCTAGCAGTAACTATCGCCTGTACAGCAACACAGACGTGCAGTCGCTTCAGCGGATTGTGGCACTGAAGCAGCAAGGCTTTCAGCTTTCTCATATCAAGCAAGTACTCGCGGCTCCAGCAGCAGCTCAGCAAGAACAGCTAAATGAACAGCTACAAAAACAGTATCAGGTTGTTTTACAACAGCTCGTTAAGCTACGGCAAACCGCAAGCGCGTTAGAAGGCATTATTGGACGCGATCGCACCTGCCAATCCACCTCAGCAAACGCCCTAACCCATCTCCAATGGCTAAACGCTGAAACTCAAACCGTTGAGTCCTTAACGGAAAGTCTTTGGCAGCAGTTAGACGCCGCCACATTCAACCACCCCGAGAACTTCCAAGAAACGCTCGAACGTCTACTCCCCGATCTCTCACAGCGCCCTGAAATCGAAGTAGATGTGCTCTCTCATTTAGTTTTAGCCTGTGGCGACGTGAGCCTAGCTGCCTTTGTTCGATTTAGCCCCGACGCCATCAAAGCAGCCCGAGAGAATCTGCTAAAAGGCTGTACTGTTGTGAGTGATGTGAGTGCGATCTCTACCGCATTAGATGACACTCGCCTGACTCATCTGAGCTGTCAAAAGGCAACCCTACTAGACAATCCTCACATCAATACGGTCGCTGATGCTGAACGAACACTCTGGCAAAACGACAGAAGGCGGGACGATAGCTGGCAGCACCGGCTCAGAGATCTGGCTGATGGTAACATCTGGGTGATTGGCTATTCTCCTTCTGTACTGATGAAACTATGTGAGATTGTGGAAACTCAGGGCTGTCGGCCTGCCTTAGTGGTTGGTTTTCCAATTGGCTTTAGCCACGCCCCCGCAGCAAAACGGCGATTAATGCAGCTAAAAATCCCCTATTTAACAACAGAAGGTGCGTCAGGTGGTGGACTTTTAGCCGCAGTCGCGCTCAATCGACTAGCGGCTTCTCTTATCGAGAAGCCTGACTGTCACTGCTATCTTCAGAATGGCTCTTCGGAATTGCTATGAGTGCTCAGCAAACGCAGCCGTTTCGCCGGACTCAGTGAACGAAAAGACAGTATAGGGTTCTGTGTAGTCACCGGATTCCATCCCCGGCGAGCCGATCGGCATTCCCGGCACCGCAATCCCAGCTATGTCTGGTTTTTCAGTCAACAGTCGCTGTACATCTTCAGCCGGAATGTGCCCTTCTACGACGTAATCTCCAACAACTGTAGTGTGGCAAGACGTTAAGCTTTGAGGAACGCCGTAGGTCTGCTTGATAGCGCTCATATCTTCAGTCACTTCGTCCTTCACCTGGAAGCCAGCCGCCTCTGCATGTTCTATCCATTTGCCGCAGCAGCCGCAAGTAGGACTCCGAAATACAGTGATTTCGCTGACTAGAGCCGCCTCAACTCCAACAGCTTCTTCCGATGATGAAGCTGTTGATGTCTCTGAGCCTACAGTGGCTGCGCAGCCCGCGAGGACTAAACTGGCAGCTGCTATACCGAGAGCGAAAACCTTGGGTTTAGAAAATTGACGACGCATGGATACCTCTAAAGAGTGAAAAATAAATGTAAAAACGGGTGAGAATTAGTGCTGGAAAAACGCTTGTCGCAGACTGTAGCGTAGCTTTCTTCATAGCTGCTCTGCCGACTTACTTGAGCCAGTAGGCGAGACTGTCATAAGCTGTCAAAAAGTAATAGGAGTACTGCGATCGCCAGTCGAGGCAGTCTTAACCGAGTCTGCAAATCGATCCATCCCATTCACCATCATCATCACACCGAATAACAGCAGCGCCGAGAAAACATCACCACCCCAGCTTTCATGAAGCCAGTCAAACATCACTGTATTATCTGTGCCGTGAAAGTAGGAAAGCAGCGTGTTGCGGATGATGTTTCCGATAACGCTCAGAATTGCCGCACCGACTAACAGCATGATTGTTTTAGTGCGAGAGAGGATATTGCCCGTTCGATGCAAGAGAATCAGACCGACATATACGGAAGTCATCATCATTTTCAATCCGGCACAGTAGGGGGCAACTTCTACAAGGCGATCGTTAACCAAAACGTATATTTGATCGACCGTTACATTCATGTCTATTTGCGTCAGCAGGAAGCCAACAACCGAAGCAATGAACTGCTGTAAGGGCAGCAGGTAGGGGACGACAAGATAAGGTAGTGCGGTGGGCGTCGCTAATGCGACGAATAAAAGCGGAAAACCCATCAGCCCAAAGCCTGTCATCCCTTTTGACAAAAGTACAATACCGCTGAGCATGAGTGGTAGCGACAGATTCATCAGGTTCTGCACAGGACTAAGGTAAAAAATCCCTGCTGCCACCACTAAAGACAGTCCTAGAAAGTTGGCT
>Ga0209194_1001560_pt1 | contig 13833 bp, 15 predicted proteins | sample COGITO_mtgs_1004_FD_184787 | JGI IMG/M metagenome (GOLD analysis project Ga0209194, IMG submission 184787) | Pelagic marine microbial communities from North Sea - COGITO_mtgs_100413 (SPAdes) (version 2) | ecosystem: Environmental > Aquatic > Marine > Epipelagic ...
GGCGGGGCGGCTTCTATTGATTTGGCCTATGTGGCCTGTGGTTGGCTAGATGGCTACTGGGAGCGGGGACTGTCGCCGTGGGATTTGGCGGCGGGTGTAGTGCTAGTAGAAGAAGCGGGCGGTAAGGTGACGGCTTATGACCAAAGTCCGTTTGTGGTTGACTCGGGCCGAATTTTAGCGACCAATGGCAAAATTCAGGCTGAACTAAGCGAAGCTTTGACGAACGTAAAGCCGCTCTCTAGGTTTGATCCGAAGAGGACGGCCTAGTCTAGCTGGGATAATGCGTCTGCTGATAGCGCGAAACCTGCTAGCGTTTGGAATCTCCGTATAATTACGGTCATTCGTTGTAATTACAGGGTAAAAACTGACCGCAGGCGGTCGGGGATATATCTATCAAAACTATTTATAGCCGATGATATACCGGCTATAAATTCGAGTATTGATTCAGGCGCTGCGAATGTGCAAAACGTGTAATCTGTTACTCTCTGGGCGCATAAGTGGACAGTTTGTACAACTGGTACAATGAATTTCTCACTACATGGGTTATAAAGAAATATGTCTTCGGATGATTCTTTGTAACGGAGTACAAAGCGAATATTACATTAACCCTTTCTTTAGGATTCCTTTGTAGCTATGTCTGAGAGTAACCAGTCTGCGCACAATGGCGTAATGATGCAGTTTTTTCACTGGTATGTGGAACCGGACGGCTCCCTGTGGAACGAGCTAGCGGAGAATGCAGCTGACTTGGCGGCAGCGGGGATTACGTCTTTGTGGCTGCCGCCTGCTTATAAAGGGTCTGCGGGCGATCGTGACGTTGGCTACAGCGTTTATGACAGGTACGATTTGGGCGAGTTCGACCAAAAAGGCTCTGTGCGTACTAAGTACGGCACTCGCGATGAGTATATCAATGCGGTTTCGCAGGCTAAGCGGTCTGGTCTTGCTGTCTATGCAGATGTCGTGCTGAATCACATGATGGGCGCAGACGCTCAGGAGGAGCTTATCGCGCTGCCTTGCGCTCCTGACGATAGACATCAGGCGATTGGGGAAGAAACGACAATCAAAAGCTGGACGCATTTCACTTTTCCGGGGCGGCAGGGGAAGTACTCCGACATGGAATGGCATTGGTGGCACTTCAACGCGACAGACCACAACGCATATGAACCGGAAAACTACGAGGCGGTTTATCTTTTTGAGGGCAAGGCCTTTGACGATCAGGTTGATTTAGAGAAGGGTAGCTTTGACTATCTGATGGGCTGCGACCTAGACGTTAATAATCTAGAAGTAAGCGACGCGCTAAAAAAATGGGGTGAGTGGTACGTAGACACTATTGATTTAGATGGCTTTCGCTTTGATGCGGTGAAGCATGTTCGCGCCGGATTCTTTCCTCAATGGATGAACCACGTGCAGCGCTACAGCGGTCGGTTTTTGTTTGCGGTGGGCGAGTACTGGTCGGGCGATATTACCGCGCTGCACCGCTTTATCGATTTGACGAGCGAAACGGTGACGCTGTTTGATGCGCCCTTGCACTACAACTTCCATGAGGCTAGTTTGCAAGGCAATGATTACGACTTACGCACTATTTTTGACGATACTCTGGTTGCTACGCATCCGGAGCTGGCGGTTACGCTTGTCGATAATCATGATTCTCAACCGCTGCAGTCGCTAGAGTCGGTGGTGGAGCCTTGGTTTAAGCCGCTGGCTTACGCCCTAATTTTGCTGAGGCGAGATGGCTATCCCTGCGTTTTCTATGCTGACTATTACGGCGCGCACTATATAGATACAGGAGACGATGGCGAAGCACATGAGATTTTCCTCAACTGTCATAAGTGGCTGCTTGATAAGTTCTTAGATGCTAGACGCCGCTACGGCTATGGCGAACAACAAGACTACTTTGACCATATGAATACGGTGGGGTGGACCCGGCTAGGGACGGAAGAGCATCCTGGCGGTATGGCGGTGGTGATGAGTAATGGCGAAGCGGGCATGAAGTGGATGCACATAGGTCAACCTAATTGCGTTTATGTAGATGCGACTGAGCATGTAAGCGAACCGGTGACGACGGATGAGGCCGGTTGGGCTAACTTTTGCTGTGAGGCGGGGTCTGTTTCCGTTTGGATACCGCAGTAGGAAGCCTTTCGACAGGAAGGCTGAGTGAAGTTACGTTTTGAGCAAGCAGTTCTTTAGGCGTTAGGCTAAAAGATTGCGGCTATGCGGAGTCGCTAGCAGCAGCGATGCGTATTCCTGTAGTGCTAAGCCTTAGCCGTGGTACTGAGACTTCTTCTAAGCCAGATTAGGCTGACTGCGCCCAGCACACAGCCGACTGCATAATAAAGAAAGTCGCCCCAGTCGAAATGGGTGCCTAATAGTAGCCGCCACCATAGCTGATCTGTCCAGGCATCGGGAAACGAAATGAGCTGGGAGAACTCAATAGCTGAGGTGATGATGAAGATGGCGATCGCAATTTTAGAGGCTGCCCAGCGCGGTTTGATAGCGCCCGCAAGCCAGATCCAGGCCATTTCGTAAAGTACATCGCCGAAGCAGTTATTTACCCATTCGTATCCCCAGCCGGTGTAGGCTTTGGTGCATAGCCCTAGCGCGACGATGAGAGCGATCGCGCCTATACACAGCAGGCGATAAAGCGTAAGCGGTTTCATCAGAACCCTCCTCTCTACTTAGACATTGGGCAGTTTAGACATTAGACAGTTTAGACATTAGGCAATTTAGGCATTAGAGAGTTTGGACATTAGACAATAAGACTTCTGGTCGCGAAATACTTTCAGCAGCAAAATGCTTTTTGCTAACTGCTAGCGGCGGCTTGATCTTCTCACATTCGAATTTTTATAACTGAAAATCTATTCAAGGCGGCGATCGCGGGCATTCTGAACCTAAGACCTTTACGCTAGCTTCAAAAATCATGCCGACTAACGAAGGCCTCTTCAAACTCGACATTACTGACCATCATGCTGTTCTTGGCTTTTCATTAGCCGCTGATCCTAAGCGGGTTCGCAAGCGCTATCTTCAAATTGCCCGCCAGTTGCATCCTGATAGCCTGTGCGAAGCTTCTGAGACGCAAATGAAGCTGGCGAGCGAGCTGCTTTCTAAGCATGTAAACCCAGCTTATGAAACGCTAATGCAGGAGAAGTCTGCTAAAGAACACAGCATTTTGCTCAAAATGAAGCAGCAGCAGCTTGTGACGCGTCCTATTTTGCTATCGGCTAAAAGTGAGTCGGCTAAGAAGCTGTTGGGTACCAGTAATCTAGAGCTGGACTATACTACGGCGGTCAATAGCATCGCTAAAGGTCAGTTTGACGATCTTGCGCTTGTGGACAGCGCTATTAATGAGCTGAGCGAGCTCAACGCCGTGTTTTTGATGCGGAAGGGGACTGTTGGTGAGAAGACGGGGCGGAGCGCTGATGATGGGGCTGCAAAGCGGTCAGAACCCGCTGAATCGGCTCCTCGTCGCCCAAAGCATGAGGCGATTATCGAGAGCTATTTGAGCCGTGCTAAAGAATTCGCCTATAAACGGGACTACTCTCGCGCTATTTTAGAACTGCGAGAAGCGATCGCCGCCCATCCGCAAAGTGCCCTTTGTCATGGCTATCTTGCTAGCCTCTACCTTCAGTCTAACCAGGCGACCCTAGCGAAAATTCACGCTAAGCAAGCCCTGGCTTTTGATGAGGAGAACGACATGGCCAAAGAAGTGCAAGCCAAGCTTAATGCTAAAGCCTCGAAAGCGGCTCCTGCTAGGGCTGCTGGTACGAAGAAAGGGGGCGGTCTGCTTAGCGGATTGTTCTCCAAAAAATGATAAATGCCAGAAGGAAACAGCTACCAACCCAGCTACCAACCCCCGGCGGGTGGCCGAGATTTACTCCCCCTAGACGTTGTGCAAAAGCGCTGGATAGAAGACCGGCTAGAGCAGGTCTTTCATCGGTGGGGCTATCACCGCATCATCACCTCTACGGTGGAGACGATGGATACGCTGATGGCGGGCGGTGCGATTGAACGCACTGAGGTGGTGGAGCTACAAATTTCGCAGGTGGGCGATCAGCGCTTGGGTTTGCGGCCTGAGCTGACGGCTTCGATTGCTCGCGCTGCGGTGACTCGATTGGCTGCGGTGACGTATCCACAGAGGTTGTACTACAACGCGAATGTGTTTCGGCGCTCTGCTCAGGGGAGCCGGGGCGGTCAGCAGGAGCATTATCAGGCGGGGATGGAACTCATTGGGGCGAGCGGCGTGATGGCCGACGCTGAGGCGGTTTTGCTAGTGGCGGACTGTTTGCATGAGGTGAAGCTGGCGGATGCGCAGATTGTGCTGGGCGAGGCGGCGCTGACTTATTCGCTGCTGTCTGAGTTTCCTAATGGGGCGATCGCATCTGTCCGGCACAGCATTGCAGCGCTAGATCGAGTGGCACTAGAAGAGATGTCGCTCTCGGACGAGCATAAGCGTCTAGCTTTGAGGTTAATGGACTTGCGCGGAGAACCCACGGAGGTTTTAGCTAAGCTTGTGGACTTTAGTTTGAACGAGTCTCAGCAGGCAATTGTTAGTCGGCTCGAATCGTTGATAGATCTACTGCGGTTAGAACGCGCTCAGGGTGTCGCGGTGCCTTCTATCATTCTCGATCTGAGCCTGATTCGACCGTTTGACTATTACACGGGCATTGTCTTTGAGGTGATTAGCGCTCAGAGTCGCCAGATATTGGGCCAAGGCGGTCGCTATGACGATTTGCTAGCCGTGTATGATGCGCCCAATCAACCGGAGAAGCAGGGCTTTCCGGGGATTGGGTTTGTGCTGAATATTGAGCAGCTTCGTCAGGAATTGGCGGATAGCGGACATTTACCTGCGCAGACGCCGCACAGTGACTGGCTGATTGTGCCGCAGGGCGAGGCAGCAGCAGCGGCGGCGTTGGCCTACGCGCAGAAGATTCGCTCGGATAAGACGGTGCGGGTAGAGCTAAGTTTGAATTTGGAGCAGTCGGCAGATGAGGTGCGGGCGATCGCGCGCAAACGCAATATCAACCAAATTGCCTGGATCTCTGCTGAGGGCTTGTCTGAAACCGAGATCGTTCACTAAGGTAGTAAGAAGCCTTTTTGAGAGAACAGTCCTTATGTCCCACACTATTGTTACCGACGTTTGCGAAGGCGTTGCCGACTGCGTTGATGCCTGTCCGGTTGCCTGTATTGATGAAGGTCCTGGTAAGAATAAAAAGGGGCTGGGCTGGTATTGGATTGATTTCGATACCTGCATTGACTGTGGGATTTGCTTGCAGGTGTGCCCAGTGGAAGGAGCGATTTTGCCGGAAGAGCAGCCGAGCTTGCAGCAGACACCTGCGTGATAGGGTTGCAGGCGTCATAAATGCGTTTTTGGTCTTATTAAAACGCTAGTAGTGTTTGGTTCAAGATTTTAGAGAAGGCTGTAAATTTAGCCATAGCTCAGCGCCGGTTCCTCACAACAGTCTTAATCTCTAACGCTGTATCAGCGGTAATTTCTTGCTGGCCGTTGAGAATCTGAGTAGCCCGACTATCTGAGTAGTCCGACTAATTGTATTTTTTTCCACACAGATAAAGATAGCGAGATTATCAAATATCTAGAGTGTGCCGAAGCGCGGTTTCTACCTCTGACATATTTTTCCAAACGCCAATTTTTCTATCGAAGGCTAAATGTGAAATAGTCACTATGTTATCGGTCATGATGACAGAATCTAGCAGCAGTCCACTTGCTTTGCCTTCGGGAGTGGAGAGAATGTCTGAGACGCGACTAGGATGGTTGGCTCTTATTAGGCTGCTGGTGACCATTGCGACGATGGTCTGGTTAAGTCTTGTATCGAGATTATCTGCCTGCAGGACAAGAACAGGTCTGCGTTTTGCCGTTTGTAGATTAGAGTCTGGGAAAAGTACTAGGGCAATATCGCCGCGTTTATATTTCATCGTAGATTGCCATCTCAGGACGGTTCCAGTCTTCCTCAAAGCTTTGCAGACGCGATCTTAGCTCAGCGGCTTGTGCCGGATTTATGTTGCGCTCAGATAGGTTTACTGTTTTATCGACGACTTCATTGGATTTTTCTGAAGCTGGGAGCTGTTCGTTCGAAAGTATTTTGTCGTAGGGATTCTGTCGGTTTTTTAAGAATTCAGCAAAGTCTAAGACGGCTTGCTGTTTGTCAGGCGCGAGCGTACGAATGGACTCTATAAGTTGTTGCTCTATAAGCTGTTGCTCTATAGGATGTATGGAGTCCATAGCATTACAGGTTTCGTTGTAAGAAAACGACGAGCTTTTGCCTCTGTGCTTACTGTACAGGGGGATCGCCAGTAACGGCTGATTCTAGATACTTCACGTCGGGGGGGACGTACTCGCCGTCTATTTTTACGCGGAAGTCGTAGTGCTCTCCGGTGCCTAAGCCGCTGTTGCCGGAGAAGGCAATGACTTCGCCTGCTGCTGCCTCGCCCTGACGACAGCCGTTTTTAGACGTATGTAAAGACTGAAATGTGTAGCCCGGATAAGACTCAGCGGTTTGATCGACGACCCAACCGCCGCCGCCATCGTCCCACCAGCAATCAACGGTTGTGCGATCGCCCACTTGTCCAACCGCATAAATCGGTGTCCCTACCGGCGTCGCCAAATCTACCCCGCTATGAGGCGCGTTCGGCTCGCCGGTTACCGGATGAAAGGGGCGAATGCCATATTCGTCGCTGACGGTGTAGCCCGCTACGACATCACCTGTTTTGGGCGTCACGATGTCTTCGATGCGTTCTGTGCGAGGCAATAGATTGATGCCGTTGGTCAAAATTTGATCGGCTACGTATAGTAAGGAGCCGATAATGCCAGCGGCGCAGATGCCCGTGATAATGAGCTTAGGTAGAGAGATGCCTGCGGGCGTTAGCAGATCTTCGTCTTCTAGCGCTTCGGCAATTTCAGCGCCCGTATGAATGTGGATGTGCTGGGGTACGTGCTGCAATACGCTTTGCGAAAAGCTTTCTGGAATGCCAGCAGGGACTAGCTTAGCGGCGATCGCTCTCGGATTAATCTCGCGCCCTTGACTGGCTTTTCGGGCGCGGCGGGTTGGCGGAGTCTCTCCCCTGGAGAATCGCTTGCCGCCCATTAGCGTCTGATTTGCTCTGGCAATGGGGTCGAGCGCGATCGCGTCACTTTCAATGACCGACAGCTCGCCGTTGCCTAGCTTTTCGAGTAAGTCTGAAACGCTGCTGCAGCCAACGGCGATCGCCGCTTGCTTAGCGCCATGCCAGCCCGATTCTGTTACCGTGACCCGGCAAGGGATCTTGGGCTGAGCCATACCCGCACTGGCTGAATCAGCCTTTTTCGCAGCGTTGGAAGAAGTTTTCATACTGGTCATTCAAGACGGAAACATAATAGCCTAAACAAGTAGAACTCAGCTTAAAAACTCTGGTTGCGGTGCCCTGAGCGATGTGGTCAATCGCCCGGCTGCTTTGTTTGCCTGCTTGCCCTTTACTTTTCAACGTCTATGAAATCTAACCTAAATTCCGCGCAGCCAGCTATTCGAGAAGAAGAGGAAGACGAAAGACGCCACTGGGATTATCACTACGATCCGGTGGGGATGGCTCCGGGGACGCTTGTAATTGATGAGGGGGCTTCTCCGACACAGTTGACTTTGATTGACTTTAATAGCGACAAGGCTTCGCGAAAGAAACTGCGATCGCCTGAAGAAGCCGCTGACTACCTGGACACCGAAAGCATTTCTTGGATAGATCTTCAGGGCTTAGGCAACGAAGACGTGCTCAACCGATTGGGCACCGTTTTTCATCTTCATCCGCTGGTTTTAGAAGATGTGGTTAATGTTCCACAGCGGCCCAAAGTTGAGTACTACGACGATCAGCTTTTGATTATTACTCGAATGGTGATGCTGACCTCGAAGCATAACGAAGATACTGAAGCGGCTCCAGAATTTGAGAGCGAACAGCTTAGCTTTGTACTCGGCAAAAACTATCTGCTGACCGTTCAAGAAGAACTGAATCAGGATTGTCTTGATCCGGTGCGCCATCGCATTCGCCAAAATCAGGGCCTGATTCGGGGGGCAGGGGCCGATTATTTAGCCTATGCTTTGCTAGACGCGGTAATTGACGCTTATTTTCCTGTTTTGGAGGAGTACGGCGAATACATAGAGTCTTTAGAAGATGAGGTGATTTTTAATCCTAGCCGCCAGACGGTTCAAAAGATCTACCGCATCCGCCGCGAGCTGATGGGCTTACGGCGATCAATCTGGCCGCAGCGTAACGCTTTGAGTCGGCTGGTTCGCGATGGCAGCGAACTGATTCGGCCTGAGGTGCGCGTTTACCTGCAAGACTGCTACGACCACGTTGTGCAGGTGCTCGATATTCTTGAAACCTATCGCGAGCTGACTGCAAACCTGATGGATGTTTATCTCTCGTCGGTGTCTAATAAGATGAATGAGGTGATGAAGATTTTGACGGTGATCTCGGCTATTTTTATTCCGCTTACGTTTATCGTGGGCGTTTACGGGATGAACTTTAACAGCGACGTATCTCCGTGGAATATGCCCGAGCTGGAATATTACTGGGGCTATCCGCTGTGCTGGGCGCTGATGATTGCGATCGCGCTGTCTCTAAGTTATTACTTCTGGCGCAAAGGCTGGTTCGAGAGCACCGTGACTAAGGTTCCTAAGGCATAGACGCTTAAAATGCAAAGCGCTCTTTTGGATGTAAAAGCGGCTGAAACCCAATCTAGGGACAAAGCCCTGATAAGATACCCCTGATAAAGCCTTCGTCAGCCGTATGGATCGCCAAGTATGGATCTCAAAGCCCTGATTAAAGACATTCCTGACTTTCCTCAGCCAGGTATTGTATTTCGAGATATTACTACGCTCTTACAAGACCCTGCCGGCTTGAGCTACACCGTAGAGCAGCTGGGCGCAGAGGCCAAAGGACTCAGCCCTGACTGTATTGCCGGAATCGAGTCGAGAGGCTTTATCTTTGCGATGCCGATGGCGTATCAGCTGCAAAAAGGATTTGTCCCTATTCGCAAAGCGGGCAAGCTGCCTCGGGCTGTTCACAGCGTGGAGTATACGCTGGAATATGGCAAAGACAAGCTAGAGGTTCATCAAGATGCGTTTGCTTCGGGTAGTCGGGTCGTTGTTGTAGACGACTTACTCGCGACCGGTGGTACGGCAGCGGCTACGGCGAAGCTGATTGAGAAAACGGGTGCGGTGCTAGCTGGGTTTATCTTTGTCATTGAGCTGAGTGGCCTAGCCGGACGCGATAATTTGCCTTCAGATGTGCCTATTGTCAGCTTGATTCAGTACTAGTCTAATTCAGTACTAGTTTGATTTAGTACTAGTTTCTATCCGTTTCGATATTATTCGATCTTCAGAGAACTCTCCTCTAGCGCTATGTCGTCTTCTCCTACCCAGCCGCCTACTCAAGAGCTATCTAGTGCCCATCGGGCTAACTTAGCGCTGCGCGGTATCTTTGGTAACGAAACGCTGGCCTACATTGTTAAACGGCTTTTGCAGGCATTTTTAACGCTGTTGCTGGCTAGCTTTTTGAGCTTTATGGTGGTGCAGCTAGCACCGGGAGATTTCTTGACGCCTTTTCGATCAGACCCTGAGTTTCCACGAGAGCTATTGGCTCAGTATAGTCAAGAATTTGGACTCGACAAAAGCTATCTAGAGCAGTATTTTCGGTGGCTACAGCAGGCTTTTCAAGGAAATTTTGGCATTAGCTTTGCCTACCGCAGACCGGCAACAGAAATTTTGTGGGAGCGAGTGCCGAATACGCTGCTGCTGTCTGCGGCTTCAATTGTGGTGACCTGGGCGATCGCCATTCCGTTTGGCATCATTGGTGCGGTAAACCAAGACCGCTGGCTAGACAAGTTCTTGCGCATTTTGAGCTATATCGGCCAGGGCTTTCCGACTATTATTACCGGGCTGCTGCTGCTCTTTTTTGCGCAGCTTACAACGCCGCTGTTCCCGGTGGGTGGGCGCACCAGCGTTTACCACGATGAACTTACCTGGTTTGGTCAGTTTCTAGACGTGGTTTGGCATTTAATTTTGCCGACGCTGGCGCTTAGCATCACTAGCTTTGCTGGGCTGCAGCGGATTATGCGCGGCCAAATGCTAGATGTGCTGCGACAGGACTATATTCAAACGGCGAGGGCTAAAGGGCTATCCGAAAATAAGGTGGTTTACGTTCACGCGTTGCGTAACGCGATCAATCCGCTGATTACTATTTTGGGCTTCGAGTTTTCGTCGTTGTTGAGCGGTTCGTTTATTGTTGAAAACTACTTTAGCTGGCCAGGGCTTGGCACTTTGACGCTTGAAGCGATTCAGAAGCAGGATCTTTTTTTGGTGATGGCCAGTTTGGTTTTGGGGGCGGTGATGCTGATCGTTGGTAATTTGCTAGCCGACCTGCTGCTTTCATTCGTCGATCCTAGAATTAAACTCTCCCGGCTAAATTAGTTATGAATCAGGCCCGCTCTGTTGCTAGTTTGCTCGTCGGGTTCCTTGTGTTTGGCGTGGTGCTGTGGATTGCTCGTACGGTGCATCAGGAATTAAGCGATGAAGGCTTTGCACAGACGGTGCTGATTGGAGTGGGCGGCTGGGCCTTCGGCTGGCTGGTGGGTTTTTTAATCTCTCCGAGTACGGGGCAAGAGATTAAACAGTTTAGCCAGGCGGCTTCTACGATTGGTGCGTTTGTCTTTGGGTTTATGCTGGCTAAGCTGGAGCCTTCGCTGACGCCGCTGTTTGAGAATGGACGGCTGATTAATGAGCCGATATATGGGATTCGGCTGCTGATTTTTATGATTTGCTTTGCGATCGCGGCTATCAACATGTACTTCTATCGCGAAGGTCGCAGGTATTAGAGATCGAAAACGCCGGCCCCTGCTTTGCCGAATGAGTCTGCCCTTTAAAAAGCCAACCTATGCCTATCAAAGAATTTACTGACTTTATTTTAGGTAGCCTTGCAGCTTTGTTTCCGGTGATCGATCCGATTGGCAGCGTCCCTATTTTTTTGGTGCTGACCGCTGGCGTTCCGGAGGCTCTCAGGCGTAGCTATGCCAAACGCATTGCCCTCAACGTTGTAATCTTGCTAGTGTCCTCTTTGCTCGTGGGCGGCGGCATTCTACGCTTTTTTGGCATTTCGCTTGAGGTTGTGCGAATTGCCGGCGGCATCGTTGTTTTTCACGCGGCGTGGAATGCGATGAATTCTGAATCGAAGCTCAGCGATATAGATAATCAGGACGTTATCCATAAAGCAGATGGGCATAAAGACATCTCTTTTATGCCGATGACGATTCCGCTGCTTGCTGGGCCAGGAGCGATCGCGGTGGCACTAGGACTGGCCGCAGAAGCTAGTCGAGGGGCCGAATCTCTGAAGACGGTGAGTAATCTAGCGGCGATCTCTGTGGCGATCGCGCTCATTGGCCTCATCATCTACATTGCTTTGCGCACCTCAACGCTTCTACTTAAGTGGCTAGGGGCCAGCGGTATTCACGCGCTAAGCCGATTGCTGGGTCTATTTGTGATGGCGATTGGCGTCCAGCTTATTCTCAATGGTTTGGGCGACTGGATTCAGTCTCTGAATATTGGCTGACTTAATATTGGCTGGCCTATTGGCCGACCGGCTAAAAGCCCATAAATTCTATGCGTGGAACTAGCGGATCGTTGACGATGCCGATGCCTTTGTAGCCCCAGCGGTCTGATATTTTTTTGATTTGAGCGCGATCGCAATACTCTACGGAAAACTGCGGGGCTAGCGCTTTGGCGTGCTTGTTTAAATAGCTGAGCGCGTCAAAATCGGCGATGAATAATAGCAAAAAGGGATCGGTAGGTATTTCGGGATGCTGGCCTTCTACCGGCGGACGCGCGACTAAGTACTGGCCGTTCGCTTTGGAGCGTAGCGTGTAGTAGGGCTGGTTGAGCATGGGGGAGTGCGATCGCTATTAACTCTCAAATTCTACGTCGAAACTTACCTGAGGGTGGCTTCAACAAAAAAGCCTCCTCCCGAACGGTAGGAGGCTTTTATTGTATCTAACTATCTAAATCCAACTGTCTAAATCTAACTATCCAACTAGCAGAACCCTTACGAGCTAACTAGATTAGTCTAAGTCAGACATTGACAACACTGGCTCAGCAGCGCGGTCTAGACCTTTCTCAAATCCGCCTTCAGCAGCACGAGCGCGGCCCGCATGCCATAGGTGGCCGACTAAGAAGAAGAACGCCATGACAAAGTGGAAGGACGCCAACCACTGACGGGGATTCACGAAGTTAACGGAGTTAACCTCAGTGATGATTCCGCCCACAGAGTTGATAGAAGCGTTAGGCGCGTGAGTCATGTACTCAGCAGCGCGACGCACCTGCCAGGGCTGAATGTCGTTTTTAAGCTTGTCAAGATCGAGGCCGTTTGTGCCCCGTAGAGGCGCTAGCCAAGGGCCGTCGAAGTCCCAGAAACGCATAGTTTCACCGCCGAAGATAATCTCTCCAGTAGGGGAACGCATGAGGTACTTACCTAGACCAGTAGGGCCTTGAGCCGAACCGATGTTGGCACCCAAGCGCTGGTCACGAACCAAGAAGGTCATGGCCTGAGCCTGAGAGGCTTCTGCGTTGGTTGGGCCGTAGAACTCACTAGGGTAAGCGGTGTTGTTAAACCAAACGTAGCAAGAGCAGATGAAAGCCATCAGGGAGACGGCACCGATGCTGTAGGAGAGGTAAGCCTCGCCGTTCCAGATCAAGGCGCGTCGTGCCCAAGCGAATGGCTTGGTAAGAATGTGAAATACGCCACCGAAGATACAGATGAGGCCCACCCAAACGTGGCCGCCAATGATATCTTCCATGTTGTTAACGCCGCAAATCCAACCTTCGCCGCCAAACGGAGACGTGGTGAGATAGCCGAAGATAACCGCCGGGTTGAGCGTGGGGTTTGTGATGACGCGAACGTCGCCGCCGCCAGGCGCCCAGGTGTCATATACGCCGCCGAGGAAGCAGGCTTTGATGACTAGAAGGAAAGCACCCAATCCAAGTAGAACGAGGTGATAACCGATGATGTTGGTCATCTGGTTTTTGTCTTTCCAGTCTTGGCTAAAGAAGCTGGAGTATTCTTCTAGCGTCTCGGGGCCGCGCAGTGCGTGGTATACACCGCCCAAACCGAGGACAGCCGAAGAAATCAGGTGAAGCACACCCACTACAAAGTAGGGGAAGGTGCTAACGACCTCACCGCCGGGGCCAATACCCCAACCTAGCGTCGCCAGGTGAGGAATAAGAATTGCGCCTTGCTCATACATCGGCTTTTCAGGCACATAGTGAGAGACCTCAAATAAGGTCATCGCACCCGTCCACAATACAATCAGGCCAGCGTGAGCGACGTGAGCGCCCAGCAGCTTACCTGACAAGTTGATGAGGCGAGCGTTACCAGACCACCAAGCATAACCGGTGGATTCCTGGTCGCGTCCGCCTCCTACGAAAGTGTTATTAGAGAGCGTTACCACAGGGGATTACCTCTTCAGGGAATTACGAACTTTTAAGGGGTTTGAGATAGCCACAGTAAAACTGAGAACAGTCGAACTGGGATTCTCGTTGAAATTCAGATCAAAATCTGAGAATTCAGACAATGTATATAGTGTAAAGCACTCCGTAGAGTGATGCTCAGACACTGCCGATAAAAAAACTGCTGCCGCCCTCCATAAAGATGAGAGAACGGCAGCAGCTATCACGCATTAAAGTGCGTTACCGCGAGGAAGGACTTCCTCAGGGAACACAAACTTCTCATGTGGCTGGTCCTGTGGGCTGAGCCACGCGCGAATACCTTCGTTCAGCAAGATGTTCTTCGTGTAGAACGTCTCGAACTCAG
>Ga0209194_1001562_pt1 | contig 13827 bp, 33 predicted proteins | sample COGITO_mtgs_1004_FD_184787 | JGI IMG/M metagenome (GOLD analysis project Ga0209194, IMG submission 184787) | Pelagic marine microbial communities from North Sea - COGITO_mtgs_100413 (SPAdes) (version 2) | ecosystem: Environmental > Aquatic > Marine > Epipelagic ...
TCTGGACCAAAGGTAGAACCTGTAAGCTCTAAGAACCTTGCGACACTAGATATATCTTGATTAGCTTGAGCTTGTGCTAATGGAGATATTGATCTAACCTTAACTTCTCTTCCGTTTACTGTAGGAACCTCTATGCGACCTTGTTTTTTCAAAATGTAAATTACACGTTGAAGTACAGGTTGTACAAGTTCTGCTTGTAATCTACCAAATGCAGCGCCCATTCTCCTAGATAAGTCAGCCATACGTTCAGCAACTTCTGTTGCCGTTGCAGGTGTTCGATCAGGATTTCCAAGCATATCATTGTATAATGCACGTTTAATATTCAAACGCATATCACTTAAAACAAGTTGAGCTACATCAAAGCGACCAGCAGCTTGAATTGGTTGCAAACCAGCAGACCCCATAGCTTTTGGAATTATACTCCCTGGAACGAGATTAATTGTATCAGGATTTACAACGCCATCATCTTCCATCTGGTATATTCCAGATATAGACATCTGAGCATTTTCTAAAATTAATTCTATAGTTAGGTTTGTTGTTTTGATTGCAGACAAAGCATTTAATAATGGGCCTCGACCATATATCTCACCAGCACATTTGTTCCAACGAAAGCAAATAAAAGGATTTGACCCAATGCCAGAAAGCTCTTTTGAATGTAGCAAAGTCTTTGTCGTTAAACATATTGCATAATGTAAGTAAGCCTCTTGGTTCTTTTTGGAATAATCTCTGCAAACAACTTCAAGAACTGTAGTTTCTTTATCAGCACCCATTTGAGATAAAACACGCTGATCAAACTTTCCATCAGGATACATAATAGGTAAATGATCAAACTTTACCTTTTTACGCTCTCTGTAAACATGATCAATCCTATCATCAGGACCAGTATCAAGCACAACATGTGGTAAAGGAATTGCGCTAAAAGTAATTGGATTGAGTGAATCACCTTCTTCAACACACAAAATGCCAGTACCAACAGCCAAGTCCATAAAGGATTCGTGAACCTCTTGACTGAAATTAGAGTTATTTAAGACTTCAAAAACATAATCAGTAACTTCATCAAGAACATTATCAACCTCTTCGCGTTGATCTACAGGTATTTCACTCCCTGCCGTAAGGTCTGCCCATCGAGCAAAGTTTGGAACAATACCTGATTGTAAGCGACTTGCAAACTCTTGAGTACCAACAACAGCAGTTTCATCAAATATCTTTTCGTCTCTACGCTGACCAGCCTCTTCATAATAAAATGACTCTCTTTGAGGTAAAGCATACTCATAGCACTCTTCAAAAAGAGGAACCCAGTTTTCACGAAAGGCTTTAGCTTTCTTATAACTTTGAATATATTGACTGGCTATTTTATCCATTAGTCAAACCTACCTAAAAATCCACCACGACCAGCAGAAAATAAAGACCTTCTGGTTCTAGCAGAACCTCTTTTCATTACTGCTTCTTGAATATCTTCACGTTTTTTAATCGCTCTTTGTTCAGCTTCCTGTCTTTGAGACTCATCAGCTTCCATGCGTTGAGTTACAGCCGTTTGCTTCTCTGCTCTACTTGGACCAAAACACATAACTATCTCCTTATGTTATCTTTCGTAAGCACAAAAAGAAATAAATCTCAATGCACAAACTACATTCTAGCCCAAACACTTTGCTTGCGCTGCTTTGTATTTTTCTTAAACACATCAAAATTGCGACTAGCAACAACAACTCTCGCTGGTTTTTGTGTATTTAATAAAGCTCTACCCTCCCCAGCGCCAAGAAACAAGTATTGAGCTGCATCATGAACGTGAGAAAACATATTCTTATCTGGTTTGTCTGCGTATCTTTCACCAGAAACTTCCATACGCTTATAGGCATAACCACCCTCAAACCCCTTAATAAGCTGAGGGCAGCGCCTATCTATTAAAAGTGCTGACTTACCATCGACCATCTTCGTTAATTGGGAGGAAACCGATTCTAATCGAAGATCAACAGAGTTGGAGGGAGCTGGAAACGCCCTCAAGCCAGCACCGCGCAAAATATGAAAGGGAGTAGATTCATCTGTTTGCGCTCTAAAGTCACCAGAAGGATCGCCATAAATAATTACTTCAGAAGCAGCAACAAATCTTGTAGATAATTCTTGTCTAAGAACTTCTGCAAAACGAACGATGCCCATGTCTACGGCTACAATTTCTGATTGCAAATACCATCGACCTCGTACTTTCTGCCCAAGAACTGCGGCTGGTGTTAACCCAAAGTCTACGCCAACATATACAGGAACGTTGGCTGCTACTGGTATTTCTTCTTTTGCAATGTGAACTTCTGGTGCAAACATAGGGTATACTGGCTTTCCATCTTGTATGTGACCTAAACGATTCATCACATATACATCTATCCATGATTTTGTCTTACCTCTAATAAGATTGGAATAGTAATTTGCAAGCATGTTCTTACAATTCTCAGCTTGCTTATTATTTAAATAATCAAGAATCTCTCCATCTTCATCTTTCTTTTCAACCATTCCAGAGGGTTGCGTAAAGAAAGACCAGTTGTCTGGCCTCACTAACATCTTAGCTTGCTCTCTAGGAATATGGTCTGGAATAGGAACTTCGCCTGACATAATAGGCCACCAGTGATCTTCCTCTGGAGCATTAGTATCTGCGATTACACCTGTCCAAGAAGGGCCTCCATCACGCATTGAAGGGAAACGACCGACACGCATAGTACAAGCATCAATAATAGATTTTGGTATTTCTCTTGCTTCATTAATCCATACCCCTGTTAATTCAAGTGATAGAAGTTTCTTAACATCTTCAGGTCTATCCAAAGCTAAGAAGATAATCTCAAGGTCAATCTCCCCCTTTTTAATATGATGAGTATAAGGAACAGACCAATGAAACCTACCCCAATCAGCTTCTGGAAACCAATCGAGCCAAGTCTTAATAGTTGTTGTTCGAAGTTGTGGGTTGGTATTTCGAATGATAGCCCATCTACTTTTACGAATACCATCAGGGCCTTTCTTTTGTTCTAAGGCTCTGCGAAAAACCTCGACACAACAACCAACAGATTTGCCAGAACCAACTGGACCTCTAATGCCACGAAAGAAAGTATGGTCTTTCATAAAAGACTTTAGTACATCACCATCAGGCTTGTACTTAAAATTAATCACCTTAATCCCTTATCAACGCCAAGCTTAATCATATTTTCAGCAACTTCAGGACCAATGTTGTCAATAATATTATCGACCATATAGTTAGTCACAAAGCTTTTGCCGTGTTTTTTAGCAAAAAATTTAAAGTGTTCTTTACGAACTATGTTGCGAAGAAGACGTAAATCTTCCTGTTTCAAAGTATTTACAAAGCTCACTTCTTTGCTTTCCTTTTCTTTGATTCATCGATGTTAGGCGTAGAAGGGTCATCAGCTTTAAATGTTCCTTTATTTGTTCTAGCCTTTACTGGCTCTTCACCTTCCTCAAGCTTTGCGGAATAACTCATGTGAGTTGCTTCAGTCCAAGTAAAGCCATGAAGAGTATGAGTTGGACCTGTCCACAACTCTCCAGTGTTTCTAATATACCATGCCATTATGTTCTATATCTCCTTACTTTCTTAGCAATTTCTTTGGGTTGGGCTACAAACTGTTTGCCTTTACTCTTACCCTTTCGTTTAGCTCTGGTTGTGGCTGCATATTCAGCATCACTAAGAGCAGCAATAGCCTTGCTAGGTAAGTACCGTTCACCAGTTTCACCAGACTTCTTCCCAGACTTAGTGCGCCACTTCTGCTTGCCCCAATTAAGCAGCGATTTTTGTGATGCTTTCATCTCTAGGTCTCTCCAACAACCAAATTGTATAGTAACCAAAATCATCAACATTAGAAACAAATGAAACTTCTTGATACATTAATTGTCTTACCGTAGTAACAAAAGTATCTGCACTAGCACATTCAATTTTAAACGTCATTATTTATATCCTCCACCACGTTTTTTATATTCCTTGGCAAGTAACTGCGCCTTTCGAGCAGACCACTGACCAGCAGCCGTACCCTGTACAGCACTTGCTTTTATTCTTTGAAACAAAGTCTTTCTCATTGTAGGCTTTGTATAATTACCAGCTGCATTAACCGCCATTAGGGAAAACTCTTTTCTGGATCAGGAAACTTCTCAAGCTTAGTATCAAGCTCCTCAATCTTCTTTAATAAAGTACGCCTAGTATTCTGAAACTTACTAGTTTGCTCCTTAGTAGCAGTAACACTTCTTTGCATCTTTGCCTTTGCTTTGCCAATAAAAGTAGTAGGCTTGGGAGTAACACTAAGGTTATCCAGTTGCTCTTGCAAATCTTCCCTCTTCTTCATAAGGGTTCTCATTGCATCCATTCTAGTCTTAGGCCTTTGCATTTTTAGCCCTCATAATCTTACGCTTCAATGCTGGCGGTAATGTCTTTTGCTTGCCACTCAACATTGTTTTCTTCTTAGGTCTTCCAACCTTATCACCATAAGTCCCCTTACCCATCGGCATTACGAATCTCCTTTATATGGATTTAACAATGAACGTCTTTGACTTCCCAATCTAACATCACGAAATACTGGCTTCGCTATAGACTTCTTACCAGACTTAGCCTGACTTAAAAGCAAAGAAGGAAGAGGACCAAAACTCTTCTTCTTCTCCTGATACATACTCTCCGCACTAGGACCACCAAAACACATCAGCTCTTCCTATTCCTTCTTGCAAAATTACGCGCAGCCTCAACACTGCCAAAACCCCAAGCCTTCAATGCCAAAGCCTTCCTAGTCGGCCTTCCCTTCTCGTCCTTCATCGGACCCCTCATACCAGCAAATCTAGCCGCAAAAGAAACCTTCCTACTAAACCTTTTACTCCCAGCCTTAGGAGTATCTTTAACAGGAGGCTTTAAATTAGCCCCCTCAGTGCGCTTAAAAAAACGCCTACCAGCAGCAGTTAAACCACCCTTCGGATTCTTATGCTCTTCCCTCATAAAAAACCCTTAGCATACAAAAAATATTCTTGGCAATGCACAAACCTTTTTTACTAATAATGTGAGTAAGGGACCAGTAACATAGCGAGTGCTTGTAGTTTCCTCCCCCACCCCCTAGCTAAGGTCAATGGAAACCTTTATATCCCCCGCCACTTGTACCTGTGATCGATCGATGGGTTTATACCCAGCACGATCCAATAAATCCTTACTCGCCTCGAGCTGAACGTACTCAGACTTAGCGTTCTGAGCTAACCTACGAACAGTACCAACTGCTACAGTAGCACTAACTCCAAACTCTTCATTCATTCGCTGCATCATATACTGTTGCACATGAGGTGTCTTCAGTGCTTTGTAAGCAGAGACATATCCAGATTTACCTTCAGCGTATCCAGCTTCAACAGCGGCTTTAGCTGGTGGTAATCCTTTTGCTACCATTATATCCACCAGAGCCATTTGTTTATCAGTGAGTTTCTTAACAGCAGGTAGCATATCAATCCTTCTTTCTTAGTGTAGTAAACAGCACTTAGCTAAGTGTTGTATACTAACATATAGCTAAGAGTATGACGTCTTTCAAATAGAAGGATTGAGATACTCTAAACCATTGTTTCATTTACTAGCCCCCCTCTCCCTCTCTCCCCCCATTTGGACACTAGTTTGTACTAACCTGTCAATACGTGACGTTACGTCACTAGTATAGTTACGTGGGGTCAAATGGCTAATTAGGGGATTGACCCCTATTTATCCATGTGTCGTTCACACTCTACACTTCCTACGGAGTGAAGACACAACGATCTCGCTCTGCGAGGTCTCGCTTCTATGTCTAGCTTGGTCAATCGTCTACACTCCCGACTTTGCTTTAGCAAAGCTCGTCCACTCCATCGATTGCCTGAGTAAGCCCTAGTAACTGAGCGATCCCTCACTCGCTCGATCATTGATCTATCTCTAACACACAATCTTACAATACTAACTTCCAGTTGGGCTTACGAATCAGCCCACCACAAGGACGGCAGTTCGTAACGTCATACAAGATGACGTAACGAGCCTACCGCCAGCAAAGCTGGTCTTGGCGATCCTTGCAGTGAACAGATTCGCTAGCCTCTCCTATCCTTGTACATGAAGAATGTATGTACGACATAGACAGATATAGGAGAACAAAATGTCTAAGCTAATCAATGAACTTATCAATCTTACACTAGATACAGAAATCTACAATTCATACGAAGACAAGTGGACACACGAAGACCAGATGGCTTTCCCACGGAAGATCATGATGGAAGCCATGATGGACAAGCTGTACTGGCTTACCAAAGGAAAGAACAGCAGCACTAAGCCATCTGGTAGCGAAGCCTACCTTGAGACGAAACAAGCTCAGGTGACATACGCACGACAGACCTTCCGAGGTGACGAAATCTCACTCATCAAGCTTCGCGGCTCTATCGCTAACTGCCAAGCAGCAGCCGACAAGCATACAGTACTAACTGATATGCAAGCTCAACTACACAAAGCTTACATCCAATCATACGGAGAAGATTACCTACCGTATGGTTCAGCCCCAGCGTCAAACGTTCCTGTCGCTGCTGAGTCGGACATACCGACTGACATTCAGCAACAGCTTGAAGCACTAGGCATGGCTGAACCAGCTAATGATGAGCCAAGCAAGAAGAAGAAGAAGGCTTCTTGATAACAATGGGTAGAGGTTAATAGCCTCTGCCCTTTTTTTTTATGCTTCATTCTCACTCTAGCCTAGCTAGGGTGAGTGTGTGTGAATTTGCAGCAGCAAGTCACAATACAAAAATGAAACTAAAAATAAAGTGACGTAACGTAACAAATGACAGTACTGCATAAGTGCAACTACTATCTATTTGAAAGGAAACGTAATGGAGTTCTTTACTCTAATGACTGTAGTTTACATGATGAATCAGCAGCCACAAGAGCTGAAGATTTGGTTTGAAAACGAAAGTGATTGTTGGAGTGTGCTTATGCAAAACGACTCACTCTACGATCAGATCAATGCTAAAGCTGGATGGTGTGAAGTAAGCTACATAACCTCAAAATTAATTAGGCCAAAGATAAGGCCACAAAACTAAGGAGAACAAAAATGAAAACACTTGAAAAAGAATTACGCAAAGCATTAGAAAAAGAACTTGGCAAAGAAGCTAAGTCTTGGCTCGATGAGAAAGTAATTATAATTACCTCAGATGATAATGAAGGAGAGCAATAATGCAGATAACATATGATAAGAAACGATACCCAGAAATGAGTACCCATGATATGTGGGCAACAGGTGGGTATGTACCAATATGGGTAGTTGAATGGAACCTACGTCATGCTTTTGGCGCAGAAGAAAACTTAATTGATCATCTTGATAATTCATATAAACGAAGAGCAGGTATGTCAGTAAAAGACAATTCTCTTGGTGGAAAGATAGATGATGAAGGTGTCTATCGATACCCAGAGGATGAACCAATGTATCCATACATGACTTGGGAAACTAGAGATGGAACAGTTTATTTCTATCCTTACTCAGTCATGGGAATACCAACTGGATCAGAACATTACGCAGTGAGGATGGACTGATGGAATTAATTGAGGGGTATTACGACTGTGTACCAAAACGTACAGTCAATGAACGACATGGTTCATGCACTTCTTATATAGCGTACATGAATGGGCAGCCATCATTTACTTTATATTTATATGACAAAAGCCCAAACATGATTTCTATTCACGAAGGAGTAAGTGATGACTAGATCAACACCTAAATTTACAGGCAGAGACTATGAGTTTATTGCAGATAAGATTGCTCCGCATCTTAGTTGGGCAACAGCAATCAAGTATGTTGCTGATGAACTGAAAGCTACCAATCGAAACTTTAACTATGATAAGTTTGTAGAACGTGCTGAACGAGCATGGGAAGAAAACTATAACCTCAGCAAAGAAAACTTTGATGATGAAATCCCATATTAAAGGAGAGATAATGAGTAAGGTAAAATTATATGTAATGAATCGAGAAGAAAGAGCTGCTGAACGTGGAGCTGCTGATCGATACTATGGTCGCCAACCTGTTCCTCATATGTGGTTAGATAGCTTAGGCGTTAACTTTGTAAATGAAAAGCAAATGTCAACAAACGAAGTCGAAGCTTACTGGGAAGGATGGCGCAATGAAGAGGATAGAAAAGACTGGGGTGATACCTATTGACGAGTGCAGTATTTTTTCTGCATAAGTGCAGTATGAAATCATATCTAAACTATTTGCAAGATCGAGCAGAGGAGATTGATGTCTCCTTGCTAAAATGTTTTAAACGTGCTGAGATTCCTACCTCAACATATTATAGAACAGTCAATGGTAATACAGAACTTAGATACGATACAGCTGTGAAAGTAATCAATGTTATCGAAGAACTTAACTCGATACAAAAAGCCAGTGAGCATACCAAAGGACTACGAGAAGCTAATAAGCCTGTTGATCGAAGCTCGATTCGAGCAAGGTTTAAGCCAAGAGTCATTAGCTCATAAAATAGGTTGCACTTCTTCACTCATTCATAAGTGGGAAGCGCACAAGCGTATTCCCTCTGGGTTCATGTTAATTTGTTGGTTGGATGCTTTAGGATATGACATCGAAGTTACGAAAAGGGAAGTCGGCAACGTGTATAGCTTGTCAGATTAAAACAAATTGGTTCGTTGCAATTCTAAAAAGAAACTCAGGCCGTACAATGGAAAAGCATTGGTATGTATGCCTCAACTGTTATGAGGAAGATAAATGGCAAACCGTAACAAAAACAAAGGAACTTACCACGAAAAATGGTTTGTTCACTGGCTCGAAAAAGCGGGCATCAAAGCGAAAAGGCAACCCCTCTCGGGCAGTTTGGGAGGCGAGTATTCAGGCGACATCAAGCTCGAACTCAACGGAGAAGAATTGGTGGGAGAAGTAAAGTACAGAGACAAGTCTAACTTCCCTAGCCCATTCAAAGTATTAGAAGGCAGAGATATTGCTTTCTATAAAAGGCGGACTGGACAACCGCAAACAATAGTCATCATGAGTGGTGACAGATTTATAAAACTAATGGAGAACAAAGATGAGTGAACCAAGGCATGCAATGGTATTTATGTGCGATGAAAATAAAGCATGGCTTAATATAGTACCTGAAGCTGAAGGTGATGATAATAGAACACCAGCAGCTTCCAAAACATATGGACCATTCTATTCAATCAAAGAAGCTAGGTCTTTTGGTCATAATAATTTTCAAAACACTGGATTTGAAATACCACTTTTTAAATTAGTGGAGAGCAAAGATGAATCTTAAACAGAAGTGGTGGGAATGGCACAAACAAAACCCACATGTATTTGGATTGTTCGAAGAGTTTACTTTCAGAGCAATCAATCGAGGACACAACAGACTAAGTGCATGGCTTGTTGTTAATAGAATTAGATGGGAAACTAGCATCGAAACAAAAGGTGGTGATTTTAAAATAAGCAATGACTACATTGCGCTGTACGCCAGATACTTTATGCACTTGCACCCAGAATATAATGGCTTTTTTAAAATAAAGAAAATGAAAAGAGTAGAAATACAAGGAGAACAACATGAAGAATGTTACACATAAAGCAATCAAAGCAAATGTCTGGGATGCACACATTGCCAAAGCCAACAGCTCAGTGTCAGCACTCAAAGAATACAAGAAATCAAACTACCAAGTTGATGGATACCGCATCAATGCTAACCGCATTGTAAACGGTGAGCATGTTGGTGAAGACTGGCTTCGAGGTAAGCTAAAGAAAGAACTAATTAAACTTGGCTATTGCAAACCATCGGACTTTGAAAAGTATAACAAACCTAACGGCAGTATAAATATTAGTTGACCATACTGCACTAATGCAGTAGTCTAACCATTATAAATAAAGGAGAACAACATGAACCGCAAAGGATTCATAGGTGGCTCGGACTGTGTAAAAATTATGCAAGGCCACTGGTTAGAATTATGGCAAGTCAAAACTGGCAGAGAAATGCCAGAAGATTTGACAAACAACATTGCTGTGCAGCTTGGCATCTGTACTGAAGACTTCAATCTTAGTTGGTTCGAACATCAAAGAAATTGTATTCTTAGCCATCATCAGTATGAATACAAAGAAACTATTGGATCAGTGCCGGTAAAGGGTACTGTCGATGCTCGATTAATTAATGCTATTGTTGAGGCAAAACACACAAATGCTTTCAACAAAATGGAAGATGTCATTAAACTGTATATGCCACAGATACAACTCTACGCGCATCTAGCAAAAGCAGAAGGTGCTTACCTATCTGTCATCTTTGGTAACAGCAAATGGGAATCTACATATGTCGAATACAATGAGAAGTATTTCAATTCTATGTGGGCAGTGGTGTCGGACTTCTGGGGTTACGTGCTACGCGATGAAGAACCGATTGGCGTTGACTCCAAAGAATTGTCACATGACTACATTGCGGTGGACAATATGGTCAAACGAGACGCAACAACAGACAACCAGTTTGTCGATACAGCCATCACATACATACAAGGTTATGAGCAGAACAGAGTTTTCGAAAATGCAAAGAAAGACCTTAAGTCAATGGTCGGAGCTAACGAAAGAGAAGTGTACTGTGATTACCTTTCCGTCAAGCGAGACAAACGTGGATCATTAAGGATTGTAAAAAGGTGATTGTAAAGTTGTCTAAAAAAGAGATTGCCTCTTGTGAACAAGCTGCTGCTTTGAGATGGCAGTTAGCTAGAGCGTCTGGAGTAAAAAACCAAAGACGAGATAAAGGAAGAAGTGATAATGATTTAGACTTACTTGGAATAAAAGCAGAGGCTTCTGTCGCTAAAGTATTAAATGTTGAGCATAACCCATTTCAGTTTGGCATCGATAATGGAGCAGATATATGGCTCGATGAAATAAGCATTGATGTTAAATCAACTTTCTACAAAAGCGGAAAACTTTTATTTAAAAGTAAAGAATCTTTTAGAGCATTTTGCTCTGTTCTTGTTTGCCAGATTGATAAATCAACGATGAAAGTTGCTGGTTTTATATCTAAAGAAAAATTTATATCATCATGTTTTAATATTAACCTTGGTCATGGTGTAGGGTTTGCGGTTAATCAAAGTGAATTATCTTGCATATCTAAGTTATGGCTGCATCACACAAAACAAAAAGTAAAAGGAGAACAACAATGAGTAATAAACTAGACATTTGGAACAAGCTAGCTGCTTCAGACCCCAAATATCTGAAGCAAGTTAGCTTTGGCAGTAGATCATTTACAGCCATTGATCCTCAGTACCAAGTCAGAATGATGACAGAACAGTTTGGACCTATTGGTTTGGGGTGGGGTTGGCATAGCACAACTGAAATAGTTTCTGTTAGCAACGGAGACAGCGCTGTACTAGCGCATGTAACTGTCTGGCATACAGACAACCATCATTCCTTTGGTCCATTCACAGGCTGTCGTAAGTTCTTTGACGCAGCTAAAGGTCGTATGGCAGAGGATGCACCGAAGATGGCTATCACTGATGGTCTTACTAAAGCACTGTCGCATATTGGCTGTAATGCTGATGTCTTCTTAGGTGAAATGGATGGTAATAAATATGCAGCAGATAGTAATAAAGGTAAATCAAATTGGTAATTCTTGAGGTTGTGCATTGACCCTGAATCTTTGCATATTTCCACCTGATCGAGGGGCAGGTTCCTCAAGAACCCCTCACATAACTTTAACAAAGGAGCCAGAAGCATGGCAGAATATGACGATACAAACAGAGGCGCAGCTTTTACACCATTTCCTACTCAAAAGATGATCCTTCAAGGCAAGGTAAATGTTGAGGGTATTGACCATAAATTAATCTTGGTCAAAGATCAAACAAGAGATGGCACAGAAATTATTGAGATGTACACAAAGATGGGTGCAATGTTTGTTAATGATAAACGTGGCAATGATGCAGCTCCCGATTACTCTGGGCCTATTGGAAGCGACAAGCGTATCGCAGGATGGAGACGCATGAAAGATGATAAGCCTTATATGAGTTTCCAAATCAGTGATAAGCAAGCAAATGATAAACAAGAAACAAATTCAGAAAACACCTTGAAAGATGATGCAATACCATTTTAATATAAGAATGTTCTCTGGAGGTTCATACACTGCTGAAGTCCGTTTTGCCGAACCTCCCTTAACTGGCGCACCTTTTGGTGCGTCTTTTTTTTAGGAATAATAAATGACACCACTTGAGAAAATGAAAGCAGATGCAAAGATTTGCAATGCAAGACTTAAAACAAACAAGAATACTATCGAACCAAAAGTTCTAAGCAAACCAGTAAAACCTACACCAATAATAAAAACATCTGGAGAAGGTTGGCGCAACAACTCTCTATCTCAAAAAGAAATAGAAGACATAAAATACTTTAGAAGCAAAGGTTGGTGCGTAAGTTCAACAGCTATGGTTGTAGGTGTCAGCACAAAAACAGTGAGAAAGTATGATGCAAATTACAGAAACGCAGAAAGTTGAACTAAAGTTTCTTCAAAGAGAAGTAGATAAATGGCAAGATGAGCTATACAGATTAGATGCTCATCCTAATGTGCAAACAAATCTTTGGGTTGCTAGAAAAGAACTAAAGAAGTTTACCTCTCAGCTAAGAATAAAAGGAATTAATATCTAAACGCTTAACTCAAAATGAGGGGCATCAATAAACGGACGCCTACCTTGCGACCTTCGAAGATCGATGTACTCATTCATTGCATCTTCCATTGAGCCTTCGTACTCACCTATCGAATTGATGTGCCATGCTGCACCCCAACGAATATGAACACCAATATCATTAGCAGCTTCTTTCATAGCATCAGCTATATCATCATAGAGATTTAACTCCCAAGATACTCTTGATCCAATATAAGCAACTGTATCTATAGCAATACCTTCGAGATGCTTAGACTTCATTGTTTGAGATGCACCTTTATCGACAAGCTGACGCTGTTGCTCCATTGTTCGAAGGCCACCTAAGTGTGGAATGCCAAAGTCAACACTAGTAATTCCAATTGCATACTTAGCAACAGATACTAAACTTTTATCAACACCTTCAAGTCTACCTAAACTTCTTTCACTTAATTTAAATGTCATTTCTTACCTCCAAAAAATTTAGTTGCTGATCTTACTGCAAAACTACTAGCCACAATCACTCCTAAAGTATAGCTGTACCACTGGGGCATAGTTTCCAAAGCAGCAAAGCCATCTGTGACTGCTTCCTTAGCCCAATCAAATGGCAGAAATGAAAGGATTAATGGAATTGAAAAAAGTAAAACTAGATACTCATCTTTCCATGAGTTCTGAGTACCTTCAGCCATAATCTTTTCCCAATCAGCCTCGCTTGTAGCGGCCGATTTCATAATGGTAGCTTTCGCTTCTGCCTCAACTAACTTTAAATTAGAAGCAGCAGCTTGAGCATTTGCCTTACCTTCTAACCAACCCCCTGCAAGGTTAGCTATTGGGCCTATTAACTGTCCTATCATTTCTCACCCTCCATGCTCATAGTTGTTTTCTTATCTGACTTAGCGGAGTAAGCATTGAAACCCATAAACGCAGCAACAACACCACTAGCAGCAATAACATAAACAGATGCTATGTCTGTTATTAAAGTAGCTGCTTTGTCAAAGCCAAGAACACTAGCTAACAAAATAATAAATGGATAGATCAACATCCCTGCCAATGCAAAGCCTGTGTATCTACGCTCCGCATCACGCTTTAAATCTCTGTCGTTTATTTCTAAACGTCTTTCTTCTAGGCGTAGCTTCTCCCACTCGTCCGGTTGTATAACACCATCTCCGTTAGTATCAGCTTTGTCGAACTCTGTCATTTGCGTAATCCTG